>Ga0123356_10002070_pt1 | contig 21626 bp, 10 predicted proteins | sample TergutEmb28metaG_2_FD_92546 | JGI IMG/M metagenome (GOLD analysis project Ga0123356, IMG submission 92546) | Embiratermes neotenicus P3 segment gut microbial communities from Petit-Saut dam, French Guiana - Emb289 P3 | ecosystem: Host-associated > Arthropoda: Insects > Digestive system > Gut ... | reverse complement strand
ATCGGCAGTCAACTCGATATCTTCGACAATACCTTTTTCTTCCTTCATCTTGTCGATGAGCTCTTCAAAGTAGCTCTTGCCGACCTCCATGACGACATCGGAATACATCTGGATGAACCTGCGATAGCAGTCATATGCCCAGCGCGGATTGCCGCTTTTTGTTGCCATGACCTCAACGACTTTGTCATTAAGACCAAGGTTGAGGATCGTGTCCATCATACCGGGCATCGAAGCGCGGGAGCCGGAACGAACTGAGACAAGCAGCGGGTTTTGCTCATCGCCGAATTTCTTGCCGGAGATACCCTCGAGCTTGTCGATATTCTTCATTATTTCGTCTTGTATCGCATCACTGATGATTTCACCATCATCGTAATACTTTGTGCAGGCTTCGGTCGTAACGGTGAATCCCTGCGGGACAGGTAAACCCAGAGTTGTCATCTCAGCGAGGTTTGCGCCTTTACCGCCGAGAAGTTCTCTCATTGATCCTTTACCTTCGGAAAACAGATATACGTACTTGATACTCATTAAAATCCTCCTAATCATCACTCTATCGAGCGTATTTTCTTTAACGTAACTTATACATCATATATTACGGAATGTAATATCCAAAATATACTTGTCTCTGTAATGCGCCCGACTATTGTACCACAAATATTTTCAAAGGGAATAGGAAATTTGATAAAATGAGAAAAAAGTAGGGAAGCTGCTAGTTTTTTAGCGGCTTCCTCCGTTGGCATTATGTGTTTGTCCCTCGTAATTGCGGGCTTGACCCGTAGTCACAGCGGAGCCGGTTCGACTATACAGATATCGTTCGAAACTCTTGCAATATCTACATATTACTCTACACATAACGCCTTCAATGTGTATTGAATAGTTTAAGAAATTTGTGCTACCCTTGAGCTATCCGCACGGAGCAAACAAGTATAGCATTATGGAGGAATAAAGCCGTGGCAAAGCTGAAACACAAAATGACAAACGACCTAGTATTCCGTTTGGTTTTTACCAAATATCCCGAGTTACTAAAGCAACTGATAGCTGCGCTTCTTGAGATATCCTATGAAAGCATTAAACAGTTTGAAATAACCAGTCGGGATATTACACCGGAGGAAATCGGCAAAAAAACATGCACTCTTGATATAAAAATGATTGTTGATGATAAGCACTTGAACCTAGAAGTACAAGTAGAAGACGAAAAAAACTATGTTGAACGCAGCCTATACTACTGGGCTCGAATGTTTTCTAAAGCCCTTAATGAAGGTGTTGACTATGCAACATCTCCTCGCACGATTGTCATCAGCATTTTAGGCTTCAATCTGTTTCGCGGAGGCAAAAAGTATTTTTCGGAGTTCAAGCTTCTAGACGTTGAAAGCCATAATCTACTGACCGATAGATGCGCATTACATTATTATGAACTCTGCAAGCTTCCAAAGTCCTTAAACATTGACAACCGTAAGGAAATGTGGTTAAATTTGTTTAACGCTAAGACGGAAGAAGAGATAGCGAATCTTGATTCTTTGGGGGTGCCGATAATGAGTGAAGCGATATATGCATTCCGCCAGGTCTCTACATCAAAAGAACTGGAAGATATAGAATGGCTGAGAGAAAAATCCGTTCGCGATGAAGCGTGGAGAACAGGAAATGCTGTGCGTGAAAGAGATGAGCATTGGCAAGGCGTAGTCACAGATCTTAGAGCCGTAAAAGACGCCGAACTCGCAAAAAAAGACGCCGAACTCGCAAAAAAAGATGCTGAACTCGCAGAGCTAAAAGCAAGATTAAACGAAAATGAAAGCTAACCAACTCTAACCCAAAACAAGACCCCGCAACACCAAAAACACACAATAACCGACAAGCTCAGCAGGTTGAAGGAACTTACTCCCATCGACCCGGTGGGCTTTTTTGTGTTTTAGTTATAACACTATTTACGCTTTGAACTCATGCTTGAATGTGTGCGAGTTATGAGAAATCAGCGTGCAAAAAACAAAAGTATTCGGAATATTTTACCAAATATTAACAAATTGTCACTTGACAAGTCACGCCTTATAATGTTATCATGCAAAACGTGACTAATTATGTGACACTGTGTTGGCACAAAAAGAAAGATCGGAAAGAAAACTGTTCACAAAAAGTTCACAATTAATTTGTAGATAAAAACGCACTGTACACTGTCTTTAATAACGAAAGGCTCTTCACCCGACGGAAAGCAAGATAAAAATCACCGGGAAAGCAAAGAAACTCCAACGCACCCCCGGCAAGATGATAAACTCCCCGGGTCGAAGCAGCAAAAACAGTGAAGGTGGTGCAATAATGAATAATGAAACGGAACTCTTACGCACTGTTTTAGAAAACTTCATTGATCAGCAAGCGGAAAAGTCGATCACCGAAGATCAAAAAAACGAACTGCTCTCACCTATCTTCAAATACATAGAAGACAGCGACTGGGATGCAAGTACACTAAAAGCATGTGATAAGAGTTTAACAAAAAACAAAATCAAAAAACTTGAAGCACTAGCGCGACTATATCAGCTAACGACGACAGGACTGCTAACCATAGTACTCATCGTAGAAGACTGAAAAATGAAAAGAAGAGAGAGTAGAAAAGAAGTAGTAGAGACGCGAGAGAGGTGCGGCATGGAAAATAAAGTAGTAAAGCAAAATGAAGATAAACGCTCAGACTACGCAGCATCGGCATTGCTTGTCAAGCAAGCCACCAAGGGTGACAAAGAAGCCCTCGGTCAGCTCATCGGCAGTATCGCCAAAGGTGTCCTGTATAGAGTCAAATACGGACTAAACAACGAATCCGATGCTGAAGACGTGGCTCAAGAAGTTCTTATGCGTGTTTGCGAAAAGATACACGAGCTACGTACCCCCGAAGCATTCAGGGTATGGCTCGGCAGGATCATAATGAGCGAAACCAACAACTTCAGGGCAAAAAGTAAAAAACAGCGTGATGTCCTGGATATCTCCGACTACATGGAGTTGCTTGCTGAAAACAGGGAAACATTTCTCCCTGTCCATTATGCAGAAAACGCCGATGTGCGTCAGGCAGTGCTCAAAGCGATAGAGAGACTCCCGGCAAGACAACGCCAGACAGTAGTTCTCCATTACTATGACGGACTCAGCGTCAACGACATAGCAGAGTCGCTAGGCCTTGCTCAGACAAGCATCTCTACGCATCTGATGCGCGCACGTGCTGAGATCAAAGCGGAACTTGAGCGGAAATCATATGCAACATCCCCGGGAAGTATGCAAGCAATGTCAATAGGAGTCCTCCTGTTCGACTTATTCAACGAAGAAGCAGTCAGTTACGCTATCCCAAATATTGGCTGGATCAACGATTTTCTCGCTGCACATTGTGATGGCATCGCAGTAGGAGTCACGGCAACAGCAGCCACACTGACAGCAGCAGCTACAAGTACCACAGCAGCAGCGGCAGGCACAACAGCCGTAGCAACAGGCACAACAGCAGCAGCAGCAACAAGCTCAGGCTCGTCGTTATCGATATACATTATATCGCTGGTAGCTGCGGCAGCCATTACATTCGGCGGATTGTGGTACACCGGAGCATTCACAAGCAACGGTGCAGCTCAAGCAAAATCAGAATCAGCAGTTCACGAACGCATACAACCGAAACCGGTTCAAGGCGAAATAGCTTTTGCCGGTGGCACGATAAACCCAATAGATGCCAACGCATCAGCAAAAAACGAATTAGGTGTCCTCGACTTGCATCACTGGTGGATCACATCATCCGGAATCAATGATTTGCATAGCAAAGAAGGAGTAGATGCAGAAAACATCAACGGAAAAGACAGCCTTTTATTCGAAATGGACGCAGCAGTCAACAGCGACGAGCTTCTTGGCAGATGGATAGCGTCACAGGGAACGGAGCCGCTCTACTGCGGAGATACCAATACTTTGAGCCAAACTCTTATGAATATGCATAGAAACAAAGAAGATGGCGAATACACCTTGTGGTTTGCAATGGTAGACGCTGAAGGGTGTGAATACCTGTTAACACGCACATTCATGATATCAACTCCCTCACCCTAGGTATCTGCTTCCTGTCATGCCATAGGGGACGAACCCACGGGGCAAAACTTAAACATAAACTAAAGACCCGGAAGGCAAGGAGAAAACCGCTCCTTCCCAGCCGGGTTTTTTTGTGGATGCTTTTTTATTCCTTTTGGTCAGATATGCGGGCCTAAAGATGCTGCTGTGTGTAGGCATCGAGTACATTACTGATCATAGTCTGATAGCGTCCGCCATTTTTTTCTGCTGCTTCTTTAAATTTATCGATTGTTTCTTTTGAAAGATAAATGCTCACCTGCTTCTTAGCTCTCTTTGCAGCTAATGCACTAACTTGTTCCGGCAGGGGCGTAAAGTTAGGAATAACCGTTGCTCTATTTAGGCTATCTTCTATTTCTTTTGACGCTTTTGTATACTTAATGTCTTTCTTCATATCTCTTTTTCCCTCCCCTCCAATATCCTGCCCCAATTATTCGTATCTTGGTGTCTCTTATAACAAACCTGACTGTTAAAACACCACCACTCACATTGCCAATACAGAAGTACCGATCTTCAATCTGCGAATGACCCTCATCAAACAAAGTCATTCGGTCGGGATCATCAAAAACCTTAGTGGCCTCCTCAAAAGAAACACCATGCTTTTCAACATTTGCTATATTCTTTTTTTCATCCCATTCAAACATATATACGTATTATATATATGTTGCGCATTAATGTCAATACTATATGGAGAATGATAGCGCTTACTCCTCCAGAGAGGGATGGGCGGTTTTTTGATAGTTGCTTTTTTTTGTTTTTCTTCCGGAGATAGTCCGGAGATAGTCCGGACATGTTTTGGGCAAGTTTTGGTGAAATGTTGAATCAAATATTGATATTACACATTTTTATGTGTGGTGAAAAAAGGTTTTGAAGCGTTAATAAATAGTTTACATAATCTACATTTTTATGTAACAAACATTAAAAACTGACATTTTTCGGCAAAACTTGTTGAAAACGAAATTATGAATCAACAGAAATCGGCTGTGAAAATATGAACATACTGTAATTATATAGAAACCTAGTGATTGGAACGGGTTTCGTAACAATAACTTCACAAAAAGTCACTTGACATGTCACCGTAACGATGTTACCCTATGAATCGTGACAAATAACGTGACGTTAAGCGCTGAAATAAGATAACAAATAAAGGATAAATAAGGAACAGAAAAAAAGCAGGGAAACGTTCACAAAAAGTTCACAATTAGCTTGTAGATAAAAACGCACCGCAAACAGTCTTTAATATCGAAAAGGATTTCACATAGTAATGAAGGAACAAAGAATCAGCCAACTAGAAACAATTACATCGCAGAAATAAGAAAAGTGAGTAGAGCTTAAGGGTTTTTAAAGTAGGAGGATTACTATGAAGGCGGAAAACAAGAATAAAAGCTACAGTGAAATTTTGCTAGATATGAAACAAAAGGATGATGCAAGGAAAAAGGGCGGGCGCAAAGTACTGCGTTCTGTTTTCTCAATTTTTCTTTGTCTTATATTAGTAGCGTCTGTGTGCATTCCCGTTATTGATGCAATACTGAATGCAACGACTGCACGCGCGAATGATCAGGCTCTGGGGCAATCAACGCAGGGTTTTGGTCAGGTTGCGCATACGCATGGAAGAGACTGCTATTTTGAGGAGTTCGTACTGACATGCGGCGTCTACGAAGGATACGGCGAAGTTTCCGAGTATCTCGCCGGTTACGCCCATTCGGACGGCTGTCAGACCTGGTGCGTCGATACCGAGAGCATGGTTCTCATATGTTTGTTACAGGAAAGCGGCGGTCAGTCTGTTGTCCTGAGTCAGGGTCATGTTCATGGCAATAGATGCTTTGAGTTTTTTACCAACCTTGTGTGCGGGATGACGGAGAGCACAGGGGATTCCGGCGCGGAGGCCGGAATGACGGGCGAGAATGAGTTTGGCGAGGGTGAGTTTGGCTTTGGCGAGTTTGGGGCGTTTGGTTTTGAGCCAATGTCCGGTGAGCTTTTTACTCTTACTTTTATGACATATACAAGCGGTAACAACGTAAACGATCACAGGACGTTTACGCATGAATACATGGAGATAGACTTTGTTTCGCATATCACGGCGAACCTTATCCCGGATTATAATCCTCCCGCACCAAGCGGCTACCGTTTCATAGACTGGTTTGCCGAGGTTCCGAATACCAATCCGAACATCCGTGTTCTTGAAGAATTTCCTCTTGATTTGAGAGAGCCTATTGCTCTTACTGAAAATACAAACCTTTATGCAGTATTTGCAGACGTGGAAAAACGTTTTGTTTACTTCGAAAACGGTCAGGGTCTTGTTATCCACTCACAGGAAGTCGAAATTGGCGGCACAATCGCAGATCCCGGCACTGCGGTCACAAATCAAATTGCAGTTGGGCCCGATCGCCTTTTATGGGACGGGCGGCTTGACAACTGGAGTGTCAGAGGTGGAGGAGCGTTTACGTTTGGCAGCACCCCTGTAACAGAGGATGTTTCACTTGTTCCAAACCGCGTCAACGGATTCTTTGTATTCTACGAGACAAGCGGCGGTACCTTTATACCTCCCGAACTTGTACGCCCAGGTGCGCGCGCAACCCAGCCGGCACCAAATCCCACGCGTGATCAATTTGATTTTGTTCACTGGTCAGATACGCATGAAGGGACAAACGGTGTATATTATTTTACCGACCCCGTGACTCGGGATATGACCTTGCATGCTCAGTGGATAGGACAAATAGTGGGCTACACAATAGTCTACTGGTTTGAACGTCCGGGACTGCGAAACGAGTTGACCCCCGCACAAATTGCAAATCCAAACACCTACGAGTTCGGCTTTACAACAACACATACAGCACGTGCAGGAAGCCACGTGACTGTGAGCGCAGCAACAGCAGATAGCCTGCTAAATAATGTCGCAACTTCTAGTGGGTCTAATGTCTCTATCGCCAGAGATATACGCGACTTTGGTGTTTTTAACAGGAGTGAAACACGGACGATTGCAGCCGATGGCACTACACTCATTAATGTATACTACACAAGATTTGTTTTTGAGTTCCGGATTACTCTTAACTTCCCCACCGGCACCAATGCAAGCAACCATACCGTCTATGCGACATTTCGCTATCCTCTTGATGTACCAACTAACCAGACTCATCAGAGGTGGCATTGCTGCCACAATGGGCGATTAGATTTACGCATGAAATTGGGTGCTCCACAGTCCGGACCAGAGTTAGTTTCACGTGATATTACACTTCATCGAAATTCAGATTGGCTAGAGCATAACACATGGCGAGCAACTGGTTACAACTCCATAAATTTTGACACCGGTAGATATACACGTTTGCAATCCTTAATTACTGATTGGCAAGGCAGTTCAGTTGCTCGTACTACCGCATTTCCGAGGCGCCTAGATCTACACTGGGTTCAAAACCCAGCAAATTATGATATTGGATACTTTGTAGAAATATTTGATGGGCAGACATATTTTGCAAACAGCTCTCAATTTACTGAGCTTGTACAAAAGACCACAAATCCATATCGGGTAGCAAACAGCGTAACTGGTTTATCTTCAGGATATACAAATTTAGTGGGAACTGTACACTTTATGGAAGATACCAGTCGTAGGCATGATTTGCTCATAAACCCGGGCATCAGATCATTTGGTTCTACAGGAGATATTTTCTCTGACGGTGGACTCTTAGTTTCAGATGCTTTTCATCCTACTAGCGGGAGTTTTAACAGGATGCGCCGCATCCGCCAAGAGGGAGTATGGACAGGTGTTAATACTGCGAATGACACCAATGTGACCGTCACACGAGACAATCCATACATGGGGTTCCAACTCCGCCGCAGGTTCACACTTACATACAACACGAGGGGCGGCAGCACTGTGCCTAGTGCACAGAGTATCCAAACCGGTTTTCCTCTTGGCGGCCAACGTCTCGGCTTACAGTGGGACACTCCACCCACCAGCTTTGAGCGTACATCTACACGCGAAGGATTTCAGTTCATGGGCTGGTATCATGACGCTGACTACTTTCGGCGCGTCAACTGGAACACGCTCACAATGCCGCCAACCAACCTGACAGTTTTTGCGCGCTGGGAGCCACTAAACCGCAATGTTCGTTTCTTCAACAGCCGTGCTGATATCGAAGCCGGTGTAGAACCATTGCTTTCTGTAGCACCGAATGCCCGTGGCACGATCTCAGACCCCGGTATCTATGAACGTGGATTTTTACATATGGAACATGGTGTATTTGACGGCTGGGTAATTGACGGACAACAGCTGGGCATGACTGTACCGTTCCCGTTCAACAGCATGAACCTAAGCCATCTTCAGCCAAACGAAAATTTTGACATTTATGCTTCGTGGCGCTCTGCGGGCTTCACCGTCACATATAACAGGGGCGCAGGTACAGGCACCCCCCCGACAGATAACAACACATACAACGTAAACGCCCCGGTGATCGTCAGACCGACGACAGGTCTGACTTTCAGCGGCCGCAACGCCATCGGCTGGACGTTGAACGGTGGTTCGGAAATCTATCTTCCCGGCTCAGTAATACCGGCACGCGGTGATATGGTCTTCACAGCCGACTTTACGGTAAGCAACACGGCACTTGCATTCCACAGGAACCGCAATGCAAGCGATACTGATCATTTCGACTGGAATGTAGCAAGCGGCAGATCATACTTCCTGCCCGGAGCTGAGCATCTTGGTTTCACAAACCCTGGGCACAGGTTCCTCGGCTGGCATACAACTGACAGGAATGCCACTACTCCGTCACATCTGGCGGGACAGTCTATCCTCGTATCGAGCAACATGAACTTCTTCGCAGTCTGGGAACGCACACACTGGGTGGTCACATTCGACTCAGACGGTGGCAGTGATGTACCACAGCAGTTCTTGCCCACAAGCGGCGGCACGGCTACAAGACCTGCTGACCCGACAAAGAGCGGCTACACATTCGTAGACTGGTTCTTGGGTAGTGCAGCAACACCATATGATTTTTCAACACATGTGGCAGAAGATATCACACTCACAGCACGCTGGATACCGACAACAGGAGCGGATTTGGTCAAGTCACTTGCGAATGTAACATATCCATCAAACGGTACAGACCCGATAAACATCCGCTACAACATCAGCTATACACTTCCGACTAATATAAATAACGTCGAGAACGTGACGATAGTAGACTCATATGATAGCAGACTGAACCTTATCGAAAACGGCGTGAGCCTGACACTCGGCGGTGTGCCGATGAATATGGCAGGCATCTTGGTCGAAACAAATACGCTTCTGAATCAAGTACGCATAGTAGTACCCGACAATAGATTTACAGCATCAGATGTCGGCAGCACATTAACAGCGACACTCAGCTTCAGAGCAGATGCCGGTATCACGGGTACTATCTCGAATAACTCAAGCGTACAGATAAACGGCAGAAGCATCGACCCGCAAAACCCCAATGATCCGAAAGTTGACCTGCATGTCGTCCTCTTCAACGCAAACGGCGGCGAGTTTCAAAACGGCTCAGAAAAGAGAACACAGATAGTCGAGCATGGCAAGCCGGCGACAGCTCCTACACCAAACCCGACAAGACCCGGCTTTGACTTTGATGGCTGGAACGGTGACTTATCATCCATCACAGCACCTGTCGAGATTTTAGCCATCTGGGATGCCATCGACTACACGATAGCGTATGACCTTCAAGGCGGCACAGTAGCCTCGAATCCGACAAGCTACAATGCAAATATCCTTCCACTGCAGATAAACGACCCGGTACGTACAGGCTTTGTATTCGGCGGCTGGGAAGTAGAAGACGATCAGGGCAACAGCTTTGCGGATATCCCTGTAGGCGGCAGCATCCAAAAAGGCACTGTAGGCAACCTGACACTGACAGCAAAGTGGACATTCGGTGACTTTGAGCATCCACATCCCGATGATTTTACGAAGGTTTCTACATCATCAGCCAAAGAATATGTCCCGGGTACGCCTGTAGCGTATGATGTGAGCCTCCGCCTCCCATCAGATGTTGACGGCTACGCAGCTATCCGCCTCGAAGACAGCTTCGATGTAACCAGAGTAGCAAGCCCGAGACTTGTATCTTTGACGATCAATGGTGCTGCAGTCAGTCCAATGCCGAGTCTGAACACTTCGGTAGCGGGTATGGTCAGCGTGACGATCACCAGAGCTACTCAAAACGGGTATGTCTTTAACGCAAACGACCTGATCGTCGCAAGATTTGAGTTTGACGTGCTCGCAAATGTATCAGGCGACATAGTAAATAATGCAAGGCTCGTTATCGTACCGCTCGAAGGAAACGAAACAGGCAGCGTAGGCGATACAGAGACCGTAACACTCAGAAAATATGATGTAAGCTTCAACCCCGGCACACAGGGCATGATCCCCGGGCTCTCAATGGGTGCATCTGCCGTAAGGTACATCGAACATGATACAGCTATCGGAAACGATATGCCGCTTGACCCCTCACGCAGCAGCTACACATTCACAGGCTGGTTTGAAGCAAACGGCACAGAAGTAACAGACTCAACGGTTGTAACAGGCGATATATCAGCCGAAGCACGCTGGATATATACAGGCGCTACAAAGCTTGAAAAAGAGCTTGCAAGTATCAGCTATCCCGATACAGCCCCCGGCGAAGTACACATTCACTACACTATAAGCTACACACTCCCCGAAAACGTACATCTTGCAAAAGACGTAGTGGTTATTGACGAGCATGACAGCAAACTTAGTCTCATCGGTGGCGGAGTTGCCATCACGGTCGGCGGAGTACCGATGGATATGTTCGGCGTAAGCTACGGATCAGTGACAGCGCAGGGACCTGTACGCATAGTCATCCCGGGCAGCAAGTTTGTTGCATCGGACGCAGGCAAAGACCTGGTAGTCACGATTCGATTCAGAGCAAATGATACTATCGACGGTACGATTCAGAACAATGCAAAAGTACATATCAACGGCACGGAAGTAGACCCGAGAAACCCCGATGAGCCGAAAGTAACACTGCATGTCGTTTCATTCGATGCTAACGAAGGTGAGTTTGCAGACGGTACTGATGTAAAGACTCAAATCGTCGAGCACGGAAAAGCAGCAGTAGCTCCGACACCAAACCCGACACGTATGGGTTATGAGTTTAACGGTTGGGACAGAGCGTTTGATACCATCACAGCACCAACAACGGTAAGCGCAGTATGGACATTCAACACTGTAGTACATCCGGAGCCGGGAGACTTCACGAAGATTTATGACGGTACAAACAAAGAATACGTACCGGGCGATACTATCTCGTACACACTCAGCCTGAAGCTGCCATCAGATGTAGACGGCTATGAAGGCATACGGTTCGAAGACAGCTTCGATGCAACAAAGGTAGAAAACCCGACACTATTGAGTGTGACGGTCAACGGCAGTGCAGTAAGCCCGATGCCGGTACTCGATGCCTCGGTCTCCGGTATGGTGAGCTTCACGCTCCCGAGAGCTGAGTTTAATGCAAATAATACGATAGTTGCTACGATGTCATTTGATGTAAAGGCAACTGCAACAGGCAGTATCGTAAATAATGCTAGGCTCGTAGTTATCCCGCTTGAAGGCGGCGAAGAGCCAAGCGTAGGTGATACAGAGACTATCACTTTGAAGAAATACGATGTAGTATTCGACCCCGGTGCTGAAGGTAACTTCCCCGGCAGAGCCAAGGGCGAGACGATAACGGAAGATGTAGAGCATGGCTATGCGATCGGCAGCAAAATGCCATCAGACCCGATACGTTTGGGTTATGACTTCAAAGGCTGGGAAGATACAAACGGTAATGCAGTTACAAGCGATACCATCGTGACAGATACGCTTGATGCTTATGCAGTATGGGAGCTCGTAACATATACTATCGGCTATGACCTCAGAGGTGGAGCAAATGCATCGGGTAACCCGACAAGCTACGACATCACAAGGCTTCCGCTTGGTATCGGTAATGCCACACGCAGTGGATATGAGTTTACAGGCTGGGATGTAACAGGCTCAGTAGGTAATACACTCAACTTCATCCCTGTAGATGGAAGCATCCCAAGCAATACGACCGGTAACCTTACACTCTCGGCACGCTGGGACCTCAATGTATATGATGTTTCATTCAACCCCGGACCGAATGCAACTATCCCCGGCCTCGGTATGGGCGAGAGCGCAGACAGAAGAGTAGGTCATGGTAATAACATAGGGTATCAGATGCCGGAAAACCCGACACGTGACGGCTACACATTCGTCGGCTGGTTCGATGGCGACGATGCGGTAACAGCATCCACGATAGTAACAGATGACATCAATGCAGAGGCACGCTGGGTCCAGACAGGCGGCACAAAGTTTGTTAAAGAATTTGCCGGTCTCGAGTATCCCGCAACAGACCCCGGCAGAGTGCATATCAGCTACAGCATCACATACAGATTACCCGAAAATATCCATCTCGTTCGTGACGTAGTCATCATCGACGAGCATGACAGCAGGCTCAGCCTCGTAGGCGGAAGTGCGAGTTTAACGCTCGGCGGCGTGACGGTGGATATGTCAGGCATAACTGTAGTAGCTGATAACGGGCAAGTCGCGATCACTATCCCCGGCAGCAGGTTCACAACGGCGGATATAGGTAAAGACTTAGTTGCTACGTTTATCTTCAGAGCTGATGCCGGTATCACAGGTACGATAGTGAACAACGCAAGAGTGCTTGTAAACGGAGCAGAAGTTGAACCCAACGATCCCGATGACCCGAAGGTACAGTTACATGTCGTTACTTTCGATGCTAATGAAGGCTCGTTTGCAGACGGTACCGATTTGAAGACACAAATCGTTGAGCACGGCAAGGCTGCAGCAGCACCGACACCGAACCCGACTCGTACAGGCTACAACTTTATCGGTTGGGACAGATCGTTTGCAGTCATCACAGCACCGGTCACAGTTAAAGCTGTTTGGACATTCGGTGACTTAGAGCACCCGCATCCCGATGACTTTACAAAAACATCGAATGCAGCTCATGGCGTATACATTCCCGGCACAGAGATATCTTATGATATATCATTAAAGCTGCCCACAGACATCGACGGTTACAAGGGTATACGCTTAGAAGACAGCCATCCGGCAGAGCTGCTCAGTCCCAGACTCACAGGCTTTACAGTAAACGGCACGGCAGTTACACCAAGACCTGTTCTGAACACATCAGTACCCGGCAAGGTCAGCCTCAGTCTCGGTATGGACGGCTTTAACGGCGGTGACGTGATCGTTGCAACAGTTACATTCAATATATCAACAAGTGCAAGAGGCGACATCATCAATAATGCAAGGCTCATAATCATACCGCTTGAAGGCGATGAAGTGCCTAGCGTAGGTGATGAAGAGAGAGTTTTACGTGAAGAGTATGAAGTCATCTTCAACCCCGGTCCTGAGGGCACGATACCCGGCAAAGACAAGGGCGAAACCGTGACTGAAGACATCAAGCATGGTGACGAGATCGGTGACAAGATGCCTGCTGACCCGACCAGACCCGGATACGACTTCGGCGGCTGGGAAGATCAAAACGGTGATCCCGTGGATAAAGATACGGTTGTCACAGAAGAGCTTGAAGTAATAGCAAGATGGAATGTAGTAAACTACACTATCAGCTACACTCTTAACGGCGGAACGAATGCGACGGGCAACCCGACAAGCTACAATGTAGAGATTCTGCCGCTTAGTATCGGTAACCCCTCACGAACAGGCTTTACGTTCTCAGGCTGGACTGTCACTGGTTCTGTTGGTAATACTTTGACAAGTATTCCTGTAAGCGGAAGTGTACCGGCTGGTACGATGGGTAACCTGACTCTTGAAGCAAACTGGTCGATAGTAAGCTACAATGTCAGCTTCGATCCCGGTGCTATGGGTACTATCCCGGGGCTCGGAAGAGGGCAGGAAGCGGTTAGAGATGTTGCACATGGTACGGCAATCGGTAACCAGATGCCGTCTAACCCGACACGAAACGGTTATGTGTTCGCAGGCTGGTATGATGCAGATGGTAATGTTGTTAACGCATCTACGGTAGTCACAAGCCCAATCGATACGGTAGCACGCTGGATTTCATCAGGCAATGCAGAGTTAAATAAAGACTTCGCAGAGCTTGTACATCCCGGTTCTGATACCGGCAGAGTGCATCTGCGCTACTCGATCACATACACATTGCCTGAAAACATTCATCTTGCAGAGAACCTGATCATCGTTGATGACCATGACAGTAAGCTAAGCCTCATTGGCGGAAGCGTAAGCATCACACTCGGTGGTACAGCGATGAACATGAGCGGCATCTCCGTTACTGCAACAGGCGGTATGGTACGAATCGTTATCCCCGGTGACAGATTCATCGCTGCAGATGCAGGCAAGGACATCGAAGTCACGCTTCGGTTCAGAGCTGATGATACTGTTACAGGTACGATAACAAACGATGCAAGAGTATATCTCGATAACGGCGACGGTGAAAAGCCTGTCGATCCGAGAGACCCCGATGATACGAAGGTCATTTTGCACACTGTTCGGTTCGTCGACTGGGATCACACACTCTTAAAGCTTGAGATGGTAAGAAACGGTGAGAGCGCAACTGCTCCTGCAGTGCCTGTACACAGAGGCATGACGTTTACTGGTTGGGACAATGCGTTTGATAACGTGACCGAAGGAATCACTGTCAGAGCTACATATTCTCCGACTCCGTTTATCATCACTTATGATGTCGGCGAAGGCACAAATGCGGAAAACAACCCGACTATGTACAATGGAAACATTCTGCCGCTGGCTATTCTTGACCCGACACGCGAGGGTTGGACATTCACAGGCTGGACTGTCACAGGCTCTGAAGGTAACTCATTGACGAGTTTACCTGTAAGTGGAAGCATACCGGCAGGTACAACAGGTGATCTTTTACTCACAGCGTTGTGGACACAAGTGACACACACCGTTATATTTGCTGACTGGAACGGCAATGTACTCAAGACTGAGTCAGTACCGCATGGTAACAACGCTACAGCTCCGGCTGACCCCGTGCGTAGCGGTCATACGTTCACAGGATGGGATCGCAGCTTCACAAACGTTCAAGGCGACCTGACGGTTACTGCTCAATATGCTTTGGTGCCGGTAGAGACACCTCCGCCGACGATCATCATCAACAATCCACCGCCGGTCATCATCAACAATCCGCCGCCGGTCATCATCAATAACCCACCGCCGGTCGTTGTTAATAACCCGCCGCCGGTAATTGTTAACAATCCGCCTGCAGATACACCTGCTCCGCCAGTGGTTGCCGGGGAAGGAACTGTCATCACTCATATTGATAGACCGCCGCAGGAAGAGCCACCACGCGAAGTGTACATCGTATCAGATGAAGTACCGCTACAACCCGAGTTCTACGGTAGAAACGGTAACTCATGGTCACTGCTCAACCTCATACTCGCTGTTGCAGGTGCCATGCTTGCAGTGCAGACGATAATTCGTGCGATCATGTTTGTGGTTCGTAAGCGCAGAGAGTCAGCGGATGAGTATCATGAAGTTTCAAATAGCGAGACTAGAGCGAAGTTCAGATTGCCGTGGTTCATCGGAGTACTGCTCGCAGCAGTTACAGGTGTTGTGCTGTTCATCGTACTTGAAAATACTGATTTCAGGATGGTTATAGTAAATCTTTGGACTATATTATATGCTGCGTTGTTTACAGTGGTTTGCGTGAGCATGGAGTTTACTTTCAGAAAAGCCAGAGACAACGGCGAACAAGACGCTGAAGACAGCAAAGGCATGAGCGATGCCACAGCCGTGACCAAGGCGTAAGGTTATAGCGAGCAGCAATGTGGCGCTGTGGTAAGACAGAGGAATACGAAAAAGGGGTATGCGATTTGCATACCCTTTTTGCCGGGGGGCATTATTTTCCGACGCAGAAGCGGTTGAAGATTTGTGAGATTATGTCTTCTCGTACTGTTTTACCTGTTACTTCACCTATCGTGCTCAGTGCGGCTTCCAGGTCTGTCAGAACGGCATCCGGTGTGACATCATCTTTTAATGCATCTATCGCCAGGCGTATGCTTTTTGCTGCTCTTGAGATTGCTTCTGCCTGTCTAACGTTGGTGATCAGCTCTCCTGAGGGTACTGAGCTAAACTCGGGGAACAGCTTTTGGATTTTTCCGTCCAGAGAATCAAGACCTTCACCGGTTAGGGCTGACACTGAGCAAAATTCAATATTTTGATCCGCGAGTTGAGCGGATTTGAGTGCTGCCGGTAAATCGGATTTATTGACGACTGCGATTTTCGGAGTATCAGGTGGTATCGAGCGTAACGCTTCATAGTCACCGTCTGTTAGGGGCTTAGAGCCGTCGAGTACCAGAACCACAAGTCCTGCTTTATTGATGGCTGCGATAGTTCTGTCAACACCCAGCTTTTCAACAGTATCAGATGTTTTTTGGAGTCCTGCGGTGTCGATGAGGCGCAGCAGGACTCTCCCTATAAGGACTTTTTCTTCGATCGTGTCTCTTGTGGTTCCTGCAATATCTGTAACGATTGCGCGGTCGTAGCCGAGCAAGGCATTTAGCAATGAGGATTTTCCGGTGTTTGGGCGTCCTATGATCGCAGTCGGTATGCCATCGCGCAACACTTTGCTGCGCTCATGTGTGTCCAGCATTTGATGAAGTTCTTTATCTATATCGGTTAGTACTGACATGTAGTTTTGCAGCTTAAACTCGTCTATATCCTCGTCGGGGTAATCGATGACCGCGTGAAAGTGCGACATCATGTTTATCAGTGATTCGTAGATGGGTTCCAGCTTCAGACTGACTGCTCCCCGCAGTTGTCCTGCTGCATTATAAACGGCGCTTGGAGTTTCCGACTCGATCAGGTCGATGACTGCTTCCGCTTGTGTGAGGTCTAAGCGTCCGTTTAAAAAGGCACGCCTGGTGAACTCGCCGGGCAATGCCTGTCGTACTCCCAACGAGAAGAGCTCGCGCAATACTTCGGCTAGCACCACGGGTGAGCCGTGGCAATGGAATTCCACAGTGTCTTCGCCGGTGTAGCTGTCGGGTGCACGTGAGATGGTGCAAAGGCACAGGTCGATTATAAGATCGGGGGATTGCGGCTCGGAGACCGCAATGACTCCGTAATACATACGTTTGTTTTCTGCGTCTTTCAGCTTAGTGACACTCGTTGTGCGGAAGATGTTGTCCGCAGCGGTCAGCGCATTGTCGCCGCTTATTCTTATTATTCCTATTGCGGAAACAGCACTTCCGGTAGCAATAGCTGCTATTGTTTCTGACAAAAAAAGCACCTCCCATCTCCCTCTTCCATTCTAATAGATTTCTTGCTATAATGCAATTATTGTGAATTTTCAGATAGAGGTAGCATTAAGATGAAAGTACAAAGAATAGCGATGATCGTTGTTTTGCTGGTTTTCTTTGTGGCGATGGCGTTGCTTGTGATTTTTAGGGGTAGTGATTTTCCGGATGAGGATCCGGTCATTGAAGAGCCGACTCCGCAACAGGATGAAGTGCCAAGGGAGCTGGAAGTGTTTACATTCTCAAGTGAGAGTTTTCCGCGAATAGACGGGTCTCCGGCGACGATTCCGCTTGCGCAGGCTGCTGCCAGTGTTTTACTCGGGGAGTCTCGAGAGATGTTTGCGGATAAAACGGTTTTCACAAGAACTTCGCAAGCTTTTAGGAATCTGGCAAACGGGTTAGCTGATATTCTTATAGTAAGTGAGCCGACTCCGGGTGTTTTGAATGAGTTGAGCAGTCAGGGTTTTGTTTTAGAAATGACTCCAATAGCTGTCGATGCTCTTGTGTTTGTTGTCAATGCATCGAATCCGGTAAGCAGTTTGACTTCCGAACAAGTAAGAGATATTTATACCGGTGCGATCACAAATTGGCAGCAGGTAGGTGGAGAAAATCAGGAGATTGTGGCGTTTCAGAGAAATGAAGAGGCAGCCAGTCAGGTTTTGATGCAGAAGCTGGTCATGGACTGGGAACCTATGGCAAATGCACCGATCCAGAATATTTCAGCAGCATTTGGAATGGGTGAGGTGTTTTCCGAGGATGCGATCGAAGATGACGATTTTATTACCGCGATAAGAGGCTTTGATGGTTCTGCCGGTGCTATTGGCTATACGCTTCTCTATTATGCAGAGAATATACAGATAGCGGAGGGGCTTAAGATATTGACCATTGATGGTGCCTCGCCGGGTTTTGATACGATCGCAAGTGGCGAGTATCCGTTTTTAAACCCATACTATGCAGTTATTGATGCAGGCAAACCGGAAGACGGCGATATTCGGATCATGTATAACTGGCTTTTATCGGATGCAGGGCAAGCTCTTATAAGGCGGGAGGGTTATGTGCCGTTAGTGGAGACAAGGTTTTCTGAGACTGTTGATATTCAGGAAATGAGGTGGGACGTCAAGACAGACGATTCCAATCTCTCGCAGTTTCAAGCACCGTTTTCACCGCAATCCGGACAACATGGCGGTTCGATACAGGAGCTGGTTCCGTCGGATGATTATTTCCGATTGATTCCATATTCAAGTGCGGTCACTATGAATGATGGAAGTTTTCGCGTATCAAAATACGGGTTTATGGATTTTGACGGTACGGTCGTTACGGGTTTGATTTACGACAATATAATTAGGGCGTCTTACGGTAAAGCCGGTTCCGAAGAGTTACGTGCGGCATATCACCTTCAAAAAATCGTTCCATATGCCGAGTCCGACTCCGGATTCCAAATACTTAATGCTGCGTGTTCTCTGGAAGGTAACTGGATAACAGATTTTGACTATGCGGACATTGTTTTTTCCAGGGATGTCATTTTTCTGATGCGGGATCGTGAGTCATTTGACATAGATGTCTATGACTATGACGGGGAGAAGCTTTATAACATTCTTGAGCTTGAGTGGGCGGAGGAAATCTCGGAAGACACCTTTGCGGAGGCTCTTGTTTATGGTGTCAGTGAGGGTGTTGGTTTCATCAAAATGGATGATGATACTTTTGCTTTGATGGATATGCTAACCGGTGAAATCGAAAGAACTGAGTTTGCCCAAGCTTTTTCGTTTTCTGAGGGGCTGGCAGCAGTTTCGCCTGAAGATGCCGATGATCTTTGGGGTTTTGTGGATATGGATCTGGAGATCGTGATCGAACCGGAATATGTGTACGAGACTGCATTTATTAACGGTAAAGCTGTTGTTGAGAAGCCTGATGGCAGCCAGCATGTTATTGATGCCGAAGGTGAGGTTTTGCATTCGGTCGAGCCGGAATACTATATTGTCCAAACTCATGATGGTTTCGGGTTTTCTGTACATCCCAGAGAGGAGTGGGATTATCCACAATTTTTTACAAATGATCTTGAAGAGATAGAGCATCCGGCAGCCGTTATTTCATTGGGTCCGGAATCGTCTATACAATATCTCAGTGATGGCTGGTATTTTTGTATGGCTGAGGACGGTTTGTGGGTGTTTAATCACGATGAGTCATTCCTGCTTCCGCCGAATCGGCATTTGGAGGAGTTTATCGATGGCTACATTATATATTATGAGCTAAATGATGATTTTACGATTGCCGGATTTGGGGTCATGCAACCTGATGGTACGGATGTTGTGATGCTTGAGGATGTCGCGTCGATTTCGCCAGCTGTGTATTCCACTACAGTAACTGCTTTCATTTTAAATACAAGTACGATGCACGGAGGTGTTATCCGCGAGGTTTATACACGGGCTTCGTATCAGCTTGTGGATTTACATGGCGAGGCTGTTTCTTCCGGGCTCGGGTTTTTGATGTATGATGACGGGTTGGGCGGTTTTCGTGTGCAGGGTTCGGATTTCTTCGCTTTATTGGATGATTACGGACATATAACCGCTCGGGTTCCTATAATGGGATATTCATTTGATTGATAACATATAATAATCAGTGCTTTCTCTTGAAGCAGTATAATTGTAATTCCTATCGCTTAGTTATCGCATCCATGCGATAATGCGCGCGCTCCGCATCCATGCTTCGCTTATCGGAATTCAATTACACAGACTTCAAGACGCACTGAATACTACAGGAGATTTTATGGATTTTGTTACACTTGGGTCTACAGGGATAACTGTAAATAAGAATGGTTTTGGTGCATTGCCGATACAGCGTATCAGCGACAGCGAGGCTGTATTTTTACTCAGGAAAGCGTATGAGAGTGGGATCACTTTTTTTGATTCGGCTCGAATGTACAGCGATAGTGAGAGAAAAATAGGGATGGCTCTGGGCGATGTCAGAAGTGAGATTTTTATAGCTACTAAAACAGCGGCTACTAAGGTTGAACTTTTTTGGGAGCATTTGGAGACTTCGCTCGATATGCTGGGGACGGAGTATGTAGATATTTATCAGTTCCATAATCCGCCGTTTTGTCCGAGACCGGGTGATGAATCGGGCGTTTATGATGCGATGCTGGAGGCAAAAGCTCAAGGAAAGATACGGCATATTGGGATCACTTGCCATCGCCTTGATATTGCTCTCGAAGCCGCGGAGTCAGGATTATATGAGACTATACAGTACCCGTTGAACTATCTGTCGACTCCTGAGGAACTCGATTTTGTTAGGCTTTGCAAGGAGAAAAACATTGGTGTTATTGCAATGAAAGGGCTTTCGGGCGGGCTGATCACGGACTCGGCTGCTGCTTATGCTTTTCTTGCGCAGTTTGATAATGTTGTTCCAATATGGGGTCTCCAGCGTGAAAGTGAGCTCAACGAGTTTATCGCTTTCCACGAAACGCCGCCGTCACTGGATGAGAGAGCGCTGAGCGTGATAGAGAGGGATGTTGCGGAGCTCAGTGGGGATTTCTGCCGGGGTTGCGGTTACTGTTTGCCTTGCCCTGCTGAAATAACGATACCCATATCCGCCAGAATGTCCCTGTTCATCCATCGCGCGCCTCCTTCATTCTATCTAATGGATGAATGGAAGGAGTCTATGAAGCGGATAGACAACTGCACTGACTGCGGTCATTGTAAAGAAAACTGCCCATACGATCTCGATGTAACAAGGCTGTTACGAGAAAGCTGGGCAGAGTATAAGAAGCTGATATAGTGCTGAGTTAATATGGTATCAAGACTTTTGATAAGTTTCCTGAGGGATATATAATCTCTTTGAACTCAGAAGATTGGATAAACTTGGAGTCGAAATTTTCGACTTCAATGCTTATACTCCCGTGCCGGCAAGATTATTAGCAAGAGGAACAATTTCAATAGTATAACCAAGTGGGTGCAGTACTTTAAAAAGGGTGTCTATTTGAGGTGTAGCTTTCATGCTTTCAAGTCGTGCTATTGCCGGTTGTTTAACACCGGAGATTTCGGCAAGTTCTCTTTGTGATAAACCTTTTTCTTCTCGCGCCTCAATCATTTTGCCTATAATGGAAACTTCAAAATTAATAAGTTCTCTTTCTGCCGGACTAACACGGGATTCATCGTTTATATAATCATTGTATGTATTGATTACTTTATTCTTGCTCATATTATTCACCATATCTTTCTATATAGTCCTTTAGTTTGGAACGTGCGAGTTTGAGT
>Ga0123356_10002067_pt1 | contig 21643 bp, 21 predicted proteins | sample TergutEmb28metaG_2_FD_92546 | JGI IMG/M metagenome (GOLD analysis project Ga0123356, IMG submission 92546) | Embiratermes neotenicus P3 segment gut microbial communities from Petit-Saut dam, French Guiana - Emb289 P3 | ecosystem: Host-associated > Arthropoda: Insects > Digestive system > Gut ... | reverse complement strand
GTGCTATTTCAAACTAATGCTCAGGGAGGCTCTTTTACATTCACAAATTTTGACTTAAACAATAACTATCTTCGCAATAAAACATCTTTTGAGGCGCACCTCAAAATGCAAGCCAGCGGCAAAGTGTTTGTAACGGGATGCCACTTTTTAAGCGCTGCTCAGAATAGCGCCACTCACATGAATAATGGAATTAAGGCCAACAACACCTGCTTAGATATAAGAGAGTATTGCGATCCATCCGGTGTTTTAAACCCGCAAGGTTTTTGTGATGAACAGTTTCAAACACGCAGCACTTTCTCAGGTTTTTCATACGCCATTGCATCATCCAATACAGGAGGTATGCCGCCATTATACGTACGTTTTACTGATTTTTATAATAATTTATGTCGTGGCATTAGCATCATTGGATCTGATTATTCAACAGTAATTAAGAATAATTTTTACATTGCCCATCATTTAGCTCGCGGGGTATTTGTAAGCAATGCTACCGGATTTAAGATTGAAGAAAATAAATTTATTGGCGCCACTCAGCCCGGCCCAAGTAGCGCAACCATAGGATTAACCATTAATAACAGCGGAAGCGCCGAGAATGAGGTGTATAAAAATGAATACACCAATCTTTTTATCGGACAAGAATTTATGAATAAAAACTCTTCTTATGCTGCCCCTGTTCCCTGCCCTGATTGTCTAACGGAACGCGAAAAGATTTCCGGATTGCAAACATTGTGCAATGGTTTCGAAAACAATGCCAATACTGATATTTTTGTAGGTTTTTGGCCATATCCTGATACTGTAAATTCTATCAGGAGACTTCAAGGCAGCATGCTAACTCCTGCAGGCAATACGTTTGTGGGCAATCCAATCTATAATATTGATAACACGCGCGCTCAACAGGTTATGAATTATTATTACGGAAATTCTTCCAATGAACTTCCACCCATTGTAACAAGCAAGGTAGTGCTTTCCCCTACAAATACTTCAGGCAATTGTCCTTCAAAATTAGGAACTATAATAATTCAACCCACAAAAGGAGGAGAAGCTACTGAGCAACTCTTAGCCCAATATGATGAATGGAATGAAAAATATGAGTATTGGCTCGCTAAATTCCTTGCCTTTGAAGGAGAGGAGGGAGAAGAATACAACATGCTGCTAAACAATGTTTCTTACTACAGTTCACTTAAAGACAACTACTTTAATTGGATCATTGTTTCGGCATTCAAGGGAGAAGAGGAGAAAGGAGAAGAGGAGAAAGGAAAAGGCGCGAAAGCACAAAGGCACGAAGGAAACGGTAGAATATCCCCTTCAAATTTTGAAGGGGTGCCCAAAGGGCGGGGTAGTTTATATGAAAATTTAAGATTCCTTTTCGAGTATCGCAACCACTACATTGATAATCTTTCCATTACCGAAACCTATTTAGCCGAAAACAATTACGAAGAAGCATTAGCTACTTTAGCAAAAATGTACACCCAATTTGAAGTTACCGAAGAACAAGTGATGGAGTTAAACGGTTTGGAAATTTATGCGCATTGGCTACAACAATTAGAAAATGAAGGAAAAACCATTTATGCGCTCTCTGAAAGAGAACTTGATTATTTAGCAAACTACGTTGAAACCAACACCGGCCGCGGCAGAGTGTTTGCCTATAACATTTTGTGCGCATTGTACGGCATCTGCCTTGAAGAGGTGGGAGGTGAGCGGTATGAGGTAGGCGGTGATGAGGATGAGATGATGAGGGGATTAGATGATGAGATGATTAATCCGCGTGAATCTGTGTCATCTGTGTCATCGGCGTGCCAAAAAACCGCCCTCGAAAACATTACACTCATACCTAACCCCACCACCGGAAAATTAGAAATTAGGAATTACGAATTACGAATTAATAGTATTGAGGTTTTCGACGTTTACGGAAGGACAATATCATCTCATCATCTCATCCCCTCATCATCTAATCACCTGATCACCTCATCATCTCATCAAAAAATTAACCTCTCACATCTCATTTCCGGCATTTATTTCGTTAAGATAACCACCGAAGAAGGAACAACTACAAAAAAAATAATCAAACATTAATAACCCAATCCCTTTAAATCTTTAAATTTTAAATCTTTAAATCTCTCAAATGGAAAAAACAGAAAAAAAACTCCTAAAATTAGTAACCACCCTCGTGCTCATAACAGCGGTATCGGCAATGGCGCTCTCTGCTGTTTTCTTAGTTACCGAAGAGCCGATTGCGGAAATTAAAGCCCAAAGAAGCAACGCTGCAAAAATTGCAGTTTTACCCGACTTTGATATCAACACAGGTACCTTAGTCGTAAAAAAAGTACAGATAGAAGAACTCAAAGATTCTTTAATTGTTACGTTGGCTCTTATGGACGATGAAATATTTGGCGCAGCAGTAGCAACCCACACCATGATGGGCTTCAGCGGCCGCTTCGATATTATGGTGGGATTTGACCGAGAGGGCAATATTTTAAACACCGAAGTGCTGAGCCATCAGGAAACCCCCGGCTTGGGAGATAAAATGGATAAAAGGAAAGATAAGTTTCCGCTGCAATTTGCAGGGAAAAATCCGGGAACGAACAACCTCTCCGTGAGAAAAGACGGCGGAGAGATTGACGCCATTACGGCAGCTACCATTACCTCGCGCGCTTTTTCCAACGCGGTGATGAATGCCTGGAAAGCCTACCAAATAGCATTGATAAATTATGAACTTAAACAACATGAAATAGCAACCGGAACAGTTGCAACAGAAAAGGAGGAAAATTATGAATAAAAGAGTTAATTTACTTACCCGTGGAATTATCAAAGAGAATCCCACATTAATTATGGTGCTGGGGCTATGTCCCGCGCTTGCGGTTACTACTTCCGCTATCAACGGCATTGGTATGGGATTGGCCACCACTTTTGTGATGATTTGCTCAAACACCATGATTTCAGCGCTCAGAAAAGTGATTCCCAATCAGGTGCGCATCCCCGTTTACATTGTGCTGATCGCCACATTCACCTCTATGGTAGATCTGTTGATACAGGGCTATGTTCCGGTGCTGGCAGAGAGTTTAGGATTATTCATCCCTTTAATTGCCGTAAACTGTATCGTGTTTGCCCGTGTAGAGTCTTTTGCCGGAAAAAACAAGATATTTAACTCTACGCTCGATGGACTCGGCATGGGAATTGGATTTACATTCGCACTCTTTCTCATCGGCTCTATACGCGAAATTTTGGGCAGTGGCTCCATTTTTGACTATAAATTCATGGAAAACAGTGAAATCCTTATCTTCGTGTTGGCGCCAGGCGCATTTTTCGTGATGGGGTTGATTATTGCAGCTATCCGGTTCATTCAAACAAAAAAAGCTAACGGTTAGTGGTTAATGAAATTACGAAACTTTAAATCTTAAATCTTAAATCTTAAATTTTAAATCAAAAAAAAAATATGGAATACATCATGATGCTCATCGGAGCAGTATTAGTAAACAATGTTATCTTAGCCCAGTTTCTCGGGGTTTGTCCATTTATGGGCGTATCGGGAAAAATGTCCACTGCTATAGGCATGGGCGCAGCTATTCTTTTTGTAATGACGTTGGCAACTATTGCCACCTCGCTTTTTCAAAATTATCTGCTTGTTCCGTTTGGATTGGAATACTTGCAAACCATTCTGTTTATTTTAGTTATTGCCTCATTGGTGCAGGTTGTGGAGATTGTTTTGAAAAAAGTTAGCCCTTCCCTATATCAGGCTTTGGGTATTTTCCTGCCGTTGCTTACCACCAATTGCGCCATTTTGGGCGTTGCTATTTTGGTTACATTAAAGGAGTTTACCTTAATTGCGGCTACGCTATTTACCATATTTACTGCTATCGGCTACATCGTTGCCATCGTAATTTTTGCCGGCATCCGTGAAGAATTAGAGTTGGTTGATGTGCCCAAAGGGATGCAAGGAATGCCAATTGCCTTAATAACAGTAGGAATATTGGCAATGGCGTTTATGGGGTTTGCAAATCTGGTTTAAGAGCCGTCATTCCCATCAAGTGCGCAATGACTGTTCACTTCTTTTCGAACTCCGCCATAATCTCTTCGGGCGACTTGCCAATATATTGAAGGTAAAATTCCAAATTTACCGCCATCGAATCCGAAGGGTATCTGGCAATATAGGTACGGTAAACAGCTTCTGCACTTCTGTAATCATGAAGAATATCATCGTAAATAATCCCTTTATTTAAAATGCAGTGTTTAATTCCGCTAAATTCGGGATAAACTTTTTGAAGATCATCGAAAATGGATATTGCCTTTTCAGCATAAAACTCTGTTTCTTCGGGATTGTTGGAGTCTTTGGCTACCGCAATGGCAAACAAACCGGCCTTGTAAAGAAGTTCTGCCGACATGGGGTCTTCGGGATAGCCATTCCCAAACTCTTCGGTTTTATCAATATATTCTTTTGCGATTACAGGGTCAAATTCGCCCAAAATGCCTAAGGAATCCAGTTGTTGCAGCAATTGCAACACGGTAGTTTGAGATTTTCCTTTCTCTTGCAACAACTTATTGTTTGTATTTCTCAGACAACCTGTTCCAAGAACCATTATAAAAATGGCAATCCAAATCCATACTTTTGATTTCATATTAATTATGTTTTGATTTATATTTCGGTTTTGTTTTTCCTGAAGCGATATCGTTTAGCTTTTTCTTGATGATCATTTTTCTGATAGAAGAGACCCTGTCGGTAAAAACATGCCCTTCCAAATGATCCAGCTCATGAAGAATTACTCTGGCTACTAATCCTTTAAAGTGAACAGTTTTTCTTTTGCCGTCTCTATTTGTATAAGTTAAAATAACCTCCGATTTACGAACAATATCCTCTCTAACTTCCGGCAAACTCAAACATCCTTCATTAAAAGTAAAATCCTCGCCCAATATCTCTATCACTTCAGGATTAATAAACGTCTCTTTCATCTCCTCCACATCAGGATACGACTCTTTAAAAGCATGAGAGTCAATAACGAACAATCGTAATGAGCGTCCCACTTGTGGCGCGGCAAGTCCTACGCCTTCCGCATTATACATAGTCTCAAACATCTCATCAATAAGAGCTTGTAAATGCGGTTCATCAGCAGTAACTTCATTCGCTTTCTTTCTTAAAATAGGATGTCCGTGTAGGTGAAGGGTGAGCATTTTTTTTAGGTATGAGGTTTGAGGTGGTTTATCTTTTAATTTTTAATTCCTAATTTCTAATTCCTAATTCTTAATTGATTCCAAATAGTACTGCAATATAATAGCAGCGCTAATCTTATCTAACAGCGCTTTATTTCCGCGTGTTTTTTTATTAACGCCGGCGTCAACGAGAGCTTGGAATGCCATTTTGGAAGTAAATCGTTCGTCGAAACGCACGATGTCAATATCTTTTATCTCTTTTCTTAACCTGTTAACAAACGGATCTATAAAACGGGCGGCATCCGAATCGGTGTTGTTCATGGTTTTGGGTTCTCCCACCACAATGGCATCTACTTTTTCTTTTGTGATGTAGCTTTTAAGAAAGTCGAACGCTTGAGAAACATGCACGGTTTCGAGCGGTTGGGCACAAATTTGCAGTTCGTCTGTTACTGCAAATCCCACCCTTTTTTGTCCGTAATCAATGGATAAAATTCTACCCATAAGCAGCATTAATTATGAGCCACTTTGCGGACTTGAACCGCAGGCCTACGCATTACGAATGCGTTGCTCTACCAACTGAGCTAAAGTGGCGCAATTAGGAGTGCAAAGATAAAATATTTTGGATATGATTTAATTTTGAGTTAGCCACTGCCAAAAATGGCTACGCCATTATTGAATGGCTGATTGATCAGGAATCATACGTCGTGTCAATCAAGTTAACTGTGGCAATAAAATACCTCTTAAATCCTACTCCCAGTGCATCCTCCTCAATAAAAAACCACTCTCCCACATAATATTTCCCCCACACTTTAGTTATAATACCATAAAACCAATAATTATGAGAAAAATTACCCTTTTCACCCTTATTTTTACACTTTCTGTTGCAGTTTTTGCACAAAAGTTAAGTGTACTTATTGATTACAAATCTTATTATTCGCCTACCGATGGATCTTATTTAGAAATTTCATCTTTCATAAATGGAAAAACAGTGACTTATCTGCCCGATGAGCAAGGAAAATTCCAAGCCGAAGTACGCATTACTGTGCAGGCTTTGCAAGAGGATTCGTTAGTTAATATATTGGATTACATTTTAGTAAGTGAGCCGTTCGAAGATGCTGATGCGTCAACAAAGCCAAATTTTGGAACGGTGCAAAACATGCAATTGCCTACCGGCGAATATGTGTTGCAATTTTCTGTACAAGATGTGCAGATAGCAGATTCAAAACCTATTCATTATGCGGATGTTGCCATTTTACACTATCCACAAGGTGAAGTATCTATTTCCGATATATCGCTTTATAGAAGCATAAGCAGAGAGCCGCAAGGAGATATTTTCGATAAGTACGGGCTGGCATTAGAGCCGCTGTTCTATGGATTTGTGCCGGAAACTATGTATAGTCTTCCTTTTTCCTGCGAAATTTATAATACGGATAAATTGGTAGGAGATAATGAGCCGATTATTATTAAAAGTTATCTCACTTGTTTTGAAAATAACCTAATGCCTTATTCTGAAGCATTTTATACTAATCAAGCAAAAGCAAAACCGGTGGTGGTTACGCTTGGAGAAATAGGTATTTTTAAATTGCCTTCGGGAAACTACAATTTAGTGGTAGATGTTTTTAGCAAAGATTCCGTATTGCTTGCCGCTAATTCCTATTTTTTCCAACGCAGCAATCCCGGAGTAACATTAAGTTTGGATGATATTAACTTGGTAGATATTCAAGGTACTTTTGTAGATAAAATTGAAAATATGGAGCAACTCCTTGAGTTCGTGCGTTTTCTGTATCCTATATCAACTCCTTTGGAAAGAGAGTTTTATTCTACAAGGATGAACTTAATTCCTAAAGAAAGTTTGCAAAAATTCTTTTATTCTTTTTGGTTAAAAAGAGACCCCACCAATCCCGAACAGGCTTGGCTTGCCTATTACGAGCAGGTTAAATATGTGAACAGAGAATTTGGTTGCAAATTAGTGCAAGGCTACCGAACCGACAGAGGCAGAGTCTATTTGCAATACGGACCACCTAATAGCCGTTTTGAATCTCCTTACGACTCGCACTCATATCCTTATGAAATTTGGCATTACTACCATTGTGTAGATCAAACGAATGTGAAGTTTATCTTTTACAACACAGATTTAGTGAGCAATGATTACGATCTGCTCCATTCCGATAAACGAGGCGAATTGCAAGATCCGTTCTGGAAATTAAGAGTTACGCAACGCAAAACCCCTATCTATAATTACGACCAACTTACTCCCGAAGACTATTTCGGAGGCAATCCGAAGGATGATTGGTTTAACCACAGGTAAATGGCAAAATATTACTTAAAATGTGTGAAATGTGGGTTTATTACAATAGATTTCCCCACATGGTTTCAGGTGAATCAAGAGTGTCTCCAATGCAAAAGCAAGCACTCTGAAGTTTGGTACCATTCCAATTACAACCAACTAAAAGAGCTTTTCTTGCAAAAACCTGAAAGTTTTTGGCACTATTTTCATTTTTTACCACTGCAAGATAAAAACAATGTGATTTCTTGCAAAGAAGGCGCTATTCCTGTTGAAAAATGGGACTTTTTGAGCGATTTTGCACAGAAAGAGTTTGGCATTCACTGTGATGTTTTGGTATATCGCAATGATTTGAACGGAGGCACCCATACCTTTAAAGATGTGGCAGCCTCATTGGCGGCATCACTTTTTAAAGAGCATGGTATTAAGCAATATACAGTAGCCTCTACCGGAAATACGGCTACGGCATATAGCAAATATTTAGCTTTAGCCGGTGTAAAATTTACCGTTTTTGTCCCAAGTTGCGTGGTACAGGATTCTGTGGATGAAATGCGTTCCTACCATCAAGAAGTCCACATCGTAGAAGGAGATTACGCTTTTGCTAAAAAAATGGCGGCAACGTTTCACCAACAGAACAACGTGCTGATTTCGGCAGGAAATATTGACCCGATCCGCGTGGAAGCCAAAAAAACGATGGTATTTGAGTTCTTACGCCAATTGGGAAAAATGCCTGAGGTATATATCCAGGCTGTGAGTGGCGGCACAGGTCCGATTGCCATTGACAAAGGCGTGCGCGAAATTGAGCATGTAGATCCCAAAGCCAAACTGCCCCGTATGATCTTGGTACAACAAGACACATGCGATCCGATGGTGCAAGGCTGGGAGAAAGCAGTAGTAGAAAACTTTCCCAAAGGCTGGGAAAACAGTTATCCTGTGATTGACAACCCACAAACCCAAGTTTCCATCTTGTCAACCGGAAACCCCGGCATGTTTCCCGTAGTAGCGCCCATCGTAAAAAAAAGCGGAGGAACTTTCGTAAGAGTAAAAGAATGCGATCTTATTGATTTAGCAACAAGAATTTACAAAGAGAAAAATCTCATATTAGGACCCGCCTCTATCGTTTGTTTGTTAGGTTTTTACAAAGCATTAGAAGAAAAACAGATTAAAAACGGAGAAACGGTGCTCATTAATGCCGGCGAAGGGGTGGGGAGGGCTAAGTGGTTTGAGGAAAATGTTTTGAAGCACGCAGATGGCTTTTGAAGTTCTTTATCGTTATGTTAAAAAAACATGTTTCTTTGCACGAATTTTATAATTACACTATTTTATATGGAAGAACGAAGAAAACCAAGAAGTTTTAAACGGGAAAATGGTGAAAGGAAACAGGAAGGCACGAAGGCGCGTAAGTACGAAGGCACGAAAGGCGAAGGTATGAAGTCGCGAAGACACCAAAGTACAAAAGGCGAAGGGTACGAGGGCAGAAGACCAAAACCGGAAGGAGCCCCCACACCTCACACCCCAAACCGCAAACCTCACACCCCAAACCGCAAACCTCATACCTTAAACCGCAAACCTAACACCTCAAACCACCCGCCCCGCAATCGCCGCGACATCACCGCCGAATCGGATATATTGTCGGAAATTGTGGAACTCAGACGCAGAGAAGGACGCGCATCACCCAAAAAACAAAAAATTTTGTCTCTGGAACATGAAGAAAAATATGGTCCGATAAGATTAAACAAATATATCTCTAACTCAGGTATTTGCTCAAGAAGAGACGCTGATATGTTGATTCAAACCGGCGCCATTGAAGTAAATGGAAAAATCGTTACCGAACTGGGAACCAAAGTGATGCCAACTGATCAAGTGAGGTACGGCGACCGCATACTGCAACGCGAAAAACCGGTTTATTTGCTGTTGAACAAACCTAAAGATTATATCACCACTACAGATGATGACCGCGACAGAAAAGACGTAATGCAGTTGATTAAAGGCGCTTGCAAAGAACGTGTGTATCCGGTGGGAAGGTTGGATAAAGATACTACAGGCTTGCTACTGTTTACCAACGATGGCGAAATGACCAAGAAATTAACTCACCCTAAACACGGCATACGTAAGATTTATTACGTTGAGTTGAATAAAAATTTGGCGATGGCCGATCTTCAGAAAATTGCAGAAGGCATAGAACTTTCAGACGGCGAGATTAAAGTGGATGAAATTGCCTACGCTGGCGAAACCAAGCGCGAAATAGGCATTACCTTGCACTCCGGAAGAAATAGAATTGTGCGCCGCATTTTTGAACAACTCGGATATGAAGTGGTGAAATTAGATCGAGTAGTGTTCGCCGGATTAACAAAAAAAGATTTGCCCAGAGGAAAATACCGCTTCTTATCGGATGCAGAAATTAACATTTTAAAAATGATTTAAAAGAAACTCTTAAATCTTTAAACTTTAAACTTTAAATCTTAAATTTTAACTTTTAAATTTTAAACCTTAAATCTTAAATCTTAAATCTTAAATCTTTAAACATACACCCCATGTCCACTAAAAACTTTGCCCTTACCGGAGCCGCCGGATATATTGCCCCGCGACATTTCAAAGCCATTAAAGAAACAGGGAATCAACTGACGGCTATTTTGGATAAATCGGATAGCGTGGGAATTATTGACAACTATTTCCCTGAAGCAGCTTTTTTTACAGAATCGGAGCGATTTGACCGGCACTTGTACCGCCGTTTTGTGGAGAATACCGGATCTAAAATTGACTATCTCTCTATTTGCTCGCCCAACTATTTACACGATGCCCACATTCGGATGGCGTTAAGAAACGGAGCGCATGCTATTTGCGAAAAACCGCTGGTTTTGAACCCTTGGAATTTAGAAGGATTACAAAAAATAGAACAGGATACAGGTAATAATATTTATCACATTTTACAACTCCGATTACATCCTGCGGTCATTGATCTGAAAAAACATATTGAAACACAGCCAGATAATAAAATTCACGATATTGACCTTACCTATATAACAAGTCGTGGCGCATGGTATTTGTATTCGTGGAAAGCCGATGTGGAAAAATCGGGAGGGATTACCACCAATATAGGCTCTCATTTTTTTGATATGCTGACCTGTATTTTCGGCGAAGTGCAAGATGTTCAAATACATCACGCTACTCCGATTACTGTAGCCGGTTACTTGCAACTCAAAAAAGCCCGTGTACGTTGGTTTTTAAGTATTGATAAAAAACAACTTCCTAAGGAGGTGGCAGAAAGCGGGAAAACCACTTTCCGCTCATTAACTATTGATAACAAAGAGTTTGAGTTTTCGGAAGGGTTTACCGATCTGCATACATTATCTTATCAGAATATTCTTTCGGGTAATGGATTTCGCATTGATGATGCTTATCAATATGTATCTCTTTGCCATGATATTCGCTCGCGAAAACCGGAAGGCAATAAGGGAGATTATCATCCGTTTTTACGATAAACATTCAACATTTCATCATTGAATCATTTTAAACCTATTTTTCTGCCTGTTTTTTGCATTTTAATGCTTTTGTGCGTTAATTCCTGCAATTCCGGTGCAGGAAAAACAACTTTATTGGAATATGCCGGAAAATTTCCCGATGAATCTGCGCGAAATATCGAAATTATTATGAGCGAAGAAGGAAAAATTACCTTTACTTTATACGCCTCTGTCATGAATAAGTATTTTGGAGATAATCCTTATATGGAGTTTCCGGAAGGTATTATGATTTCCTCATATACAAACGGCGAAAAGCAATCTACGCTTACGGCAAATTATGCTATTAACGAGGAACATACGCAGCGCATGGAGGCGCACGGCAATGTAGTTATTGTTGACTTGGTAAAACAAGAGTCTATCCTTACCGAAAAAATTATTTGGGATCAAATGAATAAGCGTATTTTTTCTGACGTGGAAGTTACGCAAATTAAAGCAGATGGAACCATAAATCAAGGAGATGGGTTTGAATCTGATGAGAAATTTACGAAATATGCCATAAAAAATCCGAGAGGGGAGATATTGGCGGAGGAACTGTAATAGGATAAAGGTAGTTATTGATTCCCTATTTCATTTCCTGATACCCATTTTAACATTTGCACAAAAGCAGGGAGCTGTAGTTTCGTGGGAGAAAATTTCTCATGATTTAGCAATATTCACAATCACCTGCACCGCCTTTTCCATAGATTCTACCGGAATAAATTCATACTTCCCATGAAAGTTATGACCGCCGGCAAAGAGGTTGGGGCAGGGGAGGCCTTTGAATGAGAGGTTTGCGCCGTCGGTGCCACCGCGAATAGGTTTTACAATAGGGAGTACACCAGCTTCAATCATTGCTTTTTTCGCACGCTCAACGATGTAAAATACAGGCTCTACCATTTCGCGCATATTTTTATATTGCTCTTTAATTTCACACTTTACGCGGCCGGCTCCATATTTTTCATTCAAAAAAGCAGTCATTTTGTGCATAAATTCCTTTTTTTGTTCAAAAAGATTTTTATCATGATCTCGAATGATGTAATTCAACTTGCTTTGTTCTACAGTACCTTCCATTTTAGTTAAAAGATAAAAACCTTCGTAACCATCTGTATATTGAGGGCGTTGAAATTCAGGTAGCAACGCATTGAATTCCATGGCAATAAGTTGAGCATTTACCATTTTATTTTTGGCGTATCCGGGGTGCACGTTTCTTCCCTGAATAGTAATAGTGGCGCCGGCGGCGTTAAAGTTTTCATATTCCAATTCGCCCAACATGCCGCCGTCAACGGTGTAAGCAAAATCGCATCCGAATTTGGCAACATCAAAATGGAGCACTCCTTTCCCTATTTCTTCATCGGGAGTAAAGGCTACTTTTATTTTCCCGTGCTTAATTTCAGGATGTTGTATCAAATATTCAAGAGCGCACATAATTTCGGCGATGCCGGCTTTATCATCTGCGCCCAACAACGTTTTACCATCGGTGGTTAAAAGCGTTTGCCCTACATAGTTTTTCAACTCCGGGAAATCTGCTATAGATAATATGGTATTGGTTTCTTTATCTAATACAATATCGTTTCCGTCGTAATTTTCTATAATTTTTGGCGCGTTGATTCCGGGCATATCGGGCGCCGTATCAAAATGTGCAATAAACCCAATTACCGGCAATTTTTCTTCCGTATTGGCAGGTAAAGTAGCCGTAACGTAGCCAAATTGATCTTTTGCTACTTCATTTAAACCTAATGACTTTAATTCTTCTACCAAAACATCACCGAAAGCAAGTTGCTCGTTTGTACTCGGGTATGTTTCCGATGCATCGTTTGAAGTAGTTGGGAATGAAATGTACTTTGAAAAGCGGGTAATTAATTGTTGTTTCATTGTTTGATTTTTTTTTGCGTGCAAAATTAGAAAAAAACGCAGATCCTAAAACGCATTTTTATTACTTAAGCAATGACTGAAACGCCTTTCCAAGATTATCAATAATATCTGAAGCTATAAGGCTTTCGTTCGATTGGTTTTCTAAGGCGTAATCTCCTGCCAAACCGTGTAGATAAACGCCCAATTTGGCAGCGTTTTCAGGCACATATCCTTTCGTGAGCAATCCTAAAATAATGCCTGTCAATACGTCTCCGCTGCCGGCAGTTGCCATGCCTGGGTTGCCGGTAGTATTTATATAGGTATATCCGCTAGAGGTAATAACGTTAGTGTAATGTCCTTTTAAAACTACAATAACCTGATATTTTTGCGCAAAATCCTGCGCTTTTAACACTCTTTCGAAGCGATTTGCAGATTTCTCAGTTAAACGGTCAAATTCTCCGGCGTGAGGAGTCAAAATTGAATTTTTAGGCAGAAAATCCAACCATGTTTTTTGTTCTGCAAGAATATTCAAACCATCTGCATCCACAATAATAGGGTAGGGGGTTGCTCTTAGTAATTTGAAGATCATTTTTTGGGAAACGGAATCTGTGCCTAAACCAGGGCCAATGGCGATGGCATTATAATTACCAATTTTCTTGGTAGAGACATTGCGCACCACGTCTCTACAATCCAATATGGCTTCGGGAACGTAAAGCGCCACCTTATCCAACACGGTAGCCGGCGCATGAACGATGAGCTTCCCCAATCCGGAGCGCAACGCCGCTTTTGCCGATAACAATGCGGCGCCGGGCATGTTGCGGGAGCCGGCGATGAGAAGACCCAACCCGTTACTACCTTTATGTGCAAATTTCGGAACAGGAATATAAGCTTCTTTTACAAGCTCTTGGGTGAGTAAATGAAAGTTTGATAATTGGAATTTCATAACGTTTTTTTATATTCGGGTGCAAACGTAGAAAAAAAAATATTCAAAAATTTCTGATATTAAAATTGTTCTATATTTGGGATAACCTCTTTTCCTCTTTTTTAGAGAAATATGGTTACAAGAAGTGGCTAATTTTATGACATATTATTGGTGTTTTCTGAAAAATCTCAAAAATAGTGTGTAATTTTAAGACACTTCAATATTTTTATTAAAAATCAACTTGCGTGAGAAAACTATAAAAAACTTCCAAAACTGTCAATGTATATGTACTACGATGAAATTCATATTGGGCAAAAAATTCAATTCGTTTTTAATCAAAGCGGGTTATCGGTTTCGCAATTTGCCCGTTTGGTTGGAGTACAAAGAACACGAATTTACACTATTTTTGAAAGTAAAACCATAGACACGGAATTGTTATGTAAAGTTTCCGATGCGCTGCATTATGATTTTCTTACGGAGGTTTATCTAAAAAAAAGGGAAGAAAACGACCAAAATCCGACTACTATCAATATAAATTTTCAGGTTTCTATGGGGAATTTAGGAGAGTTTATAAAATCGGTTAATAAACTGAAGAGGGCGGGGATTGTGAGGGTTTGAATTTTGTTTGAGAGAAAGAAGAACAACCCTTTGGCTATTTGAAAAGTTTTATTAAAACAGAAAAAAGTTGCTGCTTTTTTTTATTACAATAGAAAAAAGTATATTTTCGCCAAAATTTATTTATGGTAAAACGAGATCTATCTGAGATTTTCAAAAAAGACCTTCACAAAGATAAGGCCTTGATTTTATTGGGTGCACGACAAGTTGGGAAAACAACATTATTGCAAAATTTGTCCAAAGCATGGGAACATACACTTTGGCTTACAGGAGATGAATTGGAAACGCAACGTTTGTTTGAAAACCCTACTGTAACACGCTTCAAAGTCGAGTTCGCGGGAATAAAATATCTGATTATTGATGAAGCACAACGCTTACCAAATGTGGGATTAGGATTGAAATTAATTACAGATCACTTGAAGAGCATTCAACTTCTGGTAACCGGCAGTTCTGCTTTTGAACTATCCAATCGCTTGAATGAATCGTTGATGGGTAGGACTTTTGAATATCAACTGTTTCCGCTCTCTTTTTCCGAAATGGCAGATTATCACACATTGCGGGAAGAAAAACGCTTATTGCCCTATCGCTTAGTTTATGGATATTATCCCAATGTGGTAATGCACCCTGAAGATAATAAAAAGATTTTACAAAATCTAGTTCAAAACTTTCTTTACAAAGATATGCTTTTATTAGAAGATGTGAAAAAACCCGATAAGATTGTAAAACTTCTTCAGGCATTGGCATTTCAGATAGGAAGCCAAGTATCTTATAACGAAATTAGTAAAATTGTGGGGCTCAATGTTGCAACGGTTGAAAAGTACATCATCATGCTGGAACAATCGTTTGTCATCTTCCGTTTGGGCAGCTTCTCACGCAATTTGAGAAGTGAGCTGTCGAAATCGCGTAAGATCTATTTTTATGACAATGGCATTCGTAATGCTATGATTGATAATTTATCTTCTGTGGAAACCCGTACAGATGCGGGTGCACTGTGGGAAAATTTTCTGATCTCCGAACGGATGAAATTTTTGAGAAATAACGAACGTTGGTGCAGTCAATATTTTTGGCGTACTAAAGAACAGCAAGAAATTGACTATATCGAAGAGGAAGACGGCAAATTACGAGCCTTTGAATTCAAATGGAACACACATACTAAAGCAAAAATTACTAAAACCTTTGCCAATGCTTACCCACAATCTGAAATGCAAATCATTACGCCGGAAAATTATGTAGATTTTGTAATAAATTAAACAACGAGATATGAAAATTCCACACACCTTTACCATCGTCTTTAGCCTTGTAATTCTATGCGCCGTAGCCACCTGGTTTGTCCCCGGAGGAGAATTTGCCAGAAAAACCGTTGAAATAGACGGCATTACCCGTAGTATAGTCGTAGGAGATTCGTTTGAATACACAGAAAGCAACCCGCAAACCTGGCAGGTATTTACCGCTTTTTTTAATGGTTTTAAAAGAACGGCGCATATTATCGCTTTTATTTTTATGCTGGGAGGCGCTTTTTGGATACTGAATGCTACGAATGCCATCAACATCGGGATTTCCGGTTTTTTAAAGAGCACCGAAAAACTGCAAAAAAACCGGTTTTTTAACAAAATTGGCGTTAATAATATCATTATCACGCTCATTATGATCGTTTTTAGCTTGTTTGGCGCCATTTTTGGCATGAGTGAAGAAACTATTGCATTTATCATCATTTTTGTACCGTTAGCTATTTCTATGGGCTACGATTCGGTTACCGGTGTACTGATGTGCTATGTAGCTGCGCACGTGGGCTTTGGAGGCGCTATGCTCAATCCCTTCACGGTGGGCATTGCGCAAGGGTTAGCCGGCTTGCCCATTTTCTCAGGGATAGAGTACAGAACGTTATGTTGGGTTATTTTGACCACCATTACCATTGCTTTTACGTTATGGTATGCAAATCGTGTGAAAAAGAATCCAAAAAAGTCTTTTATGTACGAAATAGATAATTATTGGCGACAAAAAGCCGCTGAAACACAAAATGTTCATGAAGTGCAAAAGTCTTCCTGGGCAACATGGACAGTTCACGGAGTCATTTCAGCCATTTTAATTTATTGCTCATTTGCATTTACTTACAGTACGATTACTATTGGTAATAGCACCCTTAGCATCGTGTTGCTTCCTGTAATTGCTGCGATTTTTATTCCTTTTGGATTTTATTCCGCTCGCAAATCTGTGCATAGTTATATTTTGTCATTATTGCTGCTAACGGTTGTCGTTCTGATAGTTGGCGTGTTAGGCTACCATTGGTATGTAGGAGAAATTGCCGGCTTGTTCTTTGCTATGGGCGTTGCCAGCGGACTGGCATATCATCATACATTTGATAAGATAATACGTTTATTTTTAGAAGGATGTAAAGATATTATGAACGCTGCTTTGGTGGTGGCTATCGGCGGTGGCATTATCATTATTTTAGAAGACGGCAAAATTATTGACACCATTCTCTATGGCATTTCACAAACCATGGCAACCGCCGGAGAAATAGGCTCGGTGGGCGCTATGTATTTCATTCAAACCGTATTAAACCTCTTAATTCCTTCAAGTTCTGCCAAAGCCGTACTTACCATTCCCATGATGGCAGAGTTTTCGGATATCATCGGCGTTTCAAGGCAATTAACCGTACTTGCGTACCAGCTCGGCGATGGGTTTACCAACATGATTACGCCAACTTCCGGCGTGCTGATCGGCTGTCTTGGAATTGCTCGGGTGCCTTATTCCAAATGGCTTAAGTTTTTCTTTCCGTTTTTGTGTATCTTGGTGATTATTGGGTTTTTGCTGTTGTTGCCGCCGTTGGTTTTGCAGTTTAATGGGTTTTAGTCTTGAACCGCGATTTTATTAAGATTTACAAGATTGCCCTGATTTTCATTTAATATTGATAATATGATAAAATGACAAGATGCTAATTAACAATATAATACCCACCTGTTTTGTTACTTCCTTTATATTCAATCTTACCGGCATCTTTTAATTCTTTTAATTTTCTTTCAAGTGTGCGGAATGAAGTCTTTTTCTCTAAAATTTCAGCAAGTTTAATAATTGAAATGTGAGGATTGGTAGAAATTACTTCCAAAATTGTATGGTTTATTCCGCCAGCTACATCTTTTTTATCATTTTTTATTCCGCCATCCTGTAATTTATTTGTTAAAATAACTGTTTTTTCTTCCAATTCCGGAACTTTTTTTCGGAGTACAGATAGTACAAATTCTGTATATTTTTTATAAAACGGTAATATTATTTTGCTTTTTGTCTTACCATCTACTACAATCACTTCTTTCGCATTATAACTTAATATATTTGTAAATGTTATGATAGTGTCTCTGCTAATCCGTAAACAATACTCGTCGAGGTAACTTTGGATATAACTTAAAGAGGAATAAATATGAGAGGGCTTTCCTATAGTCCAATGAACAAATGTATCATTCTTGTTTTGAGAGAAATAACTCACAAAGCAAATATTGATAGATTTTGGATCGCCCTGAACTGTTGGCAATAGTATTAACCCTGTATCTTTGAGAGCTGCTTTTTTCTCTAATAAAGCCTCTGTTTTAGTTTGTTGATATAGTGCTAAAATAGTAAAAAAGAGATAAATGCCAGAATTCCGAAGAAAAATTACAAATGAGATATTGAACAAATATCTGTCAATATTAAAAGACTCAAGATTAGCAAAACATCTTAGAATGTTGCTCTTTACTAATAGTAGTTCTGCAATTGAAATTACACCTATTAATAATAAAGAGAGAGCGATATAACTTTTGTAGTTGTTTCTTTTTAAGAAGTATGGAGTTAAAATAATATAATTCAAGTAGATTAATAAAAGCACCCACAGTGCGCTAACTATTTCCTTATAATCACTATTTATAGCGTAAGGACGAATAAATGAGTTCGTAGAAAACCAATATACAAAAAGGAGGCAAAATAAAATATGTGTGCCTGTGTTAAAAAACTTTTTTCTATTCATGACATTAAAAATTAATGCGGTAAAAATATCATTTTTTTTCGTCATTATGCAAATTTGCATTTGTATTTTCTTTTTAATCGCAGTAGTATAAATTTAAAAACATTACGTTATGAAACGAGTCTTAATTTTAATTTCATTTTTTATTTTGTGTTTTGCATGCAGCAAAAACGAAAACGGAGAAACAACAGAATCTGTATTATCAAATTCTTCATATCAAAAATTTGACATCTCACATATCAATTCAGGTATTTATTTCGTTAAAATAATCACAAATGTTGGCGAAACAGTAAAAAAAGTGGTTAAACAGTAAAAATAAATCTTAATATTCATACCGATAGTGAAACTGAAAAATCACTATCGGTATGGATTTAAACGTCTTATAACTATGAAGAAAATACTTTTGTTTTTTATTTTGTTTACGCTTTTTTTACACATTTTATCGCCCATAAATATCTTTGCGCAAGATATTGTATGGAAAAAAAATTTTGGTAGTTTTGTAAACACTTATGCTTCAGTAACAGCAGTATCCGATGGCATAATCGCAGTAGGGCTCGGGCGTCTCTTTGACCTTGACGACTGGGAAGGAGTTGAAGGGAAAGGGGATGAAGATGCCATTATTGTAAAATATGATAATACCGGCAATGTAGTATGGAAAAAGAACTTTGGTGGTGAAAAGTGGGATTGTTACACTTCTGTTACTACGGTCTTTGATGGCGTTGTCGCGGTAGGATATTCGGAGGGAAGCTCTTTTAATACCGGAGATTGGATAGGTATTACCAAAAAGGGGCATAGGGATGCCATAATTGTAAAATATGACAATGCTGGCAATGTGGTGTGGAAAAAGAACTTTGGAGGAAAAGAACGGGATACTTTTTGTTCTGTGGCAATAACACCCGATGGTATTATTGCAGTGGGCTATTCTGATGATGGATCTTTTGACACTGGAGACTGGGAAGGTGTAAGCGGAAAAGGTGGCAGACTTAATGCCATTATTGTAAAATATGATCATACCGGAAATGTGATATGGAAAATGAATTTTGGTGGAAGCGGTACGGATGCATATGGCTGCGTAACAACAATGAATGACGGTATAGTAGCGGTGGGTTCCTCTTCTTCTGATTCTTTTGGTAACGGCGATTGGGAAGGAATACCCAGTAAAGGGACTGGTGATGCCATTATTGTAAAATATGACCATGCTGGAAGTGTAATATGGAAGAAAAATTTCGGAGGAAGTGGAGCTGATGTTTTTCAATCACTAACCGCAGTATCCGATGGCATAGTTGCTGTTGGTTTTTCTATTATTTACTCTGATGGTGATTGGGAAGGTTTTACAAGGAAAGGATCGCTTGATGCCATTATTGTAAAATTTGACCATGCCGGTAATGTGTTGTGGAAAAATAATTTTGGCGGTATATCTACTGATAGTTTTGCATCCGTAACAGAGGTCTCCGATGGTGTGATTGTTGTAGGAACAGCCAATGAAAAAACTTTTGACACAGGCGATTGGGAAGGAATAACAGGAAATTTGTCAGGTACGGAGGTAGGTACACTCGATGCTATAATTGTAAAATTTGACCATGCCGGCCATGTAGTGTGGAGAAATAATTTTGGAGGTATAGATCAGGATGAATATTCTTCCGTTGCAATAGTAGATAACAGCGTTGTTGTTGTAGGACATTCCGATCGCCTCTCTTTTGGTAATGGGAATTGGGTAAACGTTCAGAACAAAGGCCATAGAGATGCTATCATTGTGAAGTATACAATAGAATTAGGTATTCCAAAGTACCCACAAGAATTATCAGACATTAAAGTATACCCCAATCCAACCACAGGTGAATTACGAATTATGAGCGACGAGTTACCAATTGGTGATATTGAGGTTTTTGATGTTTACGGGAGGAAGCTATCATATAATCATATAATTACCTCATCATCTCATCAAAGAATTGATATTTCAAACCTAAATCCCGGTATCTATTTTGTAAAAGTAGTTACAGAACAAGGGGAAATCGTTAAGAAAGTGGTAAAACAGTAAAGATCATATATTAAATGTACGGGGCTGTTCTTTTTGTGCAGCCTCTTTTTTGTCCTATTTTCTCACTTCCACCCACCTTACCTTCGCCATAAATCCCCCCATTTATGGCAAAATCCAGCACCCGCCGCATCAACATCTACATCAACGGCAAAGAAGTAGAAGCCACCGTTAAAGGCATCCGCTCGGAGATGAACAAACTCATCAACGAGCAAAACAGAATGACCATCGGCTCAGATGAATACATTGCCCATGCCAAGAAGATACAGCAACTTCGCGGCTACCTGCAAGAACACAGTCATAACATTGACAGCGTTGCCGGCACTTGGGAAAAGCTGCAAAGAAAAATGATGGTTTTTGGCGCAGGCATGGGCGGTTTTACCCAAATGTTCAGCGCATTCAACAACATTGTTAGCACGCTCAAACAAACCGCCACCGACCTTGCGGCAATGGATGACATTTACAGCGATGTTATCAAAACCACTACCCTTACACGCGAACAAGTGGAGAAACTTAACAACAGCTTCAAAAAGATGGACACCCGAACAAGCCGGGAACAGCTAAACAACCTTGCCTACATTGCCGGAAAACTCGGCATCAGCACCGAAGATTTAGTAAAACAGTTTGTAGAAGCTTCAGATGTCATCAATATTGCTATGGGAGACGTTTTGGGCGATAATGCCACCCTTGCCATCGGTAAAATGGTGGATGTTTACGAGCGCTCATCAGATATTTTGCAGGGCTTAAATGGGCTACAATGGAGCAGGGTATTACACATTTAATTTTCCTTTTAGACGGATAACGGCAGAGTAGCCTTTGCAGTTTGATTTTCTTCCGGGCTAACATTTGTGTTTGTGGATTCTCAACATAATATTCGATAATCCATCCTGATTGGTTAGTTTTTAAGATTGCCGGCAGGTAATTTGCGGCAGAATAGCCGTTTGATACGGCTAAGCGAGGTGAATGTATTGACATTTTTTTTTTAGATTTGTGAGAAATCCAAAAAAAATTAACTGTCTCGTTTCTGTCCCGATTTAAACACAAAAACCAACAAACTAACTTTGTAATTTATTGGTTTTTACTGCTTTTTGAACGTTTGAGCGGAAAACGAGACTCGAACTCGCGACCCCGACCTTGGCAAGGTCGTGCTCTACCAACTGAGCTACTTCCGCATGTTTTTTACACCTTGATGTAAATTTGTACCTCGGGCGGGACTTGAACCCGCACGACCGCAATGGTCACAGGATTTTAAGTCCTGCGTGTCTACCAATTCCACCACCAAGGCTCGTTTCAAAGAACGTTTCTC
>Ga0123356_10002066_pt1 | contig 21648 bp, 14 predicted proteins | sample TergutEmb28metaG_2_FD_92546 | JGI IMG/M metagenome (GOLD analysis project Ga0123356, IMG submission 92546) | Embiratermes neotenicus P3 segment gut microbial communities from Petit-Saut dam, French Guiana - Emb289 P3 | ecosystem: Host-associated > Arthropoda: Insects > Digestive system > Gut ... | reverse complement strand
CCCTCGGCCATGAAACGGTAGCCGACGCCCCACACGGTGAGAAAATGCCGCGGGTTGGCCGGATCTCTCTCGAAGCGCTTGCGCAGGCGCAGGATGAAATTGTCCACCGTGCGGGTCGAGGGGAACACGTCGTAGCCCCACACCCGCTCGAGCAGGTCCTCCCGCGAGACGATCTCGCCGGCGTGCTCGGCGAGCACCTTCAGAATCATGGCTTCCTTCTCGGTGAGTTCCTGCGCCTCGCCGTTCCAGGCGAGCGCCCGGAAGGTACGGAAGTCGACCTCGTTGCCGCCGAAGCGCAGCACCGCGGTGGCGGCGGTGGCCGAGGCACTGCGGTACCAGTCCCAGCGCCGCAGGATGGCGCGCACCCGCAGCAGGAACTCCTGGAGGTGAAAGGGCTTCGCGAGGTAGTCATCGCCGCCAGCCTCCAGCCCGCGCACGCGATCCGCGGGGTCCCCGCGGGCGGTGAGGAACAGCACCGGTGTGTTATCGCCGCGCGCGCGCAGGCTCCGACACACGGCAAAGCCGTCGGCCCCCGGCAGCATCACGTCGAGCACGATCAGCGCGCAGCCGTGTCCGCCGAGCCACGCCAGCGCCTGCTCGCCATCGGCGGCGGAGGTGACCTCGAACCCTTCCGCGCGCAGGTTCTCCATTACCCCGGCGGCGAGGTGCGGGTCGTCCTCCACCACCAGCAGGTGCGCGGGCGCGCCCGGCGGGACACTCATGGGCGCGACTCCTCGGCGGCCGCGGGCCAGGTGAGCACGAAACTCGCCCCGCGGCCGACCCCGTCGCTGTGCGCGCTCACCCTGCCTCGCGCCAGCTCCATCAGCCGCCGCACGATGAACAGCCCGAGCCCGGTGCCGTAGGCGCCGCTGCCGCCGCTTTGCAGGCGCGTGAACTTCTGGAACAGCCGCGCACCGTCGGCGGGCGGGAAGCCGACGCCGCTGTCGCGCACCGACAGCTCGATCTCGCCGTTCGTCGCACGGGCGGCGAGCGCGATGCTGCCGCCGCCGGCGCATTTGACGGCCGCGAGCGCGTTCTCGAGGATGTTGCGCACCACGACGTCGAGCGCCAGCGGATCACTGAGAACGCAGAGGGCCGGGGCGATGTCGCTGCTGATCGTGATGCGCTCCTGCCGCGCGCGCTCCTCGAGCTGTGTTACCACGCGGGCCACCGCCGCCGCGAGCTGCACCGGCTCCGACTTGAAGTCGACCCGCCCGCGCTCGAGGCGCGCGCTCTCGAGGATCTGGGTGACCATCAGCTCCATCCGCGCCAGGTCCGCCAGCATGCGGTCCACCAGCGTGCGGGTCGCTTGCGGCGTCGGCGTACGCAGCGCGAGCGTCTCGAGCGACAGCTGCAGGCTCGCGAGCGGCGTCTTGAACTGATGGGACACCAGCGCGAGAAAGCTGTCCTGCTCCTCGTGCGCGTGCGCCTCGGCGCGCAGTGCGCGCGCGATCACCGCGATGCACGCCGCCAGCGCCAGCAGGAAGAACGCGCCTTCCCAGGCGTACTGGTTGGAGCGGTGGCGTTCCTCGGTGGTGAGCGCCTGCTCGATGTGTGGCGCGAGCGCGGCGCGTCCGTCGCTCACCACGATCTCGGGCAGCAGCTCGTGCACGCGCTGCGCCGGAGTGCCGGCATCGAGCAGCGCCTGGGCGGCGGCGGTCTGCTGCGCGTACGCGGTGCGAGCCGCGCGCACCTTGTCCACCGTGTAGGCGTGCTGATCGAAAAGCCACCATCCCACCTGCACGGCGGATACCACCACGAGTGCCAGCGCCGTCAGCTGAAAGACGCGCGTCGCCTTCATTCGAGCGCCGCCAGCGCCTCGCGCAGTGTGAGGGCGAAGCGCGTGAGATCGGCGCTGCTGTGCGCCAGGGAGAGGAAGCACGCCTCGTAGCCCGAAGGGGGCAGGTAGACGCCACGATCGAGCATGGCGTGGAACAGTGCCGCGAAGCGCGCGCGCTCGCGCTCGGTGAGCGGCGCGGCGCTGCGCGGTGCGCCCGACTCGTGCAGCGACAGCCAGAACAGCGAGCCGACGCGCACCAGGTGCACCGGGAAACGCGACTCCGCCAGCACCGGCTGCAGCAGCCGCTCGAGCTCGGCGCCCCGCGCCTCGAGCTGCTCCCATCCCGACTCGCGCACCAGCACCTCGAGCGTCGCGAGTCCTGCCGCCATCGCCACCGGATTTCCGGAAAGAGTGCCGGCCTGATAGGTATCGCCGTCCGGGGCCAGCCGCGCCATGATACGGCGCGCACCGCCGAACGCGCCCACCGGCATTCCGCCGCCGATCACCTTGCCGAAGGTCGCGAGGTCGGGAGTGATCCCGACGTGCTCCGCCGCGCCGCCGCGCGCCAGGCGAAAGCCGGAGATCACCTCGTCGAAGATCAGCAGCGCCCCGTGCTGGCGCGTGAGCTGGCGCAGCGTCTCCAGGAACTCGCGCCGCTGCGGCAGCAGGCCATGATTGGCGGGCAGCGGCTCGATGATGAGGGCGGCGATACGCGCCCCCTCGCTGGCGAACAACTCGCGCACCGCCGCTTCATCATCGAGCGGCAGCACGCGCGTGCAGGCAGTGAACGCCTGCGGCACCCCCGCCGACGACGGGCGGCCAAAGGTGGCGAGTCCGGAGCCGGCGGCGACCAGCAGGTGATCGGCGTGCCCGTGGTAGCAGCCGGCGAACTTGACGATCAGGTCACGCCCGGTGAAGGCGCGCGCCACGCGGATCGCGCTCATGACCGCCTCGGTCCCGGAGGATACGAAGCGCACCTGCTCGGCCGCCGGGTACGCGGACACGACCCGCTCGGCGAGCTCGAGCTCCGCGGCGCACGGCGCGCCGTAGGTCGTACCGCGCGCTACGGCCGCCGTGACGGCCGCGACCACGGCGGGGTGGGCGTGTCCGGCGATCAGCGGCCCCCAGGAGCCGACGAAATCGAGATAACCGCGGCCGTCGGCGTCGAACACCTGCGAGCCCGCCCCGCGTGCAATGAAGAGCGGCGCTCCGCCAACCGCACGGAAGGCGCGCACCGGTGAGCTCACGCCGCCGGGAATCACGCGGCAGGCGCGCTGGTACAGCTCCGCGGAGCGCGGATGGGCGGACTCGCGGCCCGCCGGTGGCAGGGTGGTCATGGCTTGTCCCGTCTCAGCGAATGGGCCGCGTCGAAGAACGCCTCCACGGCCTCGGTGCTGGCGTGCACCGCCGCGGCCCGAAGCCCGGCGAGCGGCAGATGCGCCAGGCGGTGCGCCAGCGTGGAGCCGAGCCGCTCGAGCTGCAGGCGCTCGTGGGCATCGAGTGTACGCAGTCCGCTCTGCAGTGCGCGCGCGACCTCTTCCGCGGCAATCTGCTCGAACGCGCCGCGCAGCTGCGCGAGGCGTGGTCCGATGGCGCGCAGCGCGAGCTCGGTCCGCAGGTGCGTCAGCCGATCGTCGATCGCGGCCCGCACCGGCGCCAGATGCATGAGCTGTGCGAGGCGGCGCCCCTGGGCGACTTCGATGAGGCTGTCCATGCCGACGCGCGCGACGCCGACGCGTTGCGCGGCCTCCGGCTGGACATTGGGGGGCACGCCGAAGTCGACCAGCAGCGGTGCGCGCTGGGCGGCGTCCTTGAGGCGCAGGAGCGCAGAGGCGTCCAGCACCGCATCGCCACCGCCCGCCGCGAGCACCAGCGCATCGACCGGCGGCGGTTCGGTACGGAATCGCTCGAGCGCCAGTGCTTCCCCCGCTACGGCGGCAGCGAGCTGCTCCGCCACCGCCAGGGTGCGATTGACGATCAGCAGGGGCACCTTGGATTCGTGCAGGATCGTCGCGCAGCGACGGGTCATGGCCGAGACGCCGACCAGCGCCACCCGTGCAGGCCTGCCGCCCAGATGCTGCAGCACGCGATCCGCCGCCAGGTCGCCGAGCGAGGGCGCGCGCACGCTGGCTGACAGGCGCCGGACGCGGCGCGCCATCCTCAGGGCCTCGCCCAACAGGCGATCGAGGACCGGGCCGCAGGTGCGTGCGGTGCGCGAGTCCTCCCACGCACCGCGCAGCTGCGCGGCAATCTCGTGCTCGCCGGTCTGCGCGGAGTCGAGTCCGCAGGCGACCAGAAAAACATGCTCGACCGCGGCCTCCCCGGTCCAGGCGCGCAGCACGCGCGCGGCCTCACCGGGCAGCGGCTCGCGGCCGGTGAGAATACCGAAGACCTCGTGGCGGGAATCCCCCGCGGGAGTCCCGCCGTAGGTGGAGTAAACCACCTCCACCCGGTTGCAGGTACCGACGTAGAGAATCTCGGACGCCTTGAGCAGCACACGCAGCGCCGACAACCGCGACGGGACCTCTGCCCGCGGGACGGCAAAGCGCGCCACCTGGTCGACGCCCGCATGACGATAGGACAGCCCGACCACGCCGATCTGCTGCATCATCCGCCGAGCTTAGCCGCGCGCGCGCGCGGCGAATGTCACCGAACGGTCATGGCGGCACCCGGCCGCACCTCAAAACTTGTAACTGCCGCGGAAATACCAGAATGCCCCGGGCAGGTCGTAAGTGCTGGCGTCGTAGCCGTTCAGCGTGCAGGTGTAGCAGACCGGCGGGTTGACGCCGAAGAGGTTGTTCACCCCACCCTCGACTTTCAGACCCTTGACGCGGAACGCGTCGCTCCAGGCGATATTCACGTCGTTGTAGACCACCGAGCCCAGGGTGTTGTACATGTTCGCGTCGAACTGGCCTGCAGAGTTGGTGCATCCCGGTACCGGAATCGTCGCCGCCGCATTACCGCACAGCTCCTTGACCGAGTTGATGAAGCGCAGGCTCCAGGTCACGTCCAGGCTGTCGATGCCCCAGCCGAGCTGCGCATTGGCGCGCCACGACGGGATCGCGCCGTTGCTGACCTCGATGCCGACCGCGCGCTGCGCCACCAGACCGAGCGCATCCACAGCCTCGTACTTGTTGACCCGCGTCGCCTGCACCGCGGCGGAGAAGTGGCCGAAGCTGAAGGGCTCGGACAGCCAGTTGACCTTGATGTCCTCGCCGTCGGTCTTGATCTGGGCCAGGTTCTGCAGGAAGTTCTTCGGTGGATTCAGCTGGCTGCCCGCCCCGCGCGTGAACGGCGCGCACAGGCCCGGATTGAGACCTCCCGCAGCCAGGCAGGCATTCAGCAGCGCCTGGATGTCCTCCGCCTGAATCGCGTTGTTGACCCGTATGTTCCAGTAGGTGGCTTCGAAAGTCAGCTTGCTCGTTACCCCGTGCCCTTGGGCCCAGCTGGCGTTGTACAGAAAGCCCGCCGTATAGCTGTGGGAGGTCTCGGGCTTGAGGTGCGAATTTCCGCCGGTGAACGTGGTGATCTGGGTGTTGGCCTGCTGGAACCCCGTGGGTACGCCCTGAGCCCTGCAACCCGCCACATATTGCGGTGCGGGCGACCCACCGGTCGGACCGCAGGGGTCGACGAGTGTGGCGCCGAACTGCGTCAGGCCGTAGAGCTCACCGAGATTCGGCGCGCGGAAGCCGGTCGAATAATCGCCGCGCAGCGCAAAGTCGCTTATCGGCTGCCAGCGCAGGCCCAGTTTGTAGGTGGTCTGGCTGCCGAAGGTCGAATAATCCGAATAGCGCACGGCGGCGCTGGCGCCGAGAGTCTGCAGCAACGGCAGGCTGAACTCGGCGTACGCCTCGTTCACGTGGTAGCTCTGTGAGACGGGAAATGCCAGCGAATCCTGCGATTCACCGTTCTGGCGCAGCGGATCGGGACTGAACACGCCGTCATACATGCGGTGCTCGCCGCCGACGGCGATGGCGGCGGTGCGGTCCTGGATGTTGAATATCGGGCCGGTGATGTTGAAGGACACCAGCTTCAGCTGCTGCTCGCTGGAGTCGATCTGCGGCGCCAGGATGTAGTTCAGCATCGCCGGGGTCATGGGACGCCCCTGGCCGCCGAAGATATCCAGTGGTACGCAACCGGGTATCTGGGCGCAGACGCCCGGGTCACCGAGTGCCAGACCCACCTTGGCGATGTTGTATCCGCCGGTGAACTTCTGGCTGGCCTTGTTGTCGCTGTCGACGAAATTCAGATCCCAGTGGAAGCCGCCGCCAATGTGCAGCAGCCCCTGCAAGCCGACGCTGAAGTACCAGGTGTTGACGTCCTGGTCGAAGATGCGCGGGCCGGCCTCGATCGGGCGACGGGTGAGCCAGCCGAAGTTCGGCACGAAGTTGGGCCCGCCCGGGCAAACCCTGGAAGTCGGCGCCTCGGGGGCGGCACACAGGTCGATGCCAAACGGGTTGTACGGATTGAGGCGCGACACGTTGATGGTGTCGGCGATGCCGCCGGTGCCGGCATACGGGCCGACGAAGATGGGCTCGGGCGCTGCCTCGTTGGTCGAGGTGCGATTATTGAACATGCCCTTGGCATACACCTGCACGTCGTCGGTCCAATCGTAGCTGACGCTCGTCCAGATCGACTTGCGCTGCGAAGGCGTCAGCAGCAGGTTGAGCGGTGCGAAGTTGAAGCGGTCCGGACCGCTGAAGTTGTGGTAGGTGCTGGGCGGGCTGGTCGGGTTGTTCGGATTCCACACCGGCGACGTGGTGCCGTTGTTCAGCGCGACGTCGAAGAAATTGCTCTGATCGGGCGTGCACGAGCCGTAGTTCGGCACGGCGATGGACGGGTCGCAGAACGTCGAGCGCCCCTGTGACGTCGCCGAGCTGCCGGAGGCAATACCCATCCGGGGCACGGGCTCGGAGGACTGCCACCACTTCGCGGAGCTGATCGCGTCCTGGTTATAGTAGCTCGCGACGAACACGCCGGAGAACTTGTCGCTGCTGCCGCCGGCGGCGAGGCTCACGTCGGTGGTGCGGCCGCCCTTGCTGAATTCGCCCACGTAGCCGGTGAGCTGGACCCCGTCGAACTTCTTCTTGGTGATGATGTTGACCACACCGGCGATGGCGTCCGAGCCGTAGATCGAGGAGGCTCCGTCCTCCAGCACCTCGATGCGATCGACAATGGCGAGCGGAATGGTATTGAGGTCGGCGCTGCCGCTGACACCGGACGCCGATGACTCGTTGACCCAGCGCAACCCGTCGACCAGCACCAGCGTGCGCTTGGCGTCGAGGTTGCGCAGGTCGACCTGCGCAGAGCCTGCGCCGATGCCCCCGCCATCCGGTGGATAGCCGAAGTTGCCGGAAGAGTTGAACTTCGTATTCAGTGCTGCGCCGGTGGTGGGCAGCTGGGCCAACAGTTCCCCGACGCTCGCGAGTCCCGTCTTGCCGATCTGCTCCGCGCTGATGACCGAGAGCGGCTGCGTCGACTGCGCGATGCTCTGTTGGATGCGCGAGCCGGTGACGACGACTTCCTCCAGCTGCTGCGCCGGCGCAGCCGGTGCCTCCTGCGCGAGCGCCGAGGTCACCGCACAGCACGCCACCAGGGCACAGTGAACGGCGAGCGCGACCTGATTTCGCCGCGCTGTTGAACCCATTGTCATTGGTTGTCTCCCCTGCGATCGGCGAGGCCCGCGGCTCGATGTGCCGCCCTGACGGCACCGACGACAGTCACTTACTTCTACTTGAGATAGGTTGAGCCTAGCATCGTGGGAACGACGCAGGCAAATTCTGTTTGAATTTGGCATCAACTGGATCGGCGTATGATCACCGTATGAATATCATCTGTTGCAGTCTAACCACAGTAGTGCCGCGAGCGCGGAAACGGCAGGGAACGGCTTGAGCAGCTCTGATGCCACCGACGGGCAGCTGAGTGCTCCGCAGCTGCTACAGGCCTCGCGCGCTGCTCGCGCGGAGGGCCGCGGCGACGAGGCTGATCGGCTGCTCAGCCGCGCGGCTCAACTTGCGCCCTCCCAGCCCGCGGTGCTCAACGAGCTTGGGCTGCGCATGCTGGAGCGTGGGGAGCTAGGCCGGGCGCGTGAGCTGTTCCAGCGGGCGATCCAGGCGGATCCCCACCACCCGGCACTGTGGTCCAACCTCGCTTCGAGCCTGCACGCACCCGGCCTGGCTGACCAGGAGATGGAGGCCATAGAACGGGCGCTGGCACTCGAGCCGCGGCACGCGCCGGCGCTGCTACAGAAGGGGGCGCTGCTCGAGGATCGCGGCGACAGCCGTAGCGCCGCGCGCATCTACCGTGCCGCTCTGGCGACTGTCCCCGCCGATGTGACGCTGCCGCCGGCGCTCAGTGCGGCACTCGAGCGTGCGCGCGCAGCGGTGCGCACGGACGATGCCGCCCTTCACGGCGCCATAGAGGAGCGTGTCGCCGCCATCCGCGCACGCCATGGCGCCGCGCGCTGCCGGCGCGCGGACAACTGCATCGAATTGCTGACGGGCCAGCGTACCCGCTACGCCCCGCAACCCACGTTCATGTACTTCCCGCAGATTCCGGCCGTGGAGTTCCTGGATCGCGCCGACTTCCCCTGGCTGGACGCGGTTGAGAGCGCCACCGCCGGGATCCGTGCCGAGCTCACCGCGCTGCTCAACACCGCCGGTTCCGGGCTCGAGCCATATGTGGCGTACCCCGACGGCGTCCCCCTGGACCAGTGGCGGGAGCTCAACCGGTCACGGCGCTGGAGCGCCTACTTCCTGTGGAGCGAGGGCGCAGCGCGCCCGGAGCACCTGGCGCGCTGCCCGCAGACGGCCGCCGTGCTGGCGCGCGTGCCGCTGTGCGATGTCCCGGGACACGCTCCGACCGCCTTCTTCTCGGTACTCGACGCTCACACGGACATTCCGCCACACACCGGCGTCACCAACACGCGCCTTACCGTGCACCTGCCCCTCATCGTGCCGGAAAACTGCGGCTTTCGCGTCGGCAGCGAACGCCGCGAATGGATTGCGGGCAAAGCGTGGGTATTCGACGATACCATCGAGCACGCAGCCTGGAACCACTCGGACGTACCGCGGGCGATTCTGATCTTCGACATCTGGAACCCGTACCTGAGCGCGGCCGAACGCGACATGGTGCGCGCGGCGACCGAGGCCGTAGGCAACCACTACGGCGGCAGCGCCCGCCAACCAGGTTAGCCTTTTGCCCTTTCGAGCAGACTGTGAATGGAGCGGGTGATGGGAATCGAACCCACGTTAGCAGCTCGGAAAGCTGCGCGCGTTTGATGGAGCGCGTTCCACTAAGAAACGCCACAGCAGCAACCGCTGTGCGCGATCAGGTCGTGCACCCTTCGAGCAAGCGGCCAAGTGGGCAGCTCCGTCAGGGGTACGCGAGATGTCAGCATGAGCGCCGGGGCAGAACTGCAGCTTCTCGCTAGGCTCAGCAGAGAGTACCATTCTTCGCTCGCGACGAATTCGTCGCCGGTATTTTCTCAGCGCAGCGTGCGGGTGTAGCTCAATGGTAGAGCGGTGGCTTCCCAAGCCACTGACGTGGGTTCGATTCCCATCACCCGCTCAACCGGCACCCGCTTATCCTGCGCTTCGGACACTCTGTCGCGGCGCGAGACGCGCCGGGACTGAGCCTTCTCGCCAAAAAGCTCAGCCAAGCGCGTACAGGTACTCCACGAACGATGCGACCGCGCCGTCCAGCCCCTGCACCTTCGGGTTGGTCGACTCGATCACGTAGTACTCATCCGGCGCGTGCGCACCGGTGCCGTGGCCCATGCCGAAATGCCCTGCCGGCAGGCTGAGCGGCGCCCCGGTGAAGAGATACCCCGGCCATGACCCGGCCGAGCGCGGCCACAGCTTGGGATCGGCGCCGAGGCGGCGATAGGTCGCGAGCTGGGTCTGGATCAAACGGCTGTCCGGATCAGTCTGAGTCGGGTCGTAGCCGCCGCTCATGTTCACCTCGATGTCACCGAAGCCGTGCTTGGCCAGATGCGCTTTGAGCTTCGCCAGCGTGTCGGCGGCGGTCATGTCGGGAACCAGCCGCATGTCGATCTTCGCGACCGCCCGGTGCGGCAGCACGGTCTTGCCGCCCGGTCCGGTGTAGCCACCGACCAGCCCCTCGATGTTGATGGTCGGTTGCGACTCCAGCAGCATCCGCGACTCGACCCAGTTCGCATCGTGCACCCAGTGCTCGACCCCGAGCAGCTGCTTGGCGGTCGCCTCGGACGTCGTGGCGGCAAACTCCTCGATCATCTTCTTCTGCTCGGGAGTCAGCGGCTTCGCCTTCTCGAAGAGCCCTTCGACCGCCGGCGTGTGGCCGTCCTTCTCGATGAGCGTGTTGAGCGCCTGCACCAGATGCCACGATGGCGCGTCGACGGCCGCCTCGAGGCTCGAGTGCACGTCGTGCTTCGGTCCGCGGCCCCACTTCTCGCCGGTCGACACCAGCTCGAGCTCGACCACCCCCTTGGCGCCGAGCGACACCGTCACCCCGCCGTCACGATCCTGGCCGGCCTCGGGCATGAACACGCCGGCGCATTTCTTCAGCTCCGCGAGCACCTCCGGGTTCATGACCACCTCGTGAAAGTGCGGCGAGCCAATCTCCTCCTCACCCTCGCACACCAGCACCAGGTTCACCGGCAGCTTCCGGCCGGCCGCCTTGAATGCCATGAGCGCACTGAGGAACGCGTTCTCGGGTCCTTTCTGATTAACGGCGCCGCGCCCCATGCACACCGTGCCGAGGCCTGCCTTCTGCACCAGCCGGCCCTCGAGTGGCGGGGAGCTCCACTCCTCGGGCACGAACTGCTTCACGTCGTACATGAAGTAGATGCCGACGGTGGTAGGCGCGCCCGCGTCGATGCGGCCGAAGACCCCGGGCTTGCCGGAGGTGGGCACGATCTTCACCCGGCTGAAGCCGGCGTCGCGCGCCAGCTGCGCCATGTGCTCCGGCCCCTGCGGATAGTTGCGGTTCTCGGCGGCGATCGAGGGCAGCGCGATCCACGCCTGGAGGCGCCTGACGTTCTCGGCATGCATCTTCGGAACCTGCGCGAGCACGGCAGCCTTGTCCGCGCGGGCGTCCGCCGCGGCGGCGAGCAGTGTGCCCGGCAGCGCGGCCAGTGCCGCGGCTGACACCGAGCCACGCACGAATTCACGCCGGCTGAAACCCTCGTCGCTTGCGTCAACCATGGAAAACCCCCTTTCTCGGTATGTGTTCCGGAGCGCGCACATTACACGAATCGCCCCGCGCCTCGCAGCGCGGGCAATCGCCGCGACTGGACGCTCGGATGCGCACGTAACAGAATGTTGACGGCACGGCGCTGCGGTCCCCAAGCGCTCCGTGCGCCAGCGGTGCGGGAACGAGAGATTCATCTGCACGGACAGAGGACGGCATGGCCGAGCATCCCATCGAGCGCGCGGTATGCGTGTACTGTGCCTCGAGCCGCAGCGCCCACCCCGACTATCGCAGCGCTGCACGGCGGCTCGGCGAGGTACTCGCGCAGCAGGGTGTTGGGATCGTGTACGGCGGCGGTGCCACGGGCTCGATGGGCGCGCTGGCCGATGGCGCGTTGAGCGCGGGCGGACGCGTGACCGGCATCCTGCCGCGCTTCATGGCGGACCTCGAGTGGGGGCACAGGGGACTCACCGACCTGCAGCTGGTCGAGGATCTGCGCACGCGCAAGCACCGGATGCTGACGCTGAGCCAGGCGGCGATCGCGCTGCCGGGCGGCTCCGGAACGCTCGAGGAGCTGCTCGAAGCCATCACGCTGAAGCGCCTGGGGTTGTATCTCAATCCGATCGTGCTGGTGAACACACGCGGCTTTTTCACACCGCTCCTCGAGGTGCTGGCGCGCGCCGTGGACGAGCGCTTCATGGATCGGCGGCACCTGCTGATGTGGCAGGTGGTCGACACGCCCGATGAGGTGCCGGGCGCACTCGCCAGCGCGCCGGCCTGGAGCTCCGAGGAGGCCCGCAGCTTCGCAGCCGTGTGAGGCGGGCGCTCTGTAGCACACGTCCCGGCAACCTCGCCTGCAGAAGATCTGCCCGGCTCGGGGCGCCGTCTTGGTTTGCGCAACGCAGGTCCGACAGGCTCCTGCTAGGCGTGCGCTTTGCGCGCGGCCGCCAGATCAAAAGGAAGCGTATGCAGGCGGACACCGGTCGCCGCACGCACGGCGTTGGCCACCGCCGGGGCGATCGGCGGCGTGCCCGGCTCACCGACACCCGACGGCGGATTGGTGGAAGGAACGATGTACACCTCGATCGTGCGCGGCATCTCGTTGATGCGCAGCACCTGGTACTGGTGGAAGTTGCTCTGATCGACGTGCCCGTCGGTGAGCGTGATCTTCCCGTAGAGCGCCGCCGACAACCCGTAGCCGATGGCGCTTTCCATCTGCGCCCGTACGACGTCGGGGGTCACGGCGATGCCGCAATCCACCGCGCACACCACACGTTCGACCGTGATCTTGTCGTTGCTGACTGCGACTTCGGCTATCTGTGCCACGACCGAGCCGAAGGACTCGTGCACGGCAACTCCGCGCCCACGTCCGTTGGCCTGCGGAAACGGCCTGTCCCACCCGGCCTTCTCGGCCGCCAGCCTGAGCGCACCCGCGGCACGCGGATGGCTGCCGAGCAGGCTCAGGCGAAATTCCACGGGGTCCCTGCCGGCCGCCTGCGCCAGCTCGTCGATCATGACCTCCTTGGAGTAAGCCATGTGGGTGTTCTCGACGGACCGCCACCACAGCACCGGCACGCCGACCTGCGGCCGTGACCAGCTCACGTCGGCATGCGCGAGATCGTACTGCTCGGGGGCGCTGCCGCCGACCGCCGTCGGGTCGATGCCGTTCTTCATCATGCCGGCTAACGGCGTGCCGGCGAGGATCGACTGGCCGACGACGCGCTGGCGGTAAGCGACCTTGCCGTCCCTGCCGATGGCGGCAATCACACGGTGGTAGTTGAGCGGCCGGTACCTGCCGCCGGTGATGTCATCCTCGCGCGTCCACACGAGGCGTACCGGGTACTTTCCGCCGGTTGCCTTGGCGATGGTGGCCACCTCGGAGATGTAGTCCGACTCGGGATTGGCGCGCCGCCCGAAGGTGCCGCCGGCGGCCAGCGTGTTGATGAAAACCTGCTCGGGCTTCAATGCCACAGCCTGGGCGGCGTTCTGCTGATCGATGGTCTGGAACTGACATCCCGCCCAGATCTCGCACTTGTCCGGAGCGAGCCGGCACACCGCGGTGAGCGGCTCCATGGGCGCGTGCGCGAGGTACGGAAACTCGAACTCTCCCTCGACGCGTTTCGCCGCGTGCGCCAGCGCCGCCTCTGCATCCCCGCGCTGCGCGACGGTGACGGCCTGCGCACCCCGGCCGAGGGCGCGGTACTCCTTCATGAGCTCGGTGGTGCCGCGCTTCTCCGCCGCGGACTCGTCCCAGCTGACCACGAGGGCCTCGCGCCCCTTGCGGGCGGACCACATGTCGCGTCCGACGACCGCAATGCCACGCGGAATCTGCACCACGTCGACCACCCCCGGAACCGCGCGGGCCTTGGCGTCGTCGAACGAGCTCGCCTTGCCGCCGAAGCGCGGCGGGCGCATGACCACCGCGGTCATCATGCCCGGCAGCCTCACGTCGATGGCAAACTGCTGCGTGCCGGTCGACTTGGCGCGGACATCGAGCCGCGTCAGTTTCTCGTTACCGATGATCCTGAAAGCGGACGGGTCCTTGAGCTTGACCTCCGTTGGCACGGGCAGCTGTGCCGCGCGTCCGGCGAGCTCGCCGAAGGTGGCCCTGCGGCCGGAACCGGCGTGCGACACGAGGCCCTCGCTCACCGCGATCTCGCCCGCCGGAACGCTCCATTCGCTGGCCGCCGCGGCCACCAGCATGGCGCGCGCAGTGGCGCCCGCTTGGCGCAGCTGCTGCCAGGAATTGGCCACCGCAGTCGAACCCCCGGTGGCCTGGACCTTGCCTCCGAGCGCGAGGTTGCCGTAGAGCGGCACCTGCGCCGGCGCGCTTTCCACGCGCATCTGCTCCCAGGAGGCATCGAGCTCCTCGGCGACGATGGCGGGCAGCCCCGTCCAGACGCCCTGGCCGGCCTCGAGATGTTTGCAGATCACGGTGACGGTGTTGTCGGGCGCAATGCGCACGAACGGCATGGCCAGCGGGCGCCCGGCCGCACCCGCCCCGCCCGCGGCGCTGCCGGCGCCGGTTCCGCCGCAACCCGGCAGCATGACGCCGAGGGTGAGCCCGGAACCCGCAAGCGTCGTGAGCCTGAGGAACTCGCGGCGTGTGAGCCCGGGGAAAGCGCCGGGTCCGTGCGCCGTGCCCTCAACGATGTGACGAAAGTACATGTGCGATCCTCGGTGGCTCAGCCGTGGGCCGGGGCGCTCGCCGGCACGGTTCCCGCCGCCTCGTGGATGGCGCGGCGGATACGCGCGTAGGTGCCGCACCGGCAGATGTTGCCGGCCATGGCGGCATCGATATCGGCGTCGCTCGGCTTTGGGTTGGCCGCGAGCAGCGCCGCGGCCGACATGATCTGCCCGCTCTGGCAATAGCCGCATTGCGGCACATTGAGCCCGACCCACGCCTGTTGCACCGCATGCCCGGCGGACGTCGACAGCCCTTCGATGGTGGTCACCCGTCGGCCCTGCGCCGCGGCGACCGGTGTCACGCACGAGCGCGTCGCCTGGCCGTCGATGTGCACCGTGCAGGCGCCGCACAGCGCCATGCCGCAACCAAACTTGGTGCCGCTGAGCTGCAAATGATCGCGGATCGCCCAGAGCAGCGGCATCGCCGGGTCGATGTCGAGCTCGTGATCAGCGCCGTTCACGGTCAGTTTTACGGACATCGCAGCCGTCTCCTTTCAGGCAGGTCGCGGCGATTCTTCGCGTGCGCGGCCAGCTCAGGCCATCTCCCGTTCGAGGGACCTGAACACGGCCACGCCACGCGCTCTCAGCAGGCGATGCAGCGGGATGAAGAGGTAATAGCTGGCGAGGAACCACACGACGCGCGCCAGCATCGCCGTCACCGGCGGCGCCGCTGTCATGCGCCGCGCCAGCGTCGGCGCAGCGAACCACCCTGACACCAACAGCAGCCCGAGCGCGCCGAAGTACAGCGCGCCCGCTGCGGTGAGCACACGCCGGCCGCCCGCGCCCCGCGGGTACTGTATACGGGTGCGCAGCCACACCATTGCCACGATGAACAGTGCGGCGAACGCCGTGACCGCCTCTGGCGGGAGCATGAGATTTCAAATGTTAACAGACTTTAATCATTCGCCCACCGCGGGGGAATCTCGGCGGGCTTAGTGTGCTGCGCCATGCAGAACTCGAGTGTGCAGGACTGGGTGCGCCAGCGACCGATCCGCCGGAAAACGCCGCCGCTGCTCGGGCGCGCGCCGCGCGCGGCGCTCAGCGTCGGCTGGGCCGCGCTGCTGGCCCTGCCGGCCTGCAGCCTGGGTCCGCGTTACCACCGTCCGGACATCCCGCCGCCTCCCTCGTGGGTCACCGCCAGCGATGCGAGCGCCCCGGAGTGGCCCGGCACCGACTGGTGGCGCGGTTTCCGATCCGAGCAGCTCAACGACTTCATCGCTCAGGCAGAGCACGCCAACGATGACCTGCGCGCGGCGATCGCGCGCGTCCATCAGGCCGATGCGCAACGGCGCATCGCCGGGGCGCCGCTGCTGCCTTCGCTCGATGCACAAGCGACCGCGACGCGGGCGCGCGCCCAGGTTCCGGGCGGCGAGCTCACGACCGGTAACGCCTTCAGCCCCCTCCTCAATGCGAGCTACGAGCTCGACTTCTGGGGTAAGAACCGCGCCGCGCTTTCCTCCGCGACGGCCAGCGCCAGGGCCAGCCGTTACGACCGCGTCACCGTGGAGCTCGGCGTGCTCGCGGGCGTCGCCAGCACCTATTTTCAGGCGCTCGAGCTGCACGACCGGCTCGCCATCGCCGACGCCAATCTCGACAATGCCACCAAGGTGCTCCACGGGCTGCGCCTCGAGCAGCACGCCGGCATCGCCACCGCGCTCGATGTTGCGCAGCAGGAGACCGTGGTAGCCACGGTGAACGCCACCATTCCGCCGCTGCGCCAGCAGCTGCGCCAGAGTCTCGATGCGCTAGCGATTCTCCTTGGCACCACGCCGGAAGCGGTGGATGTCGCGCGCGGCAGTCTCGACGAGCTCGGCCAGCCGCCGGTGCGCCCCGGACTGCCGTCCGAGCTGCTCACGCGCCGGCCGGATGTCGCCTCGGCCGAAGAACAGCTGATTGCGGCCAACGCCAACATCGCGGCCGCGCGGGCCGCGTTCTTCCCGAGCATCTCGCTCACGGCAAGCGGGGGCTACGAGAGCTCGGCGCTCGCCGGCCTGCTCAGCCCGGCCAATCGCCTGTGGTCCCTCGGGGCAGGCCTCACCCAGCCGATCTTCCAGGGCGGCGCACTGCTCGGCCAGTACCAGCTGGCGAAGGGTCACGACGAGGAGTTGCTCGCCGACTATCACAAGGCGGTCATCTCGGCACTGGCCAACGTCGAGGACTCGCTCATCGCCCTGCAGCAGACCGCCGATCTGGTGGAGCGGCAGCAGCACGCGACGCTCACCGCTGAGCGCGCCTACGAGTTCGCTCAGCGGCAGATGCGGGCCGGTACCATCAATGTTCTGACACTTCTTAATACGGAGACCGCTTTGTTCAGCGCCCGGGATGCCCTCGCGCAGGCGAAATTCGCGCACCTTCAGGCTTTGGTGCAGCTCTACCAGGCTCTCGGTGGCGGCTGGCAGCGGCAGGACGAGCGCCTGTGAAGCCGCAGACACCGCAGCTGCAGCCAGGGCGGCTCGCGCTCGCCGCCGCAGTCGGGCTCCTCGTGCTGGTGCTCACCGCCTGGCACTGGCTGGGGCGGACCCCCCCGGCGACCGCAAAAAAGCCGCCCGCCATTCCCGTGGACGTGGCGACCGTGCAGCGCTCCGACGTGCCGCTGTACCTCGAGGGGCTCGGCACAGTACAGGCCTTCTACACGGTCACCATTACCGCTCGCGTCGACGGCCAGATCGAGAAAGTCGCCTTCAAGGAGGGCCAGGAGGTCAGGAAAGGCGACCTGCTCGTGCAGATCGACCCGCGGCCGTATCAGGCCGCGCTCGGCGTGGCCATCGCCACGCGCGACAAGGACCGCGCACTGCTGGCCAACGCGCACCGCGACATGGAGCGTTACACCGAACTCGCGCCCGAGGACCTGGCCAGCAAACAGACGGTCGATACCCAGAAGGCGCTCATCGCGCAGCTGACGGCGCAACTCAAGGGTGACGACGCCGCCATCGACAATGCGCGCACGCAGCTCGACTACACCACTATCCGCTCGCCGATCGACGGGCGCACCGGGATACGACTGGTGGATCCGGGCAACAACGTGCACGCCACCGACACCACCGGCATGGTGGTGGTCACGCAGCTCGAGCCCATCTCGATCATCTTCACTCTCCCCGAGGAAGCGTTCGGGCAATTGAGTGCGGCGCTCACCCGCGGGAAGGTGACGGCGACGGCGCTGTCGCGCGATGACAAGGAGGAGCTCGACCACGGCACGGTGGAGCTGATCGACAACCAGATCGACCAGACCACCGGCACCATCCGCGTGAAGGTGATCCTGCCGAACACGCAGCGCCGCCTGTGGCCGGGCGAATTCGTGAATGTGCGCGTCATGACCCAGATGCAGCGCCAGGTACTCACCATTCCGGCCACCGCGCTCGAGCGTGGCCCCGAGGGTCAATTCACCTACGTGGTGCAGCCCGACTCCACCATCAAGGTCGCCCCCATCACCGCCGGCGAGCAGACCGGTGACATCGTGGTCGTCGAGAAGGGGCTGCAGGCGGGCGAGCAGGTGGTTGCCAGTAACCAATACCGGTTGCAGCCCGGCAGCCTCATCCGCCCCAACGGACCGAAAGTGGCCAAGTCCGGCGCGGACGGCAACGTCGAGCCCGCGCCGTGAACATCTCGCGGCCGTTCATCGAGCGCCCCGTCGCGACCACGCTGTTGATGGCGGGCCTCGCCCTCATCGGCATCGCTGCCTTCCCGTTCCTGCCGGTGGCGCCGCTGCCGCAGATCGATTTTCCGACCATCCTGGTCTCCGCGCAGCTGCCGGGGGCGAGTCCGGAGATCATGGCCTCCTCCGTCGCCCAGCCGCTCGAGACGCAGTTCGCGCAGATTCCCGGCATGGCGCAGATGACCTCGACGAGCGTGCTCGGCTCGACGCAGATCACCATGCAGTTCGACCTCGACCGCAACATCGACGCTGCCGCTCAGGACGTGCAATCGGCCATCGACGCCGCTGCCGGCTACCTGCCCAAGAACCTGCCGACGCCGCCCTCGTACCGCAAGGTGAACCCGGCCGACTCCGCCATCCTGATCCTCGCCGTGCACTCGGACGTCCTGCCGATCACCAAAGTGGACGACTACGCCGAGACGGTGATCGCGCAGCAGCTCTCGCAGCTGCCGGGCATCGCCCAGGTGAACGTCGGCGGCCAGCAGAAACCCGCGGTGCGCATCCAGGTCGACCCGGTGAAGCTCGCCGCAGTCGGATTGCAGCTCGAGGACGTGGCCAACCTCATTACCACGGCGAGCGTGGATACGCCGCAGGGCGCGATCACCGGAGCGCGCCAGAACTTCGCCATCTACGACAACGATCAGCTGCTGAAGGCCGCTCCCTGGAACGACGTGATCGTCGCCTACAAGAACGGCGCGCCGATCCGCATCCGCGACATCGGCCAGGCGATCGACGGCGCGGAAAACACCCAGGTGCGCGGCTTCCAGAACGGCAGAACCGGGGTTCTGCTGCTCGTCTACAAGCAGCCCGGCACCAATGTGATCGACGCGGTCCGCGAGGTGAAAGCCGCGTTGCCGCACGTCATGACTTCGGTACCTCCCTCGCTCAAGGTCGATCAGCTGATCGACCGCACCACCACCATCAAGGCCTCGGTCGAGGACGTCGAGTTCTCGCTGCTGCTCGCCATCGTGCTGGTGGTGCTGGTGATCTTCCTGTTCCTGCGCAGCTTCTGGGCCACCGCCATTCCCGGCGTGACCGTGCCGCTCGCGCTGTTGGGCACCGCGGCGCTCATGTACGTCCTCGGCTACAGCCTCGACAACCTGTCGCTCATGGCGCTCACCATCGCCGTCGGCTTCGTCGTGGACGATGCGATCGTGATGCTGGAGAACATCTACCGGCACATCGAGGAGGGCCTGTCTCCCTTCGAGGCGGCCATCAAGGGCGCCGGCGAGATCGGCTTCACCATCCTCTCCATCAGCATCTCGCTCGTGGCGGTGTTCATTCCGCTGCTGCTCATGAGCGGCATCGTCGGGCGGCTGTTCCGCGAGTTCGCGGTCACGGTGACCATGACGATTGCGGTTTCGGCGGTGGTGGCGCTCACGCTGTCGCCGATGATGTGCTCGCTGTTCCTGCGCGACGAGCGCCACCGGCAGCACGGACGTTTCTACCTGGCACTCGAGCGCGGTTTCCAGTGGCTGGTGGATCACTACACACGCGGACTCGACTTCGTGCTGCGGCACCAGCGCGCGACGCTCCTGACTTTCGTCGGCACGGTGGCAACCGCGGTGCTGCTGTACGTCGTGGTGCCGAAGGGCTTTTTCCCGCAGCAGGACACCGGCATCATCGTCGGACTCACGGATGCGCCCCAGGACGTGTCGTTCGACGAGATGGTACGCCTGGAGCGCCAGCTCACCGCCGTGATCGCCAGGGATCCTGCGGTCGCAAGCTGGGGCGCCTTCGTCGGCGGCGGCCGGCCGCTCAACAACGGTTTCGTGGTGGTGGGACTGAAGCCCCGCAACGAGCGCGACGCGAGCGCGGACGAGGTCATCAACCGCCTGCGCCCCAAGCTCGCCGCCGTGCCCGGCGGCACGGTGTTCCTGCAGGCGGCGCAGGATCTGAATGTCGGCGGCCGCACCTCGCGCACTCAGTACCAGTACACACTCCAGGACGCCAACATCGACGAGCTGAACGAGTGGGGTCCGCGGCTGCTGGAGGAATTGAAGAAGCTGCCGCAGCTGCGCGACGTCGCCTCCGACCAGCAGTCGAGCAGCACCATGGTGTCGCTGCTGATCGATCGTGACCAGGCCGCGCGCTTCGGCATCCAGCCCTCACTCATAAACAATACGCTCTACGACGCCTTCGGCCAGCGGCAGGTGACCCAGTACTTCACCCAGCTCAACAGCTATCACGTGGTGCTGGAGGTGCTGCCCGCGCTCCTCGGCCAGCCCGACACGCTCAACAAGATCTACATCAAGTCGCCCCTCACCGGGCAGCAGGTGCCGCTGTCGACGTTCGCCAGGTTCGATACCGGTCACACCAGCTATCTGTCGATCAATCACCAGGGACAGTTTCCGGCGGTAACGCTGTCCTTCAACCTCGCCCCCGGCGTGGCGCTCGGCGATGCGGTCAAGGCGATCCAGCGGACCACCGCCTCGATCCACATGCCGGACGCGATCCTCGGCACCTTCCAGGGCACCGCGCAGGCGTTCCAGGCGTCGCTGAAGACGGCGCCGCTGCTGATCGTGGCGGCGCTGCTGGTGGTGTACATCATCCTGGGGGTACTGTACGAGAGCTACATCCACCCGCTGACCATTCTGTCGACGCTCCCCTCGGCCGGCGTGGGGGCGCTGCTGATGCTGATGTTGTTTCATTTCGATCTGTCGGTCGTGGGACTGATCGGCATCATCCTGCTGATCGGCATCGTCAAGAAGAACGGCATCATGATGGTCGACTTCGCCATCCACGCCGAGCGCAACGAGCATCTGGACCCGCAGGCGGCCATCCGCAAGGCGTGCCTGCTGCGCTTCCGCCCGATCATGATGACCACCATGGCGGCGATCCTCGGCGCGCTGCCACTGATGCTCGGTCGCGGCACCGGCTCGGAGCTGCGTCAGCCGCTCGGCTACACCATGGTGGGCGGCCTGGTGTTGAGTCAGATGCTGACACTGTTCACGACCCCCGTGATCTACCTGTATCTGGATCGGCTGGTGGTGCGCTGGGCACGCAAGCATCCGCACGCCGCGCCGGCCCACGGCGCCGTGCCGGCGGCCAGTCCGCAGGCGGCGCCATGAAAATCCTGGTGGTTGAGGACAACGAACGGGTGGCGCGCTTCGTGACGCGCGGGCTGCGCGAGGCGGGACACACGGTCGAGCATGCCGCCAACGGCCGCGACGGCTTGTTTCTGGCCGCGAGCGAGCCGCATGACGTCATCGTCATGGACCGCATGTTGCCGGGCGAGATCGACGGGTTGACTATCATCGAGGCGCTGCGCAAGTCGGGCAACCGCACGCCGATCCTGATCCTGTCCGCGCTCAACGACGTCGACGAGCGCATCCGCGGCCTGCGCAGCGGCGGCGACGACTATCTCACCAAGCCGTTTGCCTTCGGCGAGCTGCTGGCGCGCGTCGACGCGCTCGGCAGACGCGGCGTCGATCACGGCGGCGAGCGCATGCTGCAGGTCGGCGACCTGCGCATGGACCTGCTGTCGCGGCGCGTGACCCGCGGCAGCCGCGCGATCAGCCTGCAGCCGCGCGAGTTCAAGCTGCTCGAGTACCTGATGCGGCACGCCAACCAGGTCGTGACCCGCACCATGTTGCTGGAGGCCGTGTGGGACTACAATTTCGACCCGCAGACGAATGTGGTCGACGTGCACATCAGCAAGCTCCGCCAGAAGATCGAGCTCGATTCCGAGCGGCCGTTGGTGAAGACCGTGCGCAACGCCGGCTACATGTTGAGTGAGCATGAATAGGCTGATCCGCTCCTCCGCCCTCACCTGGGCGCTCGGCTACGTGCTGCTGGGACTTGCGGCGCTCGGCGCATTCGCGCTGGTGCTGTGGTACGCGTGGAACGTGACCATCTT
>Ga0123356_10002065_pt1 | contig 21651 bp, 19 predicted proteins | sample TergutEmb28metaG_2_FD_92546 | JGI IMG/M metagenome (GOLD analysis project Ga0123356, IMG submission 92546) | Embiratermes neotenicus P3 segment gut microbial communities from Petit-Saut dam, French Guiana - Emb289 P3 | ecosystem: Host-associated > Arthropoda: Insects > Digestive system > Gut ... | reverse complement strand
TTTATTTATTGGAGGGCTATTTTCTGCAAATGCCCAGGACATGATCATCCTGCAAGACGGCAACATAATTGAGGCAAAAGTCATGGAAATACATCCATCGGAAATCAGATACAAGCGTATTGATAATTTGGACGGGCCAATGATTATCATTCCTAAAGACAGAGTGCTGAGTATAAAATACAAGAACGGCGTAGTGGATATTATAAATGCATCTTCTGCACCTGCTGCTGCAGCAAAAAATGAAAAAGAGCAAACAAACGTAGCTGGCTCTTCTTCCAATCAGCAGCTTGGCGCAACAGGCGCGCCAACGCCATTGCAAACAATTCTTAATACATTGCCTGCAATTCCCATAGCTGGAAATAATTTAAAGTTTCAGTTTAACGGTGAAAAATGGACAGCCACTGTAAACGGGGAGAATTTTTCGGCAGGCACTGTCGAGGTTGAGAACACTGATAACGGCTCTATGCTGACGCTCAAACAAACCCACATTTGGCCAGGCGCAGTTGGAAAGACAGCCGGAAGAATTGCCAAGATGATTCCCGGCGGCGCTGCTGTTGGAGGCGCTCTGGATGCAGCCGGGCAAGTTGCCGGCGCTGTTGGATCCGTAGAAGCGGCCGGACCGGAAATTGTCCTTGAATACAAAGCAGGCCCGCCTGCAAAATTATCTCTTGTAAAAAAAGCTGCGACCCCGGCAACAGCTAAGGCAACGGCTAAACCTTCCGGTAAACAGATAACAGATACCTTTCCTCCAGCAGCGGAAAACAGGTTTGATCTGGACGGGGTCAATGTATTTGCTATAAGTGTAACTGGTATGCCAATAGTTTGGTGGGGTTCTGGCGGCGGCATAACTGTGACAATATTTGAAAAATACAAACCCAATTTATTGTTTAGCCCATCTCTTTTCTTCTCTGGAAAGTATATTGTTTTTGATATTAATAATGATGATGGAGAAGGAGAGGGAAGTCTTTTCACCGCAGGTATAGGCATACTTTTTAAGCATAGGTTTTCCAAAAATAGAGCGCTTTGGAATGTTGGCGCTTCCCTGGAATTTATGCAGGCTGATGCTTTCATAACAGGTACTTATTACTATGATGGTCGCTTTAATCATAGGAGTAATCTCTATGAAGGTTCTTCTTCTTTATTTGGCATGGGTATCCAGACAGGTTTTTCGTTTCGTTTAAGCCCTTATATTTCGCTGGACTTTAACGGGCTACTAAAAATCCCATTTGGTACAGCGGAGATGAAGCCAGAATATGGGGAGGATTCTTATTATATTTATTATACTTATTATGCTGATGAAAAGGAAAAGGTGCAAAATAAATCGTTTTGGCCTTTTACTGGCGGTATTGAAATGGGATTAACCTTTTGGTTTCCGTATAGAAGCGGCGGGAAAAAGTAGCGCCAATGGGGAATGTTGAGACACGCAATGGTACCTGTTACCAGTTTTCGCTAGTGTACCATTGCACGTAACGACACCATATGTAGCGTAGGTCTGTGTAAATCGGTGTTCCATCCGTGCCAATTCGTGTTTCATCAAACACGTTGAGAAACGGCATGGTAAAGGTGTATTGGCTGTTACCGATAATGACTATGAAAAAATACCCGAAATCATTAGAAGACCCGACTTGGAAAGAATTGTGCTCATGAATGAAAAAACAGATTTAAGCAGTGCAAGAAAAATTATAGCAGCCGGAGGCCATCCCGGCGGGGAAGTGTAGGAAGCCTACGCCCGGCGGCAGCCACTTCCGCCCTGCGCTATTACCTATAGTATAGTCTCGCCCCAAAGCCTGCTCATGTCAAGGCGAATATTTCACACATAGTTTGACTTTTTGATCAATTTATAATAAATTCTATGCAAGGAGCGTTGTCTCCGGAGAATCGCCCGCATGGGGGTTCATCTTAATTTTAACCATAGGAAGCGTAGCGTACGTTCCGCGGTTATAGGAGTCTTTTATGAAAGGACAAAGAAATTACATGGATCTGGGGAATATTTTCGATGAAATATTCGAAGCAGCCCAGGAATTTAAAGACGAGTTTCATCGTAAATTCAATCAATGCGAGCCGGAAGGTAACGGGTTCCATCAAGGACCTTTTCCCTTTGGTAAGTATTTTTTCGATGAAAATACCGATTTTTACCCTAACTATTCCTACCCGCCGATGAATGTTCTTATGACAGAAGACAGGACGTTAATCTTTGAATTCGCTCTTGCCGGCTTTGATGAAAAAGATATATCCCTTTCTTTTCAGGGCGATTACATGGTTTTTTCGGCAAAGATAAGTGCTGCGGGGCAATCCGCAGAGCAACCTGGGGATGAAAATGTCCGCTATTTTAAACGGCGCCTTAAAATGAAAGATATTGATAAACAGAAATACTTTGTGCCGTTGGATAAATACGCGCAGGAAAAAGTAAAGGCTGTTTATAAAAACGGAATACTTCGTATTTCCATTCCGCCCAAGGAAGAGCCGGATCAGAATGACGGGATAAAAATCGTAATTGTAAAAGAAGGAACATAAGGAACACATAAAAGGCTTGTTCAGAAACTTCTGTTTCTGAACAAGTTCTGTCGGTGCGCCCTGGCATGGGCAGCATTAAGGGTCTTGAACAGGGATGCAGACCCGCTCAATAGAGAGAGCTTTGCCGTCTTTGCCGAGTTCCATGTAGGCACCCTGCAGTTTAAGCGCATCCCATGCATCCTTGGTCCAATCGGGAATGCCTGTTAAATATTCCTGAATGCGGGATTTTATTTCACAGCCGCCGACAGATTCGCTGCTTCCGGTGCGGCCAGCGTCGCTGATGATGGCAGTTCCAAGAGGGAGTATTGATTCATCGGCGGATTGCACTCTTGTGTGCGAGCCAATTATTGCAGAGCAGAGACCGTCTGCAGCGTAGAAGAGAGTCTTTTTTTCGGCGCTTGCCTGTGCGTGGAAATCGACTATTACATACGGAGTTTCCTGCCGCAGTTTTTCCAGCATGGAAGTGAACATGGTAAAAGGGTTGTTTGCATGGAGCCTTCCAAAACAATTTTGCCCAAGCAGCACTGCTACGCCGATTTTTTCATTTCCGCATTTATATACCCTGTAACCAATTCCGGGCGCTTGAAGGTTGATGTTGGCTGGACGTAAAACATAGGGCATTTTTTCGATATTTTCTGTCAGGTCTTTTTTATAAAAACAACAGTCCCCAAGGGTGATAACATTTGCGCCAAGTTTATATATATAAGCGGCATGGCTGCGCCCAAGGCCGTTTCCGCCGGTTGCACCGTCGGCGCATGTAATTAAAAAGTCCCACTGGTATTGGTTTTTTAGTTTACTTAAAGCTTGTTTGAAAGTATAGACACCGGCTTTTCCAACCAACTCGGCTACATATAATACTTTCATTTTTCTTAATATATTCCTATTTAAACGGATTTGAACCAAGGGGTGTTGGGATTCGTTTTGCGTTCCAGACCGGAAAGGGCCCGCTCAAATTCTGCTGCGGCGCGGTAGTCGCCAAGTTCTCTGCATGTATCCCGCAGATTAAAAAGGGCATCGTAAAAATGCGGGGCAAGGCTTACTGCTTCCTCAAAACATTGGCGGGCATCTTCAAAACTTCCCAGTGTAAAAAATAATACGCCAAGGTTGTTCCATGCTTTAGGATCGTTTTTATTGTGAACAAGGGCGGCTCTGTAACATTCTTCAGCTAACTCAAGTTCGTTCTTTTCGTAGTAAATAAGGCCCATGGAAAGCCAGGCTTCGGTTAGCGCTTCTTCGATGATAATCGCTTTGTGAAAACTTTCGATTGCTTCGTTATATTCGCCCGTTCTTTGTTGTGCAATACCAAGATTTAACCAAAGCAGCGGGTTTTCAGGTTCTATCGTAAGCGCCTGGCGGAAAAGGGGGATTGCTTCGTATGGCCGGTTTGCCTCTGTCAGGGCAATTCCGGAATCGTTTAAAAAAGCGGCGTTTTCCATAATGCTTCCTTAAATATTATGTATGTCTGCCATTTAAAGCAGATATAACTTAATATACCTCAATAAAGGTTTACAAACAACAGTTTTTTAATTTTTTTTTACAATGAGGCACCCGAATCACAGAGCCGCAGTTTTTGGGATAGGCATACTTTCATTATTTAAATATATATGATATAATGCCTTAACAAGAAAATGGGAAGGGGCTTGTGAAAGATATTAGTGAACTTAGTAATAGTATATCAGAATATGAATTATTTTCATTTTTATATGATAAAGTTATAGAAAAAGAAATTGTTTCATTTTCAAAACTCAAAGAAATCGCCGCTCCGGTGATTCGTGAAAAATGGGCTTATTCTGTGATTATGAGGGTATTTGAGCTTATAAAACGCCTTAATTGGGGTTTTTTTGCTGCCATTAACCCGCAGACACACGCCAAACTCTGGCGGGAAATGGTTATTTCAGACAGGGATTTTCCCGAAGCGGGAGATCTTAAAAAAACTTTGCAGATTTCAAACCTGTATGTTGCTATGCTTGATATTCATGGGTATACCAGATTCTGCATGGATTCCAGAAAAAACCTGTCCATGATGCATACCCTGGATTGGGCAATTGAAAATGAAATTCGCCGTATTTCCACTCAATGCGGAGCAATCAGCCAACGGGAACGAGGTGACGAAATGGTAGTTGTTGCCGCAAGCGCTACCGATGCCCTTATGGTGACTCTTTGCATAATCGATTATTTCAGCAAGACCGACGTGGTTCAGAATCCGGAAATATCTACAAAACGCACGGGTAATGCCGAGGCTTTGCCGGTTTTTAAAATATCCGCCGGAATTACCGGCGGTAACACTCAAAGCCCTTTAATTATAACCGAGAGGGGTAACCTTGCAGGCTTTCTTCTTAATTCCGGCGCAAGGCTGCAAACAAGGGCAAACGAACTTTCTCCGGTAGAATCCAGGATAATGATTGCAAAACAGGTATTGATGAATTTTCAAAAGGAAAATGCTAACGAAAAATGCAGCCTGGTGGCAAATAATGCATTGTATTTTTTTGATACCGGGCATATTGAATTTAAAGGGGTTATGATTCCTACCTGCGAAGTTGTCTTTAACAAAAATGAACGGTACAAGGAAAAATTTAGCGAAGAAATGGTAAAGCTGCTGACTTCTATCCGGGATAATCTATGGGAACAGCGGATTTTTCAGGATTTAATGGAACTGCTTGCCAAAGTAGTACATGTAATGCCAGGTTTTTCGATAACGCTTCAGGAACCGATTCAGGGCAGGCTGACCATAACAAACGATTCCTATATAGAGCTTTGCCGTCTTGCGATGAGGTCATATTCCAATGAAGATTATTATTTAGCTGTGGAGCTTATGCATCATATGATTAATATATGCGAGCAGATATCAGGATTTGACAGATTAATTCTTGACTATCTGCGGGGAGTCAGCAGTAAATACACAATGCTCCTTGATTCTTTCTCGGCTTTTATTGATCGCGAGGTTGATGACAAGGCTTCTCTTATTTTTCAGGGGAACCTGTACAAAACATGGCTTGCTGCCAAAAACGGCGTTCAGGCTTACGAAAAACTAAAAACTCTTGGGCGCAAGAGCCGTGATATAACCAAGAAGAAAAACATCTGGCTTAATTTAATTTCTCAAAATAACGCGCAAATGGAATTTACCCTGTATTCCGGTAAAAAATAACGCTGGCATTAAACAGGTGTTTCATGCCAGCGTTCTGATACCGGTATTTAAAAGTTAATATCAGGGTGATGGTACCCAGGTGTCCCGAATTTTACGCGCCCGAATTGAATTGCACGTAACGGGCATATATCTACGCAGCCTTGACAGTGTTCGCATTTTTGGGAAAATACAGGGCGTTTATCTTTTATAACGATTGCGGAAACAGGGCAAATTTTTTCGCAAATTCCGCAGCCGTTGCAATCGTTTCCTATGCGGTAAAACTTATAAAATATTTTTACGCCCAGCGAGAATAGCGCCGAAACAAATGAGGAAAAGGGGCGGAAAGTATTAACTTTGTTAGTGCGTTTCTCGATAACGCATTGGACGGCATCTTCGGTTGCTTCCTGCTGCATGGACAGGCGGAGTTTTATTGTTTCCGGTTTCTGGGCGCCGAATATAGCGTAATAATTTTCTACCGCCGGAATTCGCCCGTAATAGCAATTGTTTATTTTCTTTTTTTTGAGAATGCGGCGCAGTTCCGCCAGAGTTCCCCCCGGGCTTGTACCGTATGTTACAAATGCAGCTATGTACTGTGTTTTAAGTACAGCTTTCCTGACAAAACGGCTGACTATCAGCGGCAGGCCATAGGCATACGAAGGAAAAACAAAAATAATTGTATCCGCTTCAATAACAGCTTCAGCTTTTTCCGCTTCAATACCGATGTTATACAGTTCGCAATTACCGCCTATAAGTTCTGCCATTTTTTTTGCAGACCAAAGGCTATTGCCTGTACCGCTAAAATAGTAAATTTTTGTCAATTTATAATAACTCCTTTTATTTATAGTTATTATAATAAAAAACAAAAAATGTGTATATAGTTATAAAATATTCCGCATTTACAATATTTGTTCATCAAGCGGTTTTCCTGCGGGGACAGCCGGAACAACACGCTCATCTCTGTCAATAATTGCTTCTATAAGGACAGGCTTTCCTGATGAAAGAATATTTACACTTTTCCCAAGCGCGTCCAAAAAAGTTTTTTCGTTTGTAACTCTGAAAGCCTGAACATTGTAAGCGTCTGCAAGTTTAACAAAATCCGGGCCTCTGTTGTCAAGATCTGTTTCTGAATAATGAGAATTGTAAAAAAACTTTTGCCACTGGCGCAGCATTCCCAGCGTGCGGTTGTTAAAAATTATTATAAGCGCCGGAAGCCCGTACTTAACCAGCGTTGCCAATTCGGCGCTGTTCATGCGGAAGCAGCCGTCGCCGGAAAACAGAACAACTGTTTTGTCTGGATTTGCGATTTTCGCCCCTGCGGCAGCGCCCAGCCCAAAGCCCATTGTTCCAAGTCCGCCGGAACTGAGAAAACTGCGCGGGTTGTTAATTGGGTAAAACTGAGCAGCCCAAATTTGATGCTGGCCTACATCTGTAACAACTATTGTTTCTTTGCCAAGCATTTTTGCAGTTTCCTGTATTACAAAGCGCGGATGCAGGGCTGTTTTCCGGTAATGATCTTTTGGAACTTCCGTTTTCCATTTTTCTATTTCGTTATTCCATTCGGTTAATGAATTTTGCGGAATTTTTCTGTTAAGCCTGTTCAATACGGACTTTGCATCACCGGTTATAGATGCGGCAGCCGGAAGATTTTTGTTTATTTCTGCGGGATCAATATCAATGTGCAGAATTTTCGCACAGCGGGCAAAATGTTTTGGCTGAGAATCTCTCCCTTCCTGGGACAGCGACGGTTCAATGCAGCTTGTTACGCGATCTGAAAAACGGGCTCCTACTGCTATTAACAGATCTGTTTTTTGCACTGCCTTGTTGGAAGCTGTTGTGCCGTGCATTCCAATTAGACCCGTGCATAAACTGTGATCCCCCGGGAAACTGCCCAGCCCCATCAGCGACATTGCAACCGGCGCATTGAGAAGTTCTGCCAGTTTTTTTAATTCATTTTCTGCGCCGGAAAGAACAACTCCGCCGCCCGCGTAGATCATCGGGCGTTTCGAGTTTTTGATGAGCGAGACAGCCCTGTCAATATCGGCTTCATTAAAGGTTTCACGGTTGTTTTTTGCCCAAAGGCGGGAACTGCGCCCTGCCGCAGCAAGGCTGTCTTTCTGTGCAGATGGCGTCAGGCGTGACGGGGTCATGCATGATGCCGAACTTATGTTTTTGGGAATATCAATCAGTACCGGTCCTGGCCTTCCCGACTTAACGACAATAAAGGCTTCACGTATTATCTCCGCCAAATCGCATACATCTTCCACAATCCAGTTGTGCTTTACAATTGGCATGGTTATTCCGGTTATGTCTACTTCCTGAAAACTGTCTTTGCCAAGAAGCGGAATGCTGACATTGCCTGTGATTGCGATAACAGGGACAGAATCTACGTATGCCGTGGCAATGCCTGTAACAAGATTGGCTGCTCCTGGGCCGGAAGTTGCAAGGCATACGCCAACCTTACCGCTGGAACGGGCATAACCGTCGGCGGCATGGGCTGCATGTTGTTCGTGGCTTACAAGAATATGGCGGATACGGCCGCTCTGCCTGTAGAGTTCTTCGTATATGTCAAGAACTGCGCTTCCGGGATAGCCAAAAATGGTATCTACGCCATGCTCAATGAGCGACTCAACAAGAATGCGAGCGCCGGTTATTATTGTTCCAGATTCATTATTTTTCATTATTGTTTTTTTCCATATCGCACAAGAGTTTGTATTCGATTGAATCAACTAAAGCAGCGCGGCTTGCATCGATTATGTCAGCCGATACTCCAACGGTGTTCCAGGTTCGATGCCCGTCTGTAGATTCTATCAATACTCTTACACGCGCAGCCGTTGCGTCTTTGCCGTCGATAACTCTTACCTTGTAATCTTCCAGCCTCATTTTTGCAAGGTTCGGGAAAAAACAGGTCAATGCGCGGCGGAGAGCGCCGTCAAGAGCGCTTACAGGCCCAACGCCTTCAGCGGCGCCAATTTCGCATTTATCGCCTACCATTACCTTTACCCATGCATGAGAACAGGCAATCTGCCTTTCTGCCGGATGTTCGCTCATTACACGGCAGGCTTCGATATTGAAAAACGGCCTGTATTGCCCCAGTTCTTTTCTGACTAAAATTTCAAAACTTGCATCGGCTCCTTCAAATGCCCAGCCGCCGGCTTCAAGTTCCTTTAATAATTCAGCTAACGTAATAATGACAGGATGATCCTTGTCTACCGACGGCTCGATTTTTTTTACTCTTTCAGCAATGGCAGAACGCCCGCCAATCTCGCTCATTAAAATACGGCGTTCATTGCCTACAGCGGCAGGATCGACATGTTCAAAAGAACGATTTGTTTTTAAAATGCCGTCGGCGTGCATTCCGGCCTTGTGCGAAAATGCGTGCGCCCCCACATACGGCATGTCGTCGCTGATTATTACATTTGCAATTTCTGCCACTCTCCGCGTCATTTCACCGATGCGGGCAAGGTTTCCACGCGGCAGGCAGCGCAGACCCATCTTAAGTTCCAGCGACGGAATAAGCGCCGCAAGCGCCGTGTTGCCGCAGCGTTCTCCAAAGCCGGCAAGCGTGCCCTGAACGTGAGTGCAGCCTGCCTGCACTGCGGAAATGGAGTTCGCAAGCGCAAGCCCTGAGTCGTTATGCGCATGTATGCCTATTGGCACGCCTGCTGGCGCATTTGGCATAATGTTTACAATATCGCGCACTGCGGCGGAAACGGTGTCGGGAAAATTTCCGCCGTTGGTGTCGCATAACACGATGCGATCCGCGCCGGCTTCAAGAGCGGCTTTTACCGTGGAAATGGCATAAGCGGCATTTGCCGCCCAGCCGTCAAAAAAATGTTCCGCATCGTAAATTACCGTGCGGCCTTCTATTTTCAGGTAATTGATTGTTTCTGCAATCATTGCCACATTTTCTTCCGGCTGTGCGTTAAGCACTTCGCTCACATGCAAATCCCAGCTTTTGCCGAAGATTACTATGCATTCAGTTCCTGCATCAAGCAGAGAGCGAAGCTGCGCGTCGTCCTTCGCTCTTGTCCCCTTTTTACGGGTTGCGCCAAAAGCGCAAAGCCTGGAATAATTTAATTTAAGAGAGGATGCAAGCCGGAAAAATTCAATGTCTTTGGGATTGCTTCCGGGATTTCCAGCTTCTATCCATGCAACGCCAAGTTCGTCAAGAGTTTCCGTAACGGAAAGTTTGTCGCGAAGGGAAAAAACAATGCCTTCGCCCTGCGCTCCGTCGCGTAACGTTGTGTCTAATATTTCAATTTCAGGTTTTTCATCTTTCATTTTTATCTCCATAAGGCTTTTTGAATTTATTTATCTGCGCCCTTGCAGGTGTTTACATCTGCCTCCATTGCGTTAATTGCAGACAGATATGCTTTTATTGAAGATTCAATAACATCCGTGGAAACACCTCTGCCGTTCCAGCGGCGGCCGTTCAGCGCGATTCTTACTGTTGTCTCGCCCTGGGAAGATGAGCCGCCGGTAATCGCGCCAAGAACATACAGTTCCAGTTCTGGTTCCTTGCCTATAATTTTATTGATCGCTTTAAATATAGAATCAATTGGCCCGTCGCCCATTGAATTTAGTTTTTTAAAGATACCGTCTTTATGCTGCAGGCGAATAACGCCGGAAGCTCCCAGGGCAGAACCTGTATTCACAACCCAATGATCCAGCTTCCATGTTTCCGGCACGCCTATAGATGCGTCCATCACAAGGGCTTCTATGTCGCGGTCGCTTATATTTTTCTTTTTATCTGCAAGATTTTTAAAAGCGGTAAAAATTGTTTCGAATGTTTGAGTGTCTGCTGTTAATCCCAAAACTTTTAAGTGTTCTTCAAAAGCATGGCGGCCGGAATGTTTCCCCAGAATCAGGCGTTTTGGGGATGCAGGCGATTCTTTTGGAATGCCGATTGATTCGGGTGTCATGATTTCGTATGTTTCCCGCTTTGCCAAAACCCCGTGCTGATGAATTCCGGCTTCATGGGCGAACGCATTGTCGCCGACAATGGCTTTGTTCGGCTGTAACTTTACGCCTGTTACCTGCGCAACAAGGCGGCTTGCTGCATAAATCTGAGTGCTGTCTATCCGCGTATCCGCAAAAAAATAATCACGGCGAACCCTAAGGCACATAACCAATTCTTCCAGCGAGGCATTGCCGGCGCGTTCGCCTATGCCGTTGACAGTACATTCAACCTGATCTGCCCCGTTAGCAATTGCGGCAATGCTGTTCGCAACGGCGAGCCCAAGATCGTTGTGGCAATGCACAGAAAGGCACGCCTTCTCAATGCCGGGGGTGTGTTTTTTTATATAACTGACACGCTCGCCGAATTCACCCGGTATTGAGTAGCCGACTGTATCCGGGAAATTTACGGTGAGCGCGCCGGCTTTAATGACTTCGCCAAACACTTTGCAGACAAAGTCCGGATCGCTTCGTGAAGCGTCTTCTGCCGAAAACTCAATATCGCTGCAGAATTTTTTCGCATATTTTACCGATGCGGCAGCCTGTTCCAGCACTTGTTTTTGTGTCATTTTAAGCTTATGTTCCATGTGGACAGTGGAAGTTGCAAGAAACAAATGGATACGGGGGCTTGCCGCTTTTGCAAGAGCCTCCCTCGCCGCATCAATATCTTTTTCAAGGCACCGGCACAGACCGGCAACGGCGCTGTTCTTTACAATAGATGCAATGGTTTTTACCGATTCAAAGTCTCCCATGCTTGATGCGGGGAAACCTGCTTCCATTATATCAACGCCAAGTTTTTCAAGACGCTTTGCCACTTCAATTTTTTCACCCGGATTCATCCCGCATCCCGGCGCTTGTTCGCCGTCTCTAAGAGTAGTATCGAAAATTTTTATCAGCCGCATGGCTCTGCTGCCTGCCATCATCGTCATTATTTTACCTGAAAAATACGAATGATACATCCCTGAATTTTGTGATATAATATGTATATGATTTTATGTATTGGCGAAGCCGTAATTGACATGTTCCGTAAACAAGACCCCTGTTTTGGGGAAACTTTCTATCCTCTGCCAGGCGGATGCGCCTATAATACATCTATTGCAATAGGCAAGCTTGGGGCTTCTGTTGCATTTTTGGGTCGTCTTTCCAGAAACTTTTTTGGAGAAATTCAATTAAAGCGCCTGCAGGAAAATAATGTAAAAGATAACCTGTTAATCAGGTGCGAAGAAAATCCTGTCTTATCGTTTATAAAGACCGAAGACGGAAAAGAACCGCAGTATGCTTTTTATGAAGCCGGAACAGCGGATCGTTTATTGTCAATTGACGATTTGCCGCCGCAATTACCGGCTGATACTGCATGCATTGTTTTCGGTTCCATTTCCATGAACATGGAACCCATTGCGAGTACAATAGAATCTCTTATTTTTAAAGAAGCCGGGCAAAAAGTTATCGCTTTTGATCCAAATATCCGCCCGTTTATGATTAAAGACAGACATGCTTATTTGCAGAGATTTGAAAAATGGGTAGGAGCTTCCACAATTGTAAAAATTTCTTTGGAAGATTTTGAATTTATTCTTCCCAACCCTAAGCCGGAAGAAGCGCTTGAAAAAATAATCGCCATGGGGGAATCCGCAGATCCATTGCGGGGAAAATCTTCGCGGCTGGCAATAGTCACTCTTGGCCCTCGCGGCGCAATGGCGGTGCTTAAGCGGAATGACGGAAGCGCAATCAGGGTCAGCGCGCCGGGAATCGAAGTGCCAAATCTTGTTGATACTGTTGGGGCGGGAGATACTTTTCATGGGGCGTTTCTTGCGCGGCTTGAGATGAAGGGAAAATTGTCGCATAACGGGATAGCTGCGTTAAGTGAAGACGACTTGTTCGAAGCCCTTGTTTTTGCAAATAAAGCCGCAGCCGCTGTCTGCTCCAGCCGCGGCGCTCAATTCGACAACTCGGTTAGTTGTTAGAATCCCTCACCTTTTTAAAATATTTTTTATCCACTTTGCCGTTTGCGGAAACTTTTACTCCTTCTGCGCTTAGAAGTGTTATTTGCAATTCGCGCCCTTCGCCATCCAGGGCAATGCTGCCGTCGGAGCGGATTATCCGGTGCCATGGAAGATTGAATTTTTCCGACATTGAGTGCAGAACCCTTACAGTCTGGCGGGCGCCGTTTGGGAGACCTGCCTGTAAAGCAATATCGCGGTAACCGGAAACCTTGCCTTTTGGGACTGCGAGGATTTGTTCAATAATTCTGCGTGTAGTATCAGTCACTCATTGTTTCCGGGCCGCGTTCCAAAGCTACAAGGCCAGTGCGGGCAAGTTCAAGTATGCCGTAAGGGCGCAGCAGCAGCAGCAACCCGTTTAATTTGTCCATATTGCCGGTAGCTTCGATAGTGATTGTAGATTGGGAAACATCGACAATGCGGGAACGGAAAATGCCGGAGATTTCCATAACCGCCTGCCTGCTTTTTTCATCTGCGCTTATTTTAACCAGCATAATTTCCCGCCGCAGGCATGAAGAAGGATCCAGTTCCCGCACAGCAATTACATCAACAAGTTTACTCAGTTGCTTAATAATCTGCTCCAATACCCGCTCTTCGCCGGTTACCGCTATCGTCATGCGGGAAATTGAGGAGTCCTCTGTTTCGCCGACTGTCAGGCTGTCAATATTGAACCCTCTGCGGCTAAAAAGCCCTGAAATTCTGCTAAGGGTACCGGCCCTGTTTTCTACCAGCGCGGAAACAATGTGCTGTTTAATAATATGTTGTTTTATTTTGGCTGCCATAATGTTTTTATAATTATACTCCTTCTTTACCAAGTATATCATGATTTTTCGTTTATTCTACCATGAATATTGTTATACCGTGCCGTACGGTGTACCGTACTTGATTATTATTCTTTCACAGTTTACCTTCTATAATGTGAGATTAATTAATATTATCAAGCCGGGACTTTTTATTTACGAATGTATCAGAATGATAATTTTGGTGGCTTCCGTTGTTTATCTGATGCCCGGAAGCAGCATTTTTTCCTGGCTTTTTTTTGCAGCGCCCAGCGCAATGTTTTTATTGATGGCATTGTTTTTATGGCTGGACGCTTTCCGCTACAAAGCCTATCTGCCCCTGTTTATGGCGGGTAAGTGCATAGGCATTTTTGCTCAGATGGGCTGGTCAATAATAACCCGCCGGGATGCAGTAATGGAGAGATTTAACATTATCATTGATAATGTTAATATGATATTATTAAGCGGCGATTTATTTGCAATGGCTGCTATTTTAATGATTATCAAGAGTATTCAAAATTCTTCGGAAACGCCGTTAACGGCTGCTAAAGAAATTGCAGAGGATAAGAACAGCGAGCCGGATGGAGGATAAAGATGGATGTTAAATTGGAGGATAATAAATGCGTATTATTCCAATAGCAAGCGGAAAGGGCGGGGTAGGGAAGTCCCTTGTTTCAGCCAATTTGGGGGTAGCTTTAGCTCAGGCAGGCCAGCGGGTAGTATTGGTAGATCTTGATCTTGGAGCTTCGAACCTTCATCTTGTTTTGGGCCACCATTCGCCCCAGATGGGTATCGGCACATTTCTGAGTAATACAAAAACCAATAATTTTGCCGATGTAATTGCCGATACCGATGTGCGCGGATTGCGCTTTATTCCGGGCGACAATGAAATTCCAGGCCTTGCAAATCTTAATGTTCCTCAGCGCAAAGCCCTTGTAAAACATTTTCTTGAGTTGAAAGAAGATGCCGATATTCTTATTCTGGATCTTGGCGCAGGCACGCATCAGTCTATTTTGGATTTTTTTCTGCTTTCCAATCAGGGTATCGTAGTCTCGGCCCCTGCGGTAACCGCAGTGTTGAATGCTTATGTCTTTTTAAAAAATACTGTGTTCCGCCTTATGTACAGTTCGTTCAGTAAAGGTTCTGCTGCTAGCGCTCATCTTGAAAAAATTCGTAAAGAAAATATTGGTAAAGGAAGCCACATACTTTATATTCCAAAACTGCTGCCGCAGATAAAAAAAATTGATGCAGCTTCTTACGAAAAATTAACAAGCCGCCTTGCGCAATTTCATCCAAGGTTAATAATGAACATGGTGGATGAGCCAAAAAATGCGGACGTTGCAATGAAGATACGCCGTTCCTGCGAAGAATATCTTGACATCAAAATAGAACACATGGGAATTATGTACCGCGATGTAATTCAGGATACAGCTCTTGCATCCAGGCTGCCTGTTATCCTGTATAAACCGCAGTCGATTCTTTCACAGGCAATTTACCGCATTGCCGACAAAATTCTGCAAAGCCCGGAAGACACTTACTCTCCCGATGACAAGCAAATCGAAGATAGTTTCCAGGAAGCGGAACTGGAAGCGGAAATTGATTTTGATGCCAAAATGGAATATATAGAAGACCTGCTTCATTCAGGCGCAATGAATCAGGGGGATCTTATTGAAACAGTTAAGTCGCAGCAGTTTGAAATTGCAAAGCTGAGAAAAGAGAACAGTTTCATAAAATTAAAGCTGACACATGCAGCGCAGCAAGGATTCAAGGTGTAATATATGCTGTTGTCTATTCCTTTTCCTTCGTGGTTAAAACCAGAAATAATTCCAGGCTTGCCGGTACGCTGGTACGGGCTGATGTATATAATCGCATTTGGCGTTGCATACTTGCTTTACCGGAGGCAGGTAAGGGAGCGTAATTTCCCAATGTCAGATGATAATCTTTCCGGGATGTTCTTTTGTGGGATACTTTCGCTATTGTTGGGCGCACGGCTTTTCTCTACGCTTATCTACCATCCCGACAACACCTATCTGTTGAATCCGTGGCTGATTTTCTGGCCATTCCAAAACGGAAGGTTTACCGGCCTTCAGGGGATGAGTTACCACGGCGGCGCTTTTGCCGGTTTGTTTGCAGTTATTATGTATGCCAGAGTTAAGCATTATAGTTTTAGGGAAATTGGCGACATGTTTGCTGCAAGTATTCCTCTTGGCTATACATTCGGGCGGCTTGGTAATTTTATAAATGCGGAACTTTACGGCAGGGTGACAGCAAGCCCTATAGGAATGATTTTTCCAAATGCGGCAAAGCATCCGGTTAGTGAAAGCTGGGTGCAGGAAATTGCAGAAAAAACCGGCGTTGTTCTGAGCGGAGCTATGGTGAATCTGCCCCGTCATCCTTCTCAGCTATACGAAGCTTTTTTTGAAGGGGTTGTGCTTTGGGCGCTTATATGGTTCTTCCGTAACCGCAAGCCATTTAAAGGTTTTTTAATCGGTCTTTATTTCCTGGGATACGGATTTTTCCGCTTTTTCATAGAATATTTCCGTGAGCCGGATACTGATTTGGGGTACCGTATCGAATTTGTCAGAAGTACCGTTTCTCCTGCATTTATTCATCCGCCTTTTAGTTTTTCCACCGGGCAGATTCTTTGCTTCTTAATGATTTTATTCGGCATTATCTGGCTTATTATTGCTTCTCGGCTTCCCAATAGAGAGGTTATACGTGTTTATGGCGAAGAACAGAAAAAGCAGATAGACAAAAAAGAAGCGGCGGCGGAACGCAACAAGCGGCGAAAATTGCGGAAAAAATTAAGATAATTGAGCCGTAGGTTTAACCTTGTTTGTAACGGTACTTGTAAAATAAAGATATTTTATGTAATATGGAATCATTGGAGGGCATCATGGCTGAATTATTCAGTCAAGGTTGGGTTTCAACCTTGGCAGACATAGGACTGGTTTTTCTTTTTCTGGCGGTGTTTATTATATTTGTCCGCCAGACCACAAAAAAATCTTCTGCTGATAAAAGCAGCGAGAATGTTCAGGCTGCCGGTACTGTCTTCCATACTCAAAAGCCGGGTAATTATGCTGAAATTACGGCAGCTATAAGCGCCGCTGTTAATGAATACAGAAAAAACAACAAATAGGAAGGAAAAAAATGCCTAAAGTAAAACTTACAGACTTGGTATTGCGGGATGCTCATCAATCCCTGTTCGCTACGCGCATGGTAACGGCAGATATGCTGCCAATATGCGGCAAACTCGACGAAGCGGGCTTTTATGCCCTGGAAGCGTGGGGGGGAGCCACTTTTGACTCTTGTATCCGCTTTTTGAACGAGGACCCCTGGGAACGGCTAAAAAAACTTAAAAAAGCCATGCCCAATACTAAAATTATGATGCTGCTGCGGGGGCAAAACCTGCTTGGCTACCGGCACTATGCCGATGATGTCGTGGCAAAATTTGTAGAATATGCGGCAAAAGACGGTGTTGATATTTTCCGTATTTTTGACGCAGTTAACGACCCAAGGAACTTCAAGGCTGCGACCGATGCTGCCAAAAAGACCGGCAAGCATATTCAGGCGACGATTTCTTATGCAGTAACGCCCTTTCATACCATCGAAAAGTATGCAGAATTTGCCAGGCAGCTTGTAGACATCGGCGCAGATTCAATCTGTATTAAAGATATGGCTGGCCTTCTTAAGCCGTACGAAGGTTACGAGCTTGTAAAAGCCATCAAAAAAGTGACCGATCTTCCGGTGGAAATACATACCCACGCAACTACCGGCATGTCAGTTGCGACTCTCGTTAAATGCGCCGAGGCCGGAGCGGAGATACTGGATACAACCATTTCATCCATGTCTATGGGAACCAGCCACAGCCCTACAGAGACAATGGTTGAAATTTTCAAAGGCACCGAGTATGACACAGGGCTGGATATTAATCTTCTTTTGGAAATTGCCGCTTACTTCCGCGATATTCGCAAAAACTACAAAAAGTTTGAATCGAGCTTCCTTGGCGCGGATACCCGTATTCTGGTAAGCCAGGTTCCCGGCGGTATGCTCAGCAACATGGAAAGCCAGCTTAAAGAACAGGGAGCTGCCGATAAGATCGACGATGTCTTGAAAGAGATTGCCGTTGTTCAGAAAGACGCAGGTTATCCGCCGCTGGTAACGCCAACAAGCCAGATTGTAGGCACCCAGGCGGTATTTAACGTGCTGTTTGGGCGTTACAATAAGCTTTCCGGCGAATTCCAGGATTTGGTTGCCGGCAGGTACGGCGCTTGCCCTGCTCCTAAAAATCCCGATTTGGTAAAGAAGGCTCTTGAAGCCCTTAAAATGGAAAATGAAATTACTCACCGCCCGGCAGATGATATTCCTGCAGAATACAGCAAGCTGGAAGATGAAGCCAAAAAACTTTTAGGGACTGATTCCGTAACTCCGGAAGATGTGCTTACATACGCAATGTTCCCGAAAGTTGCGCCGAATTTCTTTAAAACACGCGGCGACGGCCCTGTTGTCTTTAAAGGCGAGGAACCAGCGCCTGCTGCTGCCCCTGCAGCGCCGGCAAGTTCCGGCCAGGCTGCAAAATATAATGTTAATGTAAACGGAACCAACTATGCTGTGGTAGTTGCCCCCGCAGGAACCGCAATAGTTGCTCCGGCTGCTGTAAGCGCCCCTGCAGCGGCAGCTCCTGCTGCTCATGCACCGGTAGTAACCAGCAGCTTTGCGGTACCAGCGCCTGTCGCAGGCACAATTCTGCGTTACGCAGTTTCCGAAGGCGCGGAAGTGCAAAACGGCGCAACAATTATAATTATAGAGTCCATGAAAATGGAACTGGAAATAAAAGCAACTGCCGCCGGAAAAGTGCGCTTCCTGGTGCCAACTGGCACTCAGGTTGTGGCTCAGCAGCCGGTAGCGGAAATAGCCGCTGCAGGCGCAGCGCCTGTCGCCGTTGCCCCTCCTCCGGCGCCTGTTGCCGCGCCAGCCGCAGCGCCTGTAGCCGCAGCGCCAGTTGCTGCCGCAGGCGGTATTGTGGTGCCAGCGCCTGTAGCGGGCACGATTCTGCGTTACGCAGTTTCCGAAGGCGCGGAAGTGCAAAACGGCACGACTATTATAATTATAGAGTCCATGAAGATGGAACTGGAAATTAAAGCCAGCGCTGCAGGAAGAGTGCGCTTCCTTGTCCCCACAGGGACACAGGTTATTTCTCAGCAGCCAGTTGCGGAGATTGGTTAATTTAATAATTTGCAAATAAGTCTAAGTAAGCAGCCCTAAAACTTTAGTTTTTGGGGCTGCTTAAATTTAGAGCATGTCTATGTGTGTTCTGTATGCACATTGTAGGCAGGCTCCAAATTTGATGCGGTGCGTCAGTCTATGGTAAAATGCCGCTGTTCTATTAATTCCAGCGTCTTTCGCAGATCACCTTCTAGTTGGCGGTCGTTTTCCAATGGAATAAAAAAAGCGGCTATTTCATTATATGTAGTCTGTATTTGCCCTAAATCTTCCGGTTTTAATTCACCCTTTTTTATCCGAATATCCAATGCCTGAAAAGATGCAAGCAGCAAGGCTGCTGCTATTTGAGATGTAAGTTTATTAACCCTGATACAATCGCGGGCGGCAATGGTTCCCATGCTTACCTTGTCTTGATTATGGCATTCGGTAGAGCGGGAAAATATGCTTGCAGGTATTGTATTTTTTAGAGCTTCGGCAGTCCATGCGGATACTGCAATTTGCACAGCTTTGAATCCATGGTTACAGGAAATATTGTCTTTGGTTCCTGTAAGGTTTGGAGGAAGCCCTCTGTTGTATTTTGAATCTACCAGCATTGCTAACTGACGATCCATAAGGTCGGCGAGATTTGCTGTTATGTTTTTAAGGCTATCCATTGCAAAACAAATGTGCCCGCCGTAGAAATGCCCGCCATGGTACACCGATTGGGTTTCGGGATCAATAAGCGGGTTATCGTTTGCGCTGTTCATCTCGGTTTCTATTAAAGTCCTCATTGTATCGCGCACATCATAAAATACGCCAATTACGTGAGGGGCGCAGCGAATTGAATAAACATCCTGAATGCGGGCAGGGGCGCAAAGGGCGTTTGTTTCCGGCGGCAGCGCAGTTCGTATTTTTTCAGCCGCCAGAGCCTGCCCCTGATGGGGCTTTAGTTCAAACAGCCGTTTTTTAAAATGGCTGGCATTGCCTTTAAGCGCGGCAGAATTCATCGCGGTAATTCTGCATGAAAGATCCGCAAGGTATTCAGCGCCGGAAAATGCGAGAGCAGCGACAGCGTTCATTACTGCTGTTCCATTCATTATTGCGATGGCTTCTTTGGGGCGGAATTGATAGGGGCGCTTGCCAAGCTCTGCAAGAATGTCGGCTGATGAGCGAATTTTGCCAAGATACAGCGCCTTACGTTCTCCGATTAACGCGCCTGCCAGATATGAAAGGGGAGTAAGATCGCCGGAAGCGCCAACGGAACCTTCCTGCGGCACGAGCGGCAGAATATCATTTTCAATAAAAAATTCGATATAACGCAGCATCTCCATACTTACGCCGGAAAAACCCTGCGCTAAAGTATTGAGCCTGATAATCATCAATGCCCGGACAGTTTCATTGTCAAAATAATCGCCCATACCGCAGCCGTGGAACCGTGTCAGGTTAACGGGCAAATCTCTGTAATTGTCCGGACTCACTGTCTCTGTACAGGAATCGCCGTAGCCGGTGGTAACACCGTAAATGCCGCCGTATTTCTTTAATGTTTCATCAAGAAGAGATGCGCCTTTTTCTATTTTCGCTTCGAATTCTGCGCTGCGGCAAAGACGCACCTTGATATGTTTTTTAGCAGCTAATACAAGATTTTCTATTGTAAGCCTTTCGCTGCCTATTTCCAGTATCTGATTCATGGTTCTCCGATTTTCCAATCCATTTCCATTCGCGGAAAGCCCTGCGGTTCAACACCATAAGTGCCGCCTCCTGCAGCTCCGTTCTTTATCTCGACTTTATCATAAAAAACGCGCCCTGGATACATGCCGGAAATATTTACTGTTCCGTCCATTTTTCCGTTTAGGGTGATGGATGAAGTTGTATTCATATTGCCTGAAAGAATAAAAATTGGCCCCAGGGTTTTATCATTATTAAAGTAAAACTCTGCATAACGATTGTACTCCATAATGACCCGCCCGTTTACCAGGCGCTCTATTTTGGCATCATAAGACAATGTCCCGCTGATAGCGCCCTGTATCTGCTCTGAACCAAGTTTATTCATTGCGCTTGGTTTGTGCATAAGTGTTAGTTTTTGATGGGACGCTCTGAGCGTTTTAGAGTACTCACGCAGGTAACACTCATGGGAAAGTGCGCCGTATCCCATGCTGATCCCGGAAAACGGCGAAGCAGCGCCAGTGGAATTTACAGTCATTATGCGGTAATAATAGGGTTTTTCGGGTAAAGCGACGGTATTTTTATCAATAAATATAAAAAAACTGCCTTCGTTTTTTATATCCGAATCTGCAGAAATTTTTTCAAAACCGGTATCCGCCGCAACAGAACGATAGACCTGATAATTACGCTCTATTCCGTCGGACGGTTTTTGCCAGCGAAGGCGCACCGGGTACACGCCGTGCGTATTGGCGCTATATGCGCCTATATTTTCAGCGCGGCTGGCTTCCAGCCTGGCAAGGGGCGATTCTGCTGTTTGGGCAAAGCCCGCAGAAATTCCGAACAGTATGTATAGAACAATACCAGTTAATTTATTTTTATTATAAATATTCATTGTTTAAAAATTTTACTATAAAGTAACAAAAATAACCAGTGCGCCACGGAGGCGTTCCTGCGCATGGGCGCATATAAATATGGATCCTGACCATCTACTGGGTTTCCACTTGCGTCTGTATAAAGTGGATTTTTTACCGGATTACTCCAAGCATCGGTCTTAACTTTCGTTGGAAGCTTTTCAATATTGTAACTAAAAAACAGTTGCTTTTATATGCTATATGTTATATTATTTATTCATGGAGGATGACTTTGGGCCGGAAAGATAAATTGATTGCCCGTTTAAAGTCCAAACCGAAAGACTTTACATTTGACGAGGCAAAAGCGCTTCTGGAATTTTACGGCTATGTCATCTCTAATTCGGGGAAAACCAGCGGTTCGCGTGTGTGTTTTACGAGAGGACAGAAAGTATTCAGAATGCATAAACCACACCCGCGGAAAGAATTATTGCATTATCAAGTGAGAGAATTAGTTGATGAACTGAAAGAGGAGGGTTTATTATGAAAAACACCTTAAATTACAAGGG
>Ga0123356_10002064_pt1 | contig 21662 bp, 17 predicted proteins | sample TergutEmb28metaG_2_FD_92546 | JGI IMG/M metagenome (GOLD analysis project Ga0123356, IMG submission 92546) | Embiratermes neotenicus P3 segment gut microbial communities from Petit-Saut dam, French Guiana - Emb289 P3 | ecosystem: Host-associated > Arthropoda: Insects > Digestive system > Gut ... | reverse complement strand
ATTGGAAACCGCTGAGCAAATAGTTCTTTTGAATTGGGTCGAAGCAGAAATTCTGGATCAGGGAAGTGCCTATCTAAATACTTTTGGAAACGGTAATATATCCATGATAACCGGAACCTTTGGTGGAGATCCGGAAATATTCATTTTGAGTCCCGTTCTCAGAACAGAGCAGAAGAAAACTGTTTTGACACTGGGCGGCTTGAGGATCCCTGATGAAGTACGCATTGCTGTGATGGATTTTAACAGGGAGAGCGAGGATTACCGGATCGAGCTGATCGATTATTTAGGAGCCGAAGGTGATTGGTACGGCGGGCTTACCCGTTTCCAGGTAGAGCTAATGACCGGCAAAGGTCCTGATATAATCTTCGACTGGGCAAGAGAGATTCGCGCTCCCGGGATCATGCTGGATCTTTACCCTCTCATCGATGCCGATCCGGAGCTTGACCGCGGGGATTTTTTCCCGAACATCCTGCGTTCGATGGAGCATTCTGACGGACGTTTATATAAAATCTCGAACAGCTTCTCGATCACATCTATGATTGGGATAGCAGAGCAAATAAGGCATATAGAATCGTGGACATTGGCAGAGATGCAATCTTTACTGTTGGAGTACGCACAGCAAGAGTCACCAGCCATGCAATATCCGCTTGGTGTGCTTATGATCGGACGAAGATTCGTAATTGAAAGGCTTCATAGCCCGGAATTTATCAACTTGGAAAATTTCACAGCAAATATTAATACTCAGGCATTTATTGATGTTCTTGAAATAGCAAAATTGCTGCCGGCAGAACAGGATATAGAAAGAGCCACTACACACCAGCTCATCTTATTACTTCGCGGTGAGCAGTTGCTCGTGGAGTGGCAGTTCGATAAACTCCTGGACTTTCTGGGGTTTGCAGAAATTTTGGGTGAAGATTTTCTTGTATTGGGCATGCCGTCAGTTGAAGGAGGGGTAAACGACGCACATGGTCATAATCCAATGGGGATAAATGCCGCTTCAGACCATGTGGATGCAGCCTGGGAGTTTTTGCGCAGGTATCTGTTGCCAAAAGAAGTACCGGCAGATTTTAATGACAGTATACTAAACCATCCTTTTCCAATACGGATAGATACATTTAATGAATTGGTTGACTATATAAAAACACCAAAATTCAACAAAGATAGTCAAGGAAATCCATTTTTAGATAGAGACGGAAATCCCATTGAATCTCCGCTTGGTAATTATTATTTATGGAATTATGGTGGAATAGGTGCGTCTCATGAGTTATATAGCATAACAGACGATACTGCTGCAACGCTGCGAAGCTTTGTAGAAAAGGCGCAAATGATCGGAAACCGGTTAAGCCCGGAGCTATTCGATCTTATCTGGGGAGATCTGGATGCATTTTTTGAAGGTATCAGAACAGCAGAAGACACAGCCCGCATAATACAAGGCCGTGTCCAAATCTACCTCAGCGAACAGGAACTGGTGAGCTAAGGGTACCGGTACTACACACTTACCATGCGTTCAAGGCTGCGTTTTGCTGAATTGATTTCCTCTGTGCTCAGTACAATTTCATATTCACCTGTTTCCAGCGAGTTCAGAACGTCGGACAGGTGGATTTTTTTCATGTCCTCACATTCAAAAGTGCTTGTAAGCGGGTGAAAACGTTTACCGGGAGCAAGAGATGCAAGGTGCTCGACAACGCCATATTCGGTACCGATTATAAATTCACTATCACTGGAATTTAACGCATATTCAATGATTTCAGCAGTACTGCCGATGAAATCAGATAACTCGAGTACTTCACCACGGCATTCCGGATGCGTGAGAAGCTTTACACCCGGGTGTGATCCTTTTGCTGATTGAACGTTTCCGGCAGTGATACAATCATGAACAGGACACCAGCCTGCATGGAAAATAAACTCCTTATCCGGTACTTCTGCAGCAATATATGCGCCGAGATTTCGGTCCGGTATGAATATGATTTGCTTTTCAGGCAATGAACGGACGATCCTCTCCGCCGACGAAGATGTGCAGCAGATATCACTGACCGCTTTGACCGCAGCCGATGAGTTAACGTAACAAACCACTGCCGCATCCGGATAACGTCCACGTAATGCTAAAACATCTTCGGGAACGATCATATCAGCCATAGGACATCCGGCATCGATCACGGGCAGTATAACGGTTTTATCCGGATTAAGGATTTTTGCTGATTCTGCCATAAAATGCACGCCGCATATGATCAACAGCTCCTGCTCTGCAGTATGTGCCAGACGAGCCATCTCAAAGGAGTCACATACATGATCGGCGATCTCACGAATATCGGTAGTCTGATAGAAATGCGCCAGGATCAGCGCGTTTTTCTCTTTTTTAAGCTCACTTATTCTTTGTTTTGATATGTTCAAAGCATATATCTCCTTTTAAAAATGTATCTGCGGAATAACAAGATCGTCATTGCTGCAAACAGCACGATCAGTATTGCCAGAACGATCCATGACATTCGCAGGTTTTGCGGTGCAACGCCCATTAAAAGAAGCATCGGGAAACCGAATATGATCGCCCAGAGCTGCTGATAGACGAGATTTTTGGCAGCAGGCGTCTCAAACAGCGGGTCAGCTTCCCGAAGGAGGATTATACCGGTACTGACCGTGCCCGTGAGCATACCGTATAAAGCCAGGAAAGATTCATCGGTGTATTCGGGAAAAATCCTTTTTGAGATGATTTTAATCTGTGCATATGTTGCGACTGCACCGGCTACACAGAGGAGCACGAGCGGGATCCAAAATGAACGCTCCCTGAATGCTGTCATATCTATGGCGGCGATAGAAGCAACGACCATAAGATCGAACATAAATCCGGCTACGCGGTTCAACATAAAATTGTTGCGGTACTCACGCTTTATAACGCCTTTTTTCCGGCACATCCCCAATACGAACTTCAACAGGATAGCACACAGGGTACCTATAAGGAAGTTGAATCCCCAGATTATCGGTTTTACAGTTTCAGAAGCCATTCCGCCTAAACTGTCAAGCCCCATCGATGAAAAGTACATCAATCCGAAAGCTCCTATATAAGTGAGAACGACCAAACCGATCTGAACGGTCATTTTATCCAATGATTCAGTGAGAGCTATCTCACCCTTTTGTTTTACATACTCACCTGTTTCTTCCTCTGCTTCTTCCGGGTTAAGGATAGACGATTTTATACGTCCTTTAGCTTTCATGATGTTGAGGTATATAACACCACCGATTCCGGAAGCGACAAATCCCATTGCAGCTATGGCAAGACCGAAGCTGATCCCGCCGTTAAAAGGAGGATACGCTGTTGAGTTTTGGTAGATATTGCCCCAATTATATGCCTGTCCGGGGCCTTGTCCATACCCCATCGGTAAAAGCATACCACCTGCAGCCCAGCTGCCGATGATATATGATAGGATAAGTGTTATAGAGAGACCTATAACACCATGCAGCAGGTAAGTCGAGACAACTGTTATACCGGTGTTGAAAATATCTGTATTTGCTTTCTTACTCTTCTGCCGTTCTTCGGTTTTTAAAGCCAATGCTACAAACCCCAGTCCAAGACCGTGATATGTCAAGGTCTCCAGTGTGTAAGACTGGAAAATCCGGATGTCAAATAAATTACGGAACAATACACTTAATCCCAGTACAAGAAACCCGCCGATGACAGAGCTTGGAATAAGCGAATGGCGCAGAGGCTTTATCATTCGCCGCAACATGTTTGCGACCATCATTCCGGCTAACAAAACAGCAAATTCTATAATAAATGACCAAACCTCAATATCCCAAAACTGCATACCTGATGTCATTTCTCTTCTCCAATCAATATCTTAAATATTTCTCTGTATTTCAACGCGCTGCGAGGTGTATTGCTGCGTACTTCATATGTCGGTCCGTCTATTAGTGCAAACAGTAGAGTTTGCTGTCCCACTACGGTAAATCTTGTGACGTTGCTTAAGGGAAATTCAAAACCAGCGCAATGAAATGTCTTGCGGTCGATAAACATTGATCCCTCACCGATCAGCTTTTTATCAATTACAGGGTTGACTTCAAACAATTGTTGGTTTTCATCGGTGCAAACAGGATCATCACCAACATTTTTTATGATATCCGCAAGCTGCTTTGCTTGCCACCTGTCCCATTCGGTGATCGTAGAAAACTGTAATAATTTACCTTCTAATAAACCCGTTTCTGTATATATCCCGCTTAGCCCGCAGCTGCAACTAAAACTGTTTTCTTTGGATTTTATTGTGCCTATTTTATTACACCCTGAACAAATATACAGGACGGTTTCTATACCTTGTGCGAGATTTTTGCCTTTGAATTGCTGAGGCGAAGCCGCTTGCCGTGCATATGCGTCTTCAAACAGATCCCGCTCAATTACTTTAAGAACTTCCTCTGCAGACATGGATTTTAGATCATCTGCTGTATACCTGTTAATAAAATTACCGTATATTTTTCCTTTTCGTTTACTCTCCGCCCAGCGTGGTGTGACAAAATAAGCACACTCAAGGCGGTATGTGATAAGGTCAACGCCGCTTTTTTTTGCGAGTTTTGCAGTAGAAAGAGCGATCGCGCTTGTCAAACCGTTAAAAGAGCGGTCTCCTTCGGCAAACAGGCAAACATTTGCACCGGCTTTTATCCTCCGGAGGATCTCCTTAACAGAGTTGATATCTGTTCTTGCTTTGTTAAAAGGGATAGGTGCAAAAATGAAATTCATGAGCTTTGATCCGAAACCGGCTCTGAAGGCGTGCTCGCTTGCGAGAAAATAGATGTGGCGTGAAAATGCAAGTCCGATAAGAGCGGGGTCAAGATTGGTATTGTGGTTGGCAAAAATAAGAGTCGGCTTTTTAATACCCCTGTAACGCTTAAACTTATATCCAAAAGAAAGCTTAACAAGCTGCCCGGCTGTATAACGCAGTATGGTAAATATTATTTTATGCCAGGTATAGTTCTTTAATTTCAAAAAATCGTTCCTCCGCCTATCACCGTCTCGCCATCGTAGATCACTGCAGCCTGGCCTTTTGTTATTGCTCTTTTAGCTTCATCAAACTCGATGTGCAGCGTACTTTCACCGGTTTGAGATATGGTCGCCGGATGTCCCGGATCGGCGTATCGGATCTTCACATTAGCTTTTATTGGTGAGTCAAGCTTATCTATGGGAATAAGGTTGATATTTTTTACATCCAGTGACTTTGAATATAACATATCTTCCATACCAACGACAACTGTGTTATCTTTCGGACGAAGCTCTATAACATATGGCGGGTGAGGCATAGAAAGTCCAAGACCTCTGCGTTGTCCGACAGTATAAGATGAAATGCCGTTATTTTCTCCGAGATAATTGCCGTTAATATCGATAAAACGTCCCTTTTTTGGCGTTTCACCTGCATACGTTTTAATAAAATCTACATAGTCACCATCGGGAATGAAGCAAATGTCCTGGCTTTCACTTTTGCTTACGTTTTCATAGCCTTCGACCTGCGCGATTTCGCGCACTTGTGCTTTTGTGAGGCAACCTAACGGGAACACAGACCGCGAAAGCTGCTCCTGTGAAAGGGAGTATAAGACATAACTTTGATCTTTTAACGGATCAACACCTTTTTTAAGCAGATATCGCCCGTTGGGATCACGTTCGACCTGCACATAATGACCGGTGACGATATGATCCTTACCTATCGCCATCGCTTTATCCAAAAAACTGCCAAATTTTAACTCTTTATTACACACTACACAGGGATTAGGCGTACGCCCTTCACGATAGTCGGTTATAAAAGAGGCGATGATCTTATTCGCAAATTCGTCAATAAAATTAAAAACATGGAATTGGATTTTCAATTGCTCCGCAACAACCCGGGCATCCGCAACTGTTTTTTCGCTCCCTGAAAATACTTTCATAGTCGCACCGTCACAAGCAACACCATCACGAAGCATAAGCAGAGCAGCAACAGTGCTGTCGACTCCGCCGCTCATGGCTATGAGCGCAGACTTACGAATTGGTATTTGTGAATTGCCGGTCGTCATGATATTATATCTTTCTGAAAATCAATTTTTCCGATGCTCTTTTTAACACTTTCACAAAGCATTCGGCTTCGTCCATAGTACTGTAACGTGAAAAGCTTACCCGTAAAGATCCGTCAATAACGTCGTTTTTAAGCTTCATTGCTTCAAGAGTACGGCTGCGTGCACCTTTTTTACAAGCTGCACTTCTTGAAACATATATACCCTCACCGTCGAGAAAAGTCATCAAAACCTCACTTTTATAACCGGGGAGGGAAATGCACATAATATATGGTGAATACGATTCACTGGGTGAATACGATTCACCCGGGGAATCACTCCCGCCAATAAAAACAACACCCGGTATTTCTGCTTTTAACCGCTCCGAAATATATTCGCGAATGCTGTGTGCTGTTTTTGAATTATCTTCAAGCTCCGAAATGCCGATCTTTGCCGCAACACCAAAACCAATTGCAGCAGGCAGAGCTTCTGTGCCGCCGCGAATACCTTTTTCGTGATTACCGCCTAAAATGAGCGGAGCAAGTTTTACTCTGTCATTAGCATAAAGTGCACCGACACCCTTTGGTCCGTGGATCTTATGCGAACTTACCGTGATAAGGTCGGCACCAAGCGTCTTGACAGAAAACGGGATTTTGCATAAACCTTGAATTGCATCGGTGTGCAGTACAGTATCCAACCCGCGTCTCTTAATCTCACATGAGTATTCACCGACGGGATTGACAGAGCCGATCTCATTGTTTACAAGCATTACCGATGCAAAAACAGTATCATCGCGCAGTGCACCGGAAAAGTCCGCTGCTGATATACGTCCTGCATGGTCAGGCATTAAATATGTGACTTCAAAGCCTTTGCTTTCAAGCTTTTTGATCGGGTCCATCACTGCGCTGTGTTCGATAGCGGATGTTATTATATGCCTGCCCTTTCCGGTGAGGGTATCAGCAGCACCGAGAATAGCCCAGTTGTTGGCTTCAGTCCCGCCTGATGTAAAGTATATATTATCAGCTGTCGTACCAAGCGCACCGGCAAGATTTTTCCGTGCACTGTCCAGTTCATCACGAGCAAGTCTGCCGTATGCATGCATCGATGAAGGATTGCCGAACCTGTCCTTCATAACACAAACCATCGCGTCAACAGCCTCGTCACATACCTTTGTTGATGCAGCATTATCAAAGTATATATTCATGGTGACGATGATATAACATAAACAGACAAACTGCAAGGAGAAATCAACAAATGAGGTTCTGCACCGCCACACTCGGATGTAAAGTCAATCAATATGAATCACAGGCAATGGAAAGTATCCTGCGCGGATACGGTCATGAAGCCGTTGCTTTAGGTGACGGCTGCGACATCTGCATTTTGAACACATGCGCAGTGACAGCAGAGAGCGTAAGAAAATCACGCCAAATTATAAGAAAACTAAAAAAACTGGAACCGGACGCACTGATAGCCGTCTGTGGCTGCTATTCGCAGTTGGAACCAAAAGAATTAGAAAATCTCGAGGTAGATCTGATCGGAGGCGTATATAACAGAACGAAATTTGTAAAACAAATATGTCATTCTGATAAAACAAAAGATCTTTCATCACAAAGCATCATCGAAGAGTTACCGCCCGGCAGCACAGCAAACCGCACACGTGCATTGCTGAAAATCCAAGACGGCTGCAACAACTTCTGCACATACTGCATAGTACCGTACATACGCGGACGCTCCCGCTCGTTGCCGCTCGAACGCGTAGCCGAGTATGCCAAACAGCTTGATGATCAAGGTTATAAAGAAATAGTCATAACAGGGATAGAGATATCTTCATATGGAAAGGATTTTAATACTAAATCATCATTAATTAAAGCTTTAGAGACTATCAACATTTCCGCTCCAAATACCAGACTTCGTCTGGGCTCACTCGACCCGGGAATATTAACTGAAGAATATTGCCAAAAACTAAGCAAAATACCAAACCTTTGTTATCATTTTCATTTGTCGCTGCAAAGCGGATGCGATGAGACCCTTTGTAGAATGGGGCGCAAATATAACACACAGCAGGTATTGAATAATATCCAATCTGTAAGAAAGTACTTTACAGACTGCGGAATAACGGCAGACCTGATCACAGGTTTTCCCGGAGAAACCGAAGATGAGTTTAACCAAACTCTGGAGTTCATTAGAAATGCAGCATTCTCAGACATGCATATTTTTCCGTACTCATTGCGCCCCGGCACAAAAGCGGCAAAAATGCCGGAGCAGATCGATAAGAACATCAGGAAAGAAAGAGCCCGGCTGGCTATAGAAACAGCAACCATAATGTCAGACAGGTTCAAACATGCTCAAACAGGTAAAACTTTTGAAGTCCTCTTTGAACAATATAAAGACGGCTTCTCAACCGGTCATACCGGTAATTATCTTGAAATTGCCGTTCGGGAGAAAATCGAGAGAAATACAATACAAAATGTAATGATCAATGAGCTTAAAAGCAAAAGATTACTTGGAAGTATCAAGATGTCTGAACAGTAACCATTACAAAAAATTCATATTTAAATTCAATGTTTCTCTTGATGGCAGATTGATTTGTTGTTATACTTTTTTATATGAGAAAAAAGAATGAATGATGAAAAAGGAGGGGAATTATGTCAACCGAAAGAATCTTTAACTTCTCTGCAGGACCGTCCATGCTGCCGTTATCAGTGCTTGAAGAGGCTGCAGCAGAAATGACAAACTACCGGGGAACCGGAATGTCCGTCATGGAAATGAGCCACAGAGGGAAGGTCTACGATGCGATTTTCGAAGAAACAAAAGCAGAGCTCAAGAAAGTAATGAGCATACCCGACACACATGAAATATTATTCATGGGCGGTGGAGCGACGATGCAGTTTTCGGCAGTGCCGTTAAACCTCATCGGAAAAACAGGAAAAGCCGATTACGCCGTAACCGGCAATTTCTCAAGCGTTGCGATGAAAGAAGCAAAAAGATACGGCGAGATAAACATAGCATGTACATCAGAGGATAAAAACCACACATACATCCCGGAGCAAAAAGACATAAAAGTATCAGACGACGCATCATATTTCCATTATTGCTCAAACAACACGATCTACGGAACGGAATGGAAGTACATCCCCGAAACAGGCAACATACCGCTCGTCTGCGATATGTCATCAAATATCCTGTCTGCACCGCTCGATGTATCAAAGTTCGGTATAATCTACGGCGGAGTCCAGAAAAATATGGCACCCGCCGGAGCTGCTGTCGTTATTATCAATAAAGAACTTGCAGGAAACGAACACCCGCTCACACCGAAGCTTCTAAGCTATAAAGTCATGATAGACTCGAACTCTATGCAAAACACACCCCCGACATATACGATCTATATGCTCGGCCTTGTACTCAAATGGCTCGAAAAACAAGGCGGCGTAGAAGCTATGGCTAAACTCAAAGCAGAAAGATCAAAATATCTCTACGACGTGCTCGACGACAGTAAAATGTTCATCGGCTGTGCAGAAAAAGAAGCTCGTTCAGACATGAACGTAACCTTCAGAACAACAAGCGAAGAGCTCGACGATAAGTTCATTAAAGAAGCAAAAGCATCCGGTTTTGACACTCTGAAAGGTCACCGGAATGTCGGAGGTATGCGTGCGTCGATCTATAATGCGATGCCGGTCGAAGGTACACAAAAACTTGCTGCATTCATGCGTGAGTTCGAAACAAAGAACTGATAACGAAAGGAAAGCATCATATGATCAAAGTTAATCTTCTAAATAACATAAAATCAAGTAAACTCGAACTGTTCAACACCGAGAAGTACACTGTCGGTGTGGAGCTTGAGAACCATGAAGCTCTGATGCTCCGAAGCGCCAAGATCCACGACATGGTGTTTGGCAACGAGCTGTTATGTATTGCCCGCGCAGGAGCAGGTTACAACAACATACCCATAGACCGCTGCGCAGAAGAAGGCATTGTAGTATTTAACACACCGGGAGCAAATTCCGGTGCGGTCAAAGAACTGATAATCTGCTCTTTGTTCCTTGCATCACGTGATATTGCCGGCGGCATTGAATGGGTAAAAAGCGTCGTATCAGAAGGCGATGAAATACCGGCGCTCGTCGAAAAGCAAAAAGCCAGGTACGTCGGACCCGAAATCCTTGGAAAAACACTGGGTGTGATAGGTCTGGGAGCAATCGGCGCTAAAGCAGCTGAAGCAGCAGCCTGTTTGGGTATGGAAGTATACGGATATGACCCGTACATCTCTGTCGATGCAGCATGGAATCTGTGCTCATGCATCAAAAAAGCGGACGACCTTGATTTTATTTACAAAAACAGCGACTTCATCTCGATCAATGTACCCTATATGGAAGCCACCAGGCAATTCATCAATAAAGAAACGATCGCAAAGATGAAGCCCGGCGTCCGTATAATAAACGCAGCACGTGCAGAACTTGTGAACGATGATGATATGCTCGAGGCACTCGAATCAGGACATGTATCCTGCTATGTGACAGACTTCCCGAATGCAAAAACGGCAGGAGCCAAAGGCGTCATAGCAATACCTCATCTCGGTGCATCCACACCGGAGAGCGAGGACAATTGCGTAAGCATGGCAGCCGCTCAAATAATCGAGTACATCGAAAACGGCAACATCATCAATTCAGTCAATATCCCGAACGCATTTCTCCCGCGCGCCGAAGGCAACCCGCGTGTATGTGTGATCCACAACGATACAACAGATATGATAGCAAATATCACCGGCACCATTTCCAAACTTGATGTAAAAGTGGAAAATATGTTAAACGCCGGTGCAAAAGGCAAAACCGCAGCTTACACGATCCTCGATGTTGACAAGATCGCGGACGGTCTTGAGGATGCTATAAAAGGAATCGAAGGGGTCATAAAAGCAAGGATAATAAAGTAACAACTTTTAAACCCGGAGAATAATGATGACACGCAGATTGATGCTGATAATTAATCCGCATTCCGGCCGAGGGCTTACGAAATTAGCCCTCGGCACAATCGTTTCAAAATTATGCGCCGCCAACACAAACGTAACTGTTTACTTTACCAGTGAAAAAAAACCTGATGAGCTTGCATACGAGCATGCAAAAAAATACGACTTGATCGTATGCGTCGGTGGTGACGGCACGCTCAGCGGAGTTATAGCAGGCATAATGAGAGCAAAAGCATCGACCCCTGTCGGGTTTATTCCAACAGGCACCGCAAACGATGTAGCAGCCACGCTTGCACAATCGAGATACCCGTCAATAGCTGCAAAGAAAATCATAAAAGGCACTCCCAGAGCCATTGACATAGGCAGATTTTACGTAGGGAGTACTCCCCCGGGACAGCTTCCCAAAGGTACTTTTCCCGAAAGATATTTCACCTATATCGCAGCATTCGGAGCATTTACAGGAGTTTCTTATTCAACACCTCAAAACGCAAAACGTGCCTTGGGACACTTTGCATATGTACTGAGCGGGATCGCAGATATGGCAGCGATAAAGCCGTGTCGTACAATTGTAGAGTATGATGGAAAAACAATAGAAGGTGATTTCATTTTTGGCGGCGTCACAAATTCAACTTCTGTCGGAGGCTTTATCAAGCTCAACCCAAAACGTGTTGACCTCGCAGACGGGGAGTTTGAAGTGATTCTTGTAAAGCAGCCTGTTGTTTTAGCCGATTTCATGGATATCATGTCAAGCCTGACAGTGCAATCTTATGATGGCGATAATTTCCAAATGCTGCACGCTTCAGAGGTGAGATTCATCTTTGAAGAAGAAATAGCATGGACGATCGACGGTGAAGATGGCGGTAAACATAAAAAGGTCGAGATATCAAACTGCCACAAGGCTGTTGAAATAGTTATGTGAGAAAATGGAATGAATAGCAGACAAACATCAATATATGACAGTACGGAGCCGATCGGTCCGCTTGCCAGCCGCTTAAGACCGCGTGATTTGCCGGAGTTTGCCGGGCAGTCTCATTTGCTTGGAGAAGGTAAAATACTACGGCAAATGATAGATAAAGATATGGTGTCTTCTATGATCTTCTGGGGACCGCCCGGAGTCGGCAAAACAACACTGGCACGTATCATCGCCGGCAGAACAAAAGCGGAGTTCATCAACTTCAGTGCGGTGACAAGCGGCATCAAAGAGATCAAAGATGTAATGAACCAGGCTGACCGCATGAGTGTCATGGGTGATAAAACCATTCTGTTCATCGACGAGATCCACCGCTTCAACAAAGCACAGCAGGATGCCTTTTTACCATTTGTTGAAAAAGGCAGCATTATACTCATCGGCGCAACGACAGAGAATCCATCATTCGAAGTCAACTCTGCACTCCTTTCCCGCTGCCGCGTCTTTGTTTTGAACGCACTCGGGCAGGAAGACTTGTTTAGTCTGCTAAAGAATGCTATCAAAGATCCCCGTGCATTTGAAGAGCAGGAAATAAGGATCACGGATGACATGCTGAATATTATAGCCGCCTTTGCCAACGGTGACGCCCGCGTTGCTTTAAGCACACTCGAGATGGTTGTTCTGAACGGTGATAAGGACGAAAGAGGCATAACCGTAACAATGCCGATGCTTGAGCAGTGCATAAGCAAAAAATCCCTGATATACGACAAAAACGGCGATGAGCACTTTAATATCATCTCAGCACTCCATAAATCCATGCGCAACAGCGATGTCGACGCATCGATCTACTGGCTCGCAAGAATGCTCGAAGCAGGGGAGACCCCGCTATATGTGGCAAGACGGGTCGTAAGATTCGCAAGTGAAGATATAGGCATGGCAGACAGCCGTGCTTTACAAATAGCTGTAGCAGCATATCAGGCATGCCACTTCATAGGAATGCCCGAGTGCAGTGTGCATCTTGCACATGCGGTTACATATATGGCACTTGCACCAAAATCAAACGCACTGTATATTGCTTACGGAGAAGCAGCAGCAGACGCGCAAAACATGCTCGCAGAACCTGTCCCGCTTCATATCCGCAATGCTCCGACAAAGCTTATGAAAGAACTGGGATATGGTAAGAGTTACATTTATGCCCATGATGAAGAGGATAAGCTAAGTACGATGCAATGCTTACCTGATTCATTAAAGGATCGTAAATACTACAAACCAACCGAACAAGGTCAGGAGGTGCGTGTAAAGGAACGAATGGAACAAATCGAACAATGGAAAGCGTCGAAGAAATGATCTCACAACGGAGAACCTCTTTACGACAATTGAAAGGAGTACAAAAAATGAGTGATGAAAATAATGAAGCCCCGAATGAAGAAATAAAAAAAGACGAAGTAAGTAATAATGAAGCAAAAAAGGATGAAAAAGCAAAAAAGGAACCTTTCGTCCCTTTAAGCAAGCAATCAAAACTAAACAAGAAAAAATTCAACGACGCAAAACGCGGCACATGGGGCAACGTAAACCCGGTAACCAGAACCCCGCCAAACCCGAAAGCGTATAACCGCAGAAAAACCGGCCGCTAATGACAGGGGTGACAGGGGGGACGGGGGTTTTGTCATACTCCATGGAGGAGTGTCCCTTTATGTGACAGGGCGCTGTGCCCTGTCACACCCTGTTACATTCACTCAAACAATATAAGAGCGATCACCACCAGCGGTTCGGTGCCGGCACTTTTTAATGAATGCCCTGAACCGGCAGGAGTGTATGATGTATCGCCGGGGAAAAGCCTTATGATCTCGCCATTGTCACTATACTCAGCTTCACCGCTGATCACAGAATATGACTCCATTTCACCTTCGTGGACATGGTAACCGATCGATGATCCCGGTTCGATTGTGATCCTTGCAAAGAGCCTGCCTTTGTTATTCATCTCTTCCGGAGTAAGGAGAGGTTCGATTTTAACTGAACCTTCTCCACCACGCATATTTTCATTGATTTTTATTTCATAGCTATCTTTTCTTTTGATCATGAAAAAAACCCCTCTCCTCGCATGACAAAACCCCCGTCCCCGTGACACTGTGACACATTAAATCGCAAAATTACCGTCTTTAAAGATCACAACTTCATCGCCTGATGCTGTTATGCCGGTGATCGACATATCAGCGGAGCCAAACATAAAGTCGTGATGGTTGTCGCTGATATTGATCCCGGCTTCTCTGCGCTGATCTTCTGTCATTGAGCTGCCTCCTTCGATACAATCGGGATATGCACTACCGAGAGCAAGGTGACAACTGGCGTTTTCATCATACAGAGTGTTGTAGAAAAGGATCCCTGTGTTTGAAATCGGAGAATCATGCTCAACAAGAGCGATCTCACCCAATCTGTCCATGCCCGGTATATCGTTGATCATATTTTCAAGATGCTCCTTACCGGATCTGGCATCAAATGATACGACCTTACCGTCTTTGAAAGTGATAGTGAAATCCTCAATCAGATTGCCACGGAAAACATTAGGCATAGTTCCGACGACTGTACCATTGACACCGTCGGCTTTGGGTGCGGAGAAAATCTCCTCTGTAGGAATATTCGGCAGGTATGATATACCATCATTTGCGGCATCACCGCCTCCCGTCCACAAGTGAGTTTTTGGAAGCTCAATGAATAAATCAGTACCGGCACTGTTCTTAAGATGTATTGACTCAAACCGGTAGTCATTAAGTGCTTTTACGCGATTTTTTAAAGCACTGATATGAGTACGCCACTTTTCGACAGCTTTACCTTCACCCACACGGGTAGCAGCAAAAATATTCTTCCAAAGCAACGAAATAGCTTCATCGGTACTTTCTGTATCCGGAAACACCTTTTTCGCCCAGGATTCAGCAGGTACTGAAGTTACACACCAGCGGATCCCGCCGGACATCAACTTCTCGCGGTAATCCTTAAGTGCAGCAGAAGTTGCGATGCTATACCGGCTTAATCTGCCGGGATCTACGCCCTTGAACACCTCCGGATCCGAAGAAAAAAAGGTTAAGAAAGCTGCACCTTCATCAGAAAGGGTATCGATCTTGAGCTTGTCCCAAACAGGATATTTATCAAAAATCGCATCTTCGGCCATCAAAAACTTTATACGCCCGCATATATCATCGTTCCAACGAATATAAACATTTGATGCCCCTGCTTTAAACGCCACTTCCATGGCCATACGTGCAACAAACGCACAATCTACACTGCAGTTGATAACAAGCTGCTGCCCCGGCTGCAGGCCTACGCCTTCACGTATGACAAGCTCTAAATACTCCTCAAGATGTGCCTCGTTGTATAAGTGTTTATTCATATTAGAATCCTTTCCTTCGATTGAGTTTTCAGCCGTACCAGAATACCAGAATAGCCGGAAAAATTCAATAGCGCAAAATATATTATTCAGTATCCCGCTCCATACATTGCCGCAACATGTTAAACTTTAGTAAAAAACCATCGTTTTATCTTTTGATAAGAGGTGGTTCTATGATATAATAATACATTAATACATTGTTAATATTGTGAGAACAATGTGTAACACGAAAGGAGAACCATGATACTGAAGCTATCGGTGTTTTTTATATCGGTAATTTTATTCACAAGTATGTTCTACATAACTTGCGGTATTTGGTTTCGTCATAAAAAAAATACAACACTCAGACTCTTCTTTGCAATGGGTATGATGCTGTCATTCTGGACGCTTTTTAACGGCGTCGGCATACTGCTGAATCAAGATCTGTATGAAACGATCTATCCGGTTTACTTTACCTTGGCGTGTTTTCTACCCACAGTTGTTCTGTGGTATGTTTTATATTTTACAGAATCAAAGCTTGCAACAAAAAAAGGAATAAAATACGTTTTAGCGGTATTCCCGATCGCAGATTTTATTTTACTTTGGACAAACCCGTGGCATGGCAGATTGATAGCCGGGTATGACGGAACGTATCCGATTGCCGGTGACCTGTTCCCAATACATGCAATATTGGGTTACACTCCGCTCCTTATCGGGATAATCATATTAGTGAGATACATAATCAAGAGGATAAAGACATCACCCGCACTTGTATACGTAGGTATCGGTATAGTGATGATGATAGTGTCAAATCTGCTCTATACTTTCGGGATCCTTGATTTTGGTTTTGACATAACACCATTTACATTCATAGTGATGTTTTACGGGTTTGCTATTTATTCCTCGCAGCTGAGGTTGTTCGAACTAAAAGAAAGCATAGAACTGGCTGCTTCAAAGGCGGAAGTCGAAAGACAGCACATGGAAGTCGATAAACAGGCCCACTGGTACAGCACGATCCTGGATGCAACGCCGCTTCCGATCACGGTAACTGACCAGGATATGAAATGGACGTTTGTCAACAAAGCGGTTGAGAATTTCCTCGGTATGAAACGCGAGGATATGATAGGAAAACCATGCTCAAACTGGAATGCTCATATATGTAATACTCCCGAATGCGGTATAGCCTGCGCAAAGCGTGGTCTTAACCAGACATTTTTTAACCACCTGGGTTCCTCATACCAGGTGGATGTAGAGATATTAAAAGACATGGACGGAGAAGTCGCAGGTTACATAGAGGTCGTTCAGGATATAACATTGGTAGAAACACTGGCAAGACAGGAGGCAGATGCTGAAAATCAAGCAAAATCAACATTTCTGGCTACAATGAGCCACGAGATACGAACCCCGCTCAACGCAGTGATCGGTCTGTCGGATTTGATTTTGGACTCGGAAGATATCGACGAAGAAAGCCGCTACAGGCTGATCCAGATCAACAATGCGGGAGCAGCTCTGCTTAATACAGTAAATGATATCCTCGATATATCCAAGATCGAGTCAGGTAAATTTGAGCTTATAAACACAAGGTACGAGGTTCCCAATCTGATCAACGATGCAGTAACACAAAGCTTACAGCATAGAAAAGATAAACCGGTAGATTTTGTAATGAATATCAATGAGGATCTGCCTATTTATCTGCACGGCGACGAGCTGAGAAGCAGACAGATACTCAACAATCTACTGTCCAACGCATTTAAGTATACGCATGAAGGAACAGTTGAGCTGACAGTAAACAGTTCGATCGAAGGCGAAAATGTCCGGTTTGATCTTATTGTAAGGGACACAGGTATCGGGATCCGGAAGGAAGATCTTCCTGATCTATTCAGCGAATATTCACAGATGGATATCGAAGCCAACCGGAAAACAATGGGGACAGGCTTGGGAATGCCCATTACTAAAAAGCTTGTTGAAATGATGAACGGTCATATAACTGTTGAAAGTGAATATGGAAAAGGCAGCACTTTCTCAGTGAGTCTGATGCAGCAATATGTGAATGACGAAACGATAGATCCGGGTGTTATAGAAAGCTTGAAGGGTTTTAATTACTCCATCCAAAAAAACCGTCAGTACAGAGTTAGAGAGCGAATAAAGTTACCCTATGCGCGTGTATTGGTCGTCGACGATGTTATGACAAATCTTGACGTGGCAAAAGGGCATCTCAAGCCGTACCAAATGAAAATCGACTGTGTTTCAAGCGGCAGGGAAGCAATTGACGCGATTTTAGATGAGGAAGTACATTACAACGCGATTTTTATGGATCATAAGATGCCGGGTATGGACGGGATCGAAGCTACAAGACTGATAAGAGAAATAGACAATGATTATGCAAGAAACATCCCGATAATCGCGCTGACAGCAAACGCAGTCGTCGGATTTGAAGAATTGTTTCTTAAAAACGGGTTTCAGGATTTCATTTCAAAACCCATCGAAATCGCCTCCCTGGATATCGTTATATGCAAGTGGATCCGTGATGTAAATCAGGAGAAACTGTTCGGACTGGTATACACGGAAGAACCTGACCCGGCAACAGAGAAAGACACCAATAACTGGCGGGCTCTGCATACCGGTGTTGCCGGGTTAAATATAGAAAAAGGATTAAAGCGGTTCGGCGGTGATAAAATCGCATATCTCGAAGTCCTGAGATCATTCGCAAAAAACACCCAACCTCTTATTGCATCACTGGCAGAGATAAGTGCAGATGATCTATTGGAATATGAAACCATTGTACACGGTATAAAAGGATCGAGCCGCAGTATTTTCGCAGAGGAAGTCGGTGACATCGCTGAGGCACTGGAAACCGCAGCATTCACCGGGGACCATAGCTTTATCATTGCAAACAATAAAAAACTTGCAGAAAAGACTCGCGACCTGATATCTGATATTCAAAAAATGATCAGGCAATTCGAAGCAGATAATCTTAAACAGAAAAAAGATAGACCGGATATTGGATCGCTGATAAAACTGCGGCAGGCTTGCATAAATTATGAAATGAAAGAAGTCGATGCAGTTCTCGATGACCTTGAATCATTTAGTTATGAAAGTAATGGAGAACTGGTGATCTGGTTAAGAGAAAATGCCGAGCAAATGAACTTTGATGACATAATAGAACGGTTGTCAGATATAAACCCATATTAAATAATAGCAGTTCCAAAAATAATAGCAGTTCCAATATCAGCAAAACCTTGTTATAATGAAACCGTCATAAGAAAGCAGGGTAGCTTTATGAATATCAATAACTCTGATGAAGCATCAAACGAGTCTGTACAGCCGGCTGTACCGGAATCGTTATTAAAGGACCGGATCGTTCCCGGTTTGAATATCGATAAGGGAATAAAAAGATTTATCGGGGATGAAGAAGTATATTTACATGTACTGCGTACTTTTTCCGTTAATACCCGGAGTATTCTCGTTTCACTGGATATCGCGATCAAAGAAAAAAGTACAGATTATGAAATCAAGATCCATAGTCTGAGAGGTTCAAGCGCAAGCATTTGTGCAGATCCACTGGCAGAAATGGCAAAGGAACTTGAACTCGCAGCTAAAGCTGAGGATTGGGAGTATATATCCGAGCATAATAAGCATCTTAACAAAGCCGCTGTTGAACTGATCAGCGGTCTTGATAAATTGTTTATTGAAGCTGATCAGCAATGCCAAAAGCAAAAAAAAGACAAACCGGATCCAAACGCGTTAAAAAGGCTCCAGACTGCTTGCGATAATTACGACATGGACGGCGTGGATGCTGTCATGGAAGAAATAACTATTTACAGTTATGTATCTGATGATGGATTGGTAGATTGGCTAAGTGAAAATATTGAGCTGATGAATTTTTCTGAAATAGTAGAAAGACTCTCCGCACAATAGTAAGCTCAGGAGGTTGGTACGGTGGAAGCAGAAAGAAAAAAAGTAATGATGGTCGATGATGATCCGCTGATCCTGAAAATCGGCAAATACTTTCTTGCGGAAGCATATGAGGTATATCCTTTACCTTCTGCCGAGAAGCTGTTTGAAGCACTGGAGAAAGTTACCCCGAATGTTATACTGCTTGATGTTGTTATGCCGGAAATCGACGGGATCGAAACCATTAAACGCTTAAAAGCAGATAAACGTTACGCAGCTATCCCGGTCATCTTCGTCTCATCGATAGGTGACGACAAAAGCGTATATGAACACTTGACCCTCGGCGCATATTCGAATTTGCAAAAACCCTTCACCTCAGAAGAATTGCATACCCGGATAGAAAACTGCTTAAACGATTATTTCCCGGAGACATAAGAGCACGGGGAAACAGGAAGCAAGAGGGGACAGGTGTTATGCTTCAAAAAAGCATAACACCTGTCCCCTCTGTTTCTTGTGAGTAAGCCTGTAAGCCGGGTCCTGTGTGCCTCGTAGAGTGAAATGCTTTAGCTTTTCGTTTTGGAGGCGCAGCAGCCATCTATCTAGGTCCATCGTTACCAATGGACTCAAGCCACCTCCCGGGAGCGGTCGGGCTAACCTGTTGCTCCAAAGTCCCCCGCATATGCACCTGCATATGCAGGATCCCTTCCGTGCCTTGTGTACAAGGCGCAGCCCTCAGTGTTGCTCCGGATAGAGTTTACATCATCGATGTGTCTCCACTCGACGGGTGAGCTCTTACCTCACCTTTCCACCCTTACCGGCGGGACTCCTGCGGCATAAATGATATTCATGCCTTCAAACGGAGTCACACCGGCGGTATATCTCTGTTGCACTTGTCCTGAAGTCGCCTTCGGCGGGCGTTACCCGTTATCCTTGCCCTGTGGAGCCCGGACTTTCCTCGTAAGAGACCGTTGGGTCCGTTTTACGCGGCTGCTCAGCTTACTCACGATACGTATTCTATTCTATTTTGAAGCAAGTGTCAAAAACTATATCAGCGGCTTGCAAATTTCTTCAACATAACGCTCATCTTCATCGCTTATATAAAGTCCGGCACGCTTACGGTCGAGATATGCGATCAGTTTTGCGTGTTTTTCTTTTGTCAGCTTCCAGCAGAAGGCATAGATCGTTGAAGGGATCAGGAAAATCACCGATACAATGCCGAGAATACCGTTGATAGTGAACAGTACGATAGGAGTTTGCGGTTGAACAATAAGTTGAGACACTCCATTCTCAACGATTTCGACCGGTGTAATAAAACCGGTGATGCCAAGAAGAAACAGAGCGAACCAGTTGGCAACAGCTGCACAACACTTACGGATAAACTGCTGGATACCATAAAAGCTTCCTTCTGCACGGTAACCCAGATGATACTCCCCGACCTCTGTCACATCACCAAAAATCGAGTTATAGCCGACAAGAGAAAAGCCGATAAACACACCCAGGATGCCTGCAAGCAGATATATTTGAAATCCCGGACTTTCGGGATGGAGGAGGAAACTGGCACCGGCACATATAGCCCATCCGAAATTTCCGACAATGATCGAGGTGATCTTATTGGTTTTCCTGGCAAACCAGGAAGCGAACGGAACACTGGCAACCTGAGAAACAAGCAAGGTACCTAATACAAAACTGATTTCATCGGGACGTTCCAGACTATAGGTCATATAGTATGCAAAAATCATCGCAATGACATCCATTGCAATTATTATTCCAAGGTAAATATACATGAACCGCCGGAACACACGCAGCTTCATAGGACCGAACATATCGCGGAATGTGCCTTTTCTGCCCTCGGAGAACTGTTTTCGCTCCTTGACCTTCAGAAAAACTAAAATCAAAGGAAGAGTAAAAAACAACCCGAAAACAATACTCATAATGATATAGCCTGTACGAACATCCTGATATGCTCCTACTATGAGCATTGGCACGACTGCACACATGATCGACGAGGTCACAGAAACGATCATCCTCACGTTTGTCAGCGAGGTGCGCTCGTTATAATCTGTAGTGAGCTCAGCCGCCATTGCCAGAAACGGTACTTGTACTATAGTTGTAACGGTGTTCATCAGAACGAAAGCAAAAATATAGAAAACGACCTTGGAAATCTCCGTACCGCTGGCAAGAGGGAACCACATCATTACGAAAGCAAGAAAAACCAATGGAGCACCCATTATGATATAAGGTCTCCGGCGACCGAACCTTGTTCGTGTATTATCGGAAATGACTCCCATAGCAGGATCGGTCAGAGCATCCATGAAGTTGCCGACAAGAAAAACAACACCTGCCCAATATGGGCTGATGCCAACAACATCTGTTAAAAAAATGCTGTAAAAAAAGTTGACTATATTAAAAAAGCCACCCGAAAAGATATCACCAAGAGCAAAATACCACTTGGTGGAAGTCTTGATCCTTTCATCTGTTCGATAATGTTCCTTTGAGATATCTGCAGTATTTATTGGATTACCCTCTATTCATAAAATATT
>Ga0123356_10002063_pt1 | contig 21663 bp, 5 predicted proteins | sample TergutEmb28metaG_2_FD_92546 | JGI IMG/M metagenome (GOLD analysis project Ga0123356, IMG submission 92546) | Embiratermes neotenicus P3 segment gut microbial communities from Petit-Saut dam, French Guiana - Emb289 P3 | ecosystem: Host-associated > Arthropoda: Insects > Digestive system > Gut ... | reverse complement strand
TTTGCAACCATCATAAACAATTTGCTTTGTTTTATACACACGCCGAGAGCACTCGTGATTTAAATCGTGAGGCGAATCGGCGTACCATATCTTGTAAAGCCAGTAGAAGAAAGCAAGTTTAATGCGGTTTTCACAAGGGCTGTTGCTGATTATAAGGGTAAAAAAGAAAGAGCAGAAAAGTTCATTACTATAAAGAGCGGTGATTCTTACCACAAGATTTTTTTAAGCGAAATCTACTATATTGAAAGTCAAAACAAAAAGGTTTTAGTTACTACAAAAGATGGTTCAACAGCTTATTACGGAAGAATGCAAGATCTAGAAAGTGTTCTCGGAAAGACATTTTTCCGTTGTCATCGTTGTTACATAGTTAATATGGAGCATATTACGAAATATAACGCAACAACTATCACAAAAAAAAATGGAAGTAATATCTTTCTTGCTAATAAAAAATACAACGCCTTTGTAAAGACGTACTTGAGTTATGCAAAGAGCGGAGGGCATATACATGATTGAGTGGAGCAATTTACTATACTTGTCGCTACCTTTCTTTTTATAACCATTATTGGTGTGGGATTTTTCCTAAGTCCTATAATTCCACTCCGACCAAAATCCCCTTGGATCAAATAATTGATTCAAAGGGATTTTTCTTTTCCGGTGATGCTTAGAGGCTTTCTTTTAGCCTCTCTTTTTTTCTTGCTTTTTTGCTTTCGTACATTCTTTCATCGGCAGTATTTAAAATAACACTTGAATGAAGCGTATTATCCACATCAACTTCTACAAAACCAAAGCTTATACTGTATGAATACTCTTTATCGGCTAAATACTCATCGTTACTCAGATTGTCGTATATAGCGGTGGACATAACCTCAACGTCTTTGCTTCCGACATCAGGTATAAGCACCATGTATTCATCACCGCCGAGACGGCAAATCACTGCATCATCCGGGAAAGACAAAAGATGCTTTGCAGCGTTCATAATATACATATCGCCCTCATTATGCCCGAACTCGTCATTTATGTATTTAAGCCTGTCTAAGTCCGCAAAAACTAAAACGAAATGCTTTTTATTATCAATCCACTCCTCAAGTGTTTTCATGCCAAATGCTCTATTAAACAGATTTGTGAGGCTATCGCGGTAAGCGTGGATTTCCAGCTCCTCGATTTCATTTTTGGAATCGCTTATATCTGATACGGCATAAATAACAGCTGTTTTTCTATCCCACTCCACTTCATACGCTCTTACATGCAAATGCCGCTTTACGCCTTCGAAATTATACTCGATTTCAACCTCGATTCCGCTCGTGGAAGTGAGATGCTCTTCCATAAGTCCGGTGATTGTTTCGATATATTCATGATTTATGTGCATTTCCATGATTGCAGTTTCGTTCATGATCAGGATTGCGAGGGTTTCCTTCTCCACGACGATGATCTGTTGAGGAATATAATGTATAAGCTCAGAAAACAACAGGTTAAATTGCTCAATAGACGCATTGTGCATCTGCATTTCAGCTAATGCTTCGCTGTGCGCTTTTTTAGTTTCAATAACATAGCTGCCGAAAGTTTTCAGCTCTTCCGTAAACTCACGAAAATCCTCCGGAACGTCGCTAATATCCGATACGTTATCGTAACTGTCATTAACAATGCCTCTGATATAAGCAAGCATTTTGTCCGCAATATGTTCCATGATACGCTCCTTATTCCTTGCAAACACAACTATTCACACAGCGTCGTTGTAACATTTTTCGCGAAGTTTGTCAAGAAAATATCAGTTATTTCTCAAAAAAACAGCAAGATTTGTGAACTTTTTGCAAACTCTTGCTTTTTTGTGTTTCTAAAGTGTACTTCCCGTGTACTTGCCTTTTTATAATTCTGACTATACTTACAAAAAATAAGTATAAATAAGTGGGGGCTTATAAGGACATGAAACATAGAAAATATTTAGCAGTAATATTAGTTGTATTACTCATTCTACAACACTTTCCCGCACTTGTACATGCGGCAGATACCGATGAAACCGAACAAGTTGAGAAAGTGCAAAAAGAAAGCACTGAAATCACCGAGGGCTCAGAAGACTCAGAGGGCATAGAAGACTCAGAGGGCACAGAAGGTTCGGAAGGCACAGAAGGTTCGGAAGGCACAGAAGGTTCGGAAGGCACAGAAGGTACAGAAGGTTTCGGCGATACAGAAGAACCCGATCCCGAAGAAGAACCCGATCCCGAAGAAGAGGAAGAGGAAGAAGTATCCACTCCATACTTCACGACAACACCCGACTATATAGAAACAGGAAAAAATGTCTCGTATAGTCTAAAAGTTAAAGGTCTGGCAATCGACCCGCAAGGCAGAACCCTGACATATACCATAGATGAAAAACCCGCAGACGGCACAGCAATAATCGAAGAAGATACCCTGACATACACACCAAACAGAAACTACACAGGCACAGACAGCTTTGTTTTACAAGTAACAAACGGAGTAAACACAGCTGATTGTGTTTTCTACGTGCTTGTTGATTCATTCGCACCCATCGCTGTTGACGATGAGGTAAGAGCAAGCTCAGCAGATCCAAGCTTCCTTATTGATGTACTGGAAAACGATATTTCTCCCGACGATGTCGAACTGGAAATTCAAAATATCACCACCCCCACCGCAGGAAACGCCAAAATAGAAGGCGATAAAATACGCTACACCCCCGACCCGCGAAACAAAGCGGACGTGACCTTTGACTACACGATCGGATATGTTGATGTCGAGGAAAGCCTCACATCGACAGCAACGGTCTTAATAATAATTTCAGATGATAACTTCATTCCGGTAATAACACCGGAAGAAAGCAGCTATGAAATCGACGAAGATGAAATACTAAGCTTCACATTCACTGTCGAAGATCGTGACATCGGCGATATAGAAAACGACCTGACAATAAGCATCACATCTACAAATCAGGATGTATTCGTAGACAGCAATGTAGAAATCTACGCACCTTATATAATAAATGAAGATATAGTGCAATACACCGTTACATGGAAACCTGTAAAATATGCAAACACAACAGAGTACGGAGCTGTCTCTCTCCGCATCGAAGCAACAGACGAAATTGAAGGCACCGGCACAAGAGTAGTCCCGATCACAGTAAACCCGGTAAACGACGATCCTGTGATATCGCGCCTCGACGAAGATTGGCGTATGCTTGAAGATGAAACCAAGTCGTTCAAGATCCATGTTTACGACATTGATACATTAAACCCGCTAACCGAGTTTAAAAACATAAATGTCACTTCATCAAACCAAAGCATACTAAAAGACTCAAACATAACGGTTTCCGCCCCAACTCTGGCAGGCGCCAGAACAGCGGAGTATACAATCACATTTAAACCGGAACCAAATCAAAACACCTCTGATGACCTCGACCCCGCAATCAGCGGAATCGACATTGCCATATCCCTTGAAGACAGCGAAGGCGGCAACGCAAACGCAAACTGGCCACTTCTAATAGACCCTGTCAATGATGCCCCGATTGCGAAAAACTACATAATAACGATCAATGAAGATGAGGTTGTTGATTTTCATGTCATAACGGATAGTTACGATGTGGACATAGCGACAAACGGCGATGTACTTACTATCGTCTCATTTGATGAAACGACCACAGCCGGCGGCACAGTGAAGCTTATCCCCGCAGCCACCCCATACCTCGAGTACACACCGTTTCAGGATTACTACGGTGCTGACAGCTTCAGCTACATCATCCGCGACGTAGCAGGTGCAACATCCACCGGAAATATAAACATAACACTCCTCCCGGTCAATGACGCGCCGGTATTTATTGATCTGGACGAAAACTACACAGTAGAAGAAGATGCTTCCGCAGAATACCGGCGTATAGTCTTCCGCGTCGACGACGTCGAATCACCGGCAGAATCATTGCTAGTGCAGGCAAACTCTCTCAACACTTCAAAGATTCCAAGCGTACTTATTGAATATAATGAAGACGACCCGCAGGAACGGATACTTGTCTACACACTTGCCGCAAATCAGAACTCCACAAAAGGCGGTCCTGTCGGTGTAAAAATCGTTGTGTCCGACACCGAGCTTATTACCGAAAAAACTATATATATTAACATAACCCCGGTCAATGATCCGCCTGTAGCGGGAAATATATCATATAATTATAATGAAGACGGAACTCTCAAAATCCTCATATCAAACATACTATCCAATGTCTCTGACGTTGATATAGCAACGGATGATGATGTGGTACGTTATGTTGGCTTTTCCGGTCTGTCGGAAGGTACTCTTGATTACGTAGATGACCCGGCAGGCGACTATCTCCTATTCACTTCAGTACCGGACAGCGAAAACAACGTCACATTCAAATACATTGTCGAAGACCTCGCAGGCGCACAAGCTACCGCAACTATTACTCTTGTTTGCATACCGGTAAACGACCCGCCAAGGATGCAGGATATTTTGCCTCCGAGCGGAACATGGTTTGAAGTAAACGAAGACGAATCGATCACCATCCCGTTTAAATTCTACGACCCCGAAACACCAAACGATAAACTGATCATCCTAATGACATCATCCGACCCGTCTGTCGTCAACCACTTTAGTAAAATAATCACAAACTACTATCATGAAGGCGAAGACAAGACTTTATGGGGTGCCGACCTTATCGTCTCGCCCCTGCCTGACAAACATACCGGAGGCGGGACTCTTACAATAACAATAACAGTCTCAGACGGTTTCAACAGCGTATTTAAGACCTTCGATCTAAAAGTCAACCCGATGCCCGACGCACCGGTGGCAGTAGATGACTACTACACAGTCAGAGCCGGCAATACACTTACTTTTAATCCTCTTGACAATGACTACGATGTAGATGGCGACGACATCTTTATCTACTCAATAACCAGCCCTGACTCTGAAGAGGGAAGGCTGTTCCCCCTCATCGACGGACGTTACGCTTTTGTTGCGGATGAAGACTTTATCGGTACCGTGACACTGACATATAAGATAATAGACAGCTCAACTGACGGCGAAGGCGGACTTGGCCTTATATCCGAAGAAGGAACTATCAATATAACAGTTACCGAGCAAAGCACCGGACCGTCTCTGCGTGCTCAAGAAGGCATTGTGACCTTTGTCGGCGGCATTGTAGATTTGAACTTGACCATTAGAAACATCCCACCGGAATCGCCATACAGCCTTTCAGTTATTTCATCCGACACAAGTGTTATTGCAGTAATGGATATAGCAGGTCAAGGTCCAAGCGCATCGGGACTTTTAGGTATTACCCAACCGCTTACACTATTTGCAAAAGGACCCGGCATGACTCTTATAACAGTCATCCTTGATTACGGATCGATATCCGACTCCATCAGCTTCTACGCAACTGTCTCGGAATATAACAATCCTCCGACAACATCAGATACATACGGTACGGTAAATGAAACACAAGCCAGTAAGGATTTTGACGTGCTCATCAACTGTAGTGATATAGAAGAGCCTGTTAATCTCAAAATCATGAAAATCCTTCCGGCAGACGGATTCAGCAGCACATCAGCGTATCAGGGATACAATGCAACGGTGAGCATCGTCGATGTTGGCGGCAATCAGTTTATACGCTATGAAATCGTCGGAACAAACTATGCACAGTCATATTGGAACGGAACAGATAAAATAAACTACCTGATCGTAGACGGCGGAGGCGAAGAAGCCATAGGTCATCTCTATGTCACACGTTTGGAGTTGGACAACCCGCCCTATACAAACCGCGATGTCTTCTATATAGAAGCAAGTGATATGACAACGGGCAAAAGCGGTCTTGACCCTCTGGCAAACGACGGTGACTTTGATGATACATACGGCACTTACAAAAATGCAGCGCGCCCTGAATGGAACGATATAAAAATCACAAGTGTGGTACCGGCATCAGGTTCTCCCGCTGTGGTGATCGCTGAGGACGGAAGAACAATAACTTTCCCGGGTGTAGAAGAGCCCGGATGGTACGACTACACCTATTATATTGAAAACAAAGGATGGAGCGGAGAAACAAAAACAAATTCCGGCTCGATTTGGATCGCAGTCAAAGATTCCGATGGCGTAGCACCGCCACGTGTAAGCAGCAGGGGAACCTTTAACTTCGACGAAGATACACGAACAGTCAAAAGCGGAGTAGCCTTTACAGATAACGCAAGAGGCTCGATCTTCGCAGGAGCCCCTTACCCGGGAAGTGATCTGGGAGATTACAGACTTCGCATCGAAATAACCGGCATAACAGCTACCAGAGATGGAAAAGACGTTGACTACAAAAGCATCATAGACATTGATGCAGCAATAGATAAAACCTTTGGCGTCGATATCATCAATAATTCAGGATTCCCGCTCGGTGACTCAGGATCTGAAGGTGAAGGCAGTATTGACATAGACGATCCCGACAGCTACACAACATTTAAGTTCTACACAAAAGACGATGCTTACGGACGTCTGGTCATATCATGGCGTGCTGTAGCGGTATATGGATACGGCGAAGACGCAAAAATAGTACGAAGCACAAACACAGCTACATCAACGATCAATGTTCGTCCTGTCAATGACCCGCCCGAAATAAGCCTTGTAAATGCATCGGACGCAACAATAACGATAGCGCGCTCGGATACAGTCCGTATCCCGTTGTACGTCGAAGACGTCGACTTGGATTTCTCAAAACCGTCCGAGGTCGCAAGCGGTCTGACATTCTCGGTCAGCAGCAGTGAAAACATAAACATCCCACCGGAAACACAGATACGCGTCTATCCCGACTTGGGCTCGGGCGACCCACACCGCTTTATACTTGAACTTACTCCTATACGCAGCGAGCAAGATGAAGCATTTAATCCTGCAATAATAAAAGTAACTGTCTCAGACGGCTTTGAAACTGACGACGTTACAGTTACAGTCACAGTTTTGCCAAAAAACACACCACCGGTAGCACGTGAGCACAACGCATTTACATGGGAAGATACACGTGCCAGTATTCCGGTCGTCATCGCCTCCGGAACAGACTTAGAAGTATCAGACATCGACCGTGATAACTTGACCATTCATATAGACCACGCAGGTGCAGTCGTTGCGACAGGAGATACATTCTCGATTCAAGAGCCCGCAGAAGGCTGGCCGCGCGAGCTGGGATTATTCCAAGTCATAGACGGCGATGAAGTAGCCGTCGGAGCAGACCGCGGCACGATATCAGTCGCAGGTAGAAACATCATCTTCCAACCTGCAGAAAACTACAACAACTGGGATGGCGACAGCGAGAGCGGCAGTTGGCTAAACGACGGAGAACTGCGTGTCTACTTCATGCTACATGATGGACTTGCATTTTCCGAAACAGATATAGGAGAAGGCCCGGGCGTCGGAGTCGTAAGAATCAAAGTCAGCGCCGTAAACGATCCTCCTGAGATATACGGACTTTCAGCATCATATACAATGTACGAAGACGAAGAAGATTTCTTCATCGTATTCCGTGCCCGTGACGTTGACGGCGACATCCTTGACGGAAAAGATATAAACGACGTGTTTGAATCATTTTCCGTCACATGGACGGACGACTCGACTCCAAAACATATCGAGAGCATGAAAGTCGTTGCAATCGAACTGCTCCCCACCGGCTCATACCTGTGCCGCCTGCATGTAGTAACAGCCAGATATCAGTTCTGCGACGATCCTACCTGCCCGCATATCGTTACGATAACCGTAACAGACGGGGAATACGACACAAGCGCATCATTTAGCTTGAGCATAACAGCTGTCAATAACGGACTTTACTTACTCCCCATAGACGAGCAGGAGGAGAACGGGGTAGCAGAAAAAGATCTGCAGGAAGATGAAGACCTGTTCTATTTCATCCGCAACGAGGATGAGGTTTTCAGTATCGATTTTTGGGATTACTTCAGAGACATAGAAAATGACCCCATTGCAATAACATCGATCGGAGTGGTAACTAACGGCTCGCTGGTTCGTACATCAAACACGGTGATAACATTTACACCGGCAAAAGACTTTAACAGTTTTGAAAGCTGGGTCGGCGGAGAATTGATCCGAAAAGAACTTGGGGAAATCACAGATGACGACTATGCTACGATGCGTCTTACATTGAGTGACCCTTACGGTGAATCACATACCGTAACAGTAAAAGTCTTGTTAAAACCCGTTAACGACCCGCCAAATGCAGGCAACTTCACGGTAAGTACCCTTGAAGATACAGCACTGCTCGGAATAAATCCCTTTATAAACAACCGCGTCTCCGACATTGACAATACAATAGATGAACTTTTCATAACAGCAGTCGGCACAGCATCAAAAGGCACTGTGACATGGATTCCCGGCAGTCTTACATTTGACTATGACCCTGATCCCGACTGGTTCGGCACAGATACATTTACATACACTATATCAGACCCGGACGGAAAAACAGACACCGGTACTGTCTCGGTCGTAGTTACCGCAGTTTGGGACGACCCTCGTATTGCTTTCCAGTATAATGACGGATACTTTATTGTTCCAAGTGAAGCAACCGACATATTGTCATGGAACTTCGACGAAGACACGATCGGTACTTTCCAAATCCGCATGTGGACCCCTGAAGCAGCTAACCCATTGCTCAAAATAACCCCATATACGATAGGAGCAACGCCGTATACCGACATTATTGCAGCTAATGACATCAGATTCAGCGGAAGCGGCGAGTTCCGCACAGTCACAATGACACCGCAGTTGAACAAGTTCGGAACATTCGGACTGATATTTGAAGTAGACGACGGCAGAGCCGGTACCGTAGAGCGCAGATTGATAGTAACCATCAACCCCATAAACGACCTGCCGAAGCTGACAGGTGATAGCGTAATAGAAATCAAAGAAGGTCTATATACAAGCGTGTTTACCATCAGCGAAGATAGCTCCATAACCAAAACAGTTTCAGCAACAGACGTTGAAACCATACCGGCAAATATGCTCTACAGCGTAAAGCAAGAGCCGGAAAACGGAACACTTACGATAACCCAAAGAGTATCCGGCTCCACACGTGTTTGCGACTGGACATATAAACCGGACCCCGACTGGTACGGCACAGAAATTTTCGTTATACAAGTCGAAGACGATAATTCAACACAGTTTAACGCACTCGGCGACTACACTTATCCGCTGAAACCCGGTGTAACGGAAATCACGATCACAGTCAACGTTTCACCTGTAAACGACGCTCCGACAGCACCGACCGGCGTGGATTTGAATAAGTCGCAATACAAAGGCGGAGAAACAGCAACACTGACATTCACAGCAGGAACCGACAAATGGAATGAAACCCCAAGAGAAGACCTGACTTATGACATTGAAATCAGCTACAACGACGGCTCATCATGGACCAGAGTCGAAACTGACTGGAACCCCACAGAAAACGAAGGACCAGGCGGCTCATTTGAATACACATACAGCTTCACGGTAAACAGCGTCGATACAGCCGGATTACTTGCCCGTGTCCGCACTCATGACACAGCAAGTTCAACCTGGGGCAGTCCGGCACTATACTCAGGCTACACAACCACAGCATCCGCAAGAAGAATTGACAATACGCCACCGGCAGTAATAGTTACACTTGCTCCCAACGCAAGTACTTGGACAAACGGATCTGTAATTATAACTCTGACCATCACCGATAATGATGACGGATTCTCTGGCATCGACCGTGTTGACCACAGCGACATCCGTATTACAGATATAGAATTAGGGGACACACCCGGCACTTACAAATACGAAGTATCAGAAAACGGCTCCGACGGCTTCAGCAACATCTACACATTTACCGTCTATGACAACGTCGGCAACAGCAGAGTAGTTGACGTCGAGGTTTTAAACATCGACCGTCTCGCACCGGAACTGACGTTTGAAAGCAACTCATCAGACGATTTAAACCCCGGCAAGAAAACCGGAGATGTAGCCGATCAGGTGAAAATAACACTGACAGTAACCGACCTTGACGCTACAGAACAAGACGGAAAGAGCGATATCGCCGAAACCCGCTATATCATCAAAGACGAGCAAGTAACACCGGAAGCTTCAGATACAAACTGGATCGACTACACGACCCCATTTTCCATGGGCGTACACGGCACATGGTTTGTATACGGATACGTCGAAGATAACGCAGGAAATCATACGATCGATTACTTGGGCAAATACCTGATATACAACACAGACCCGGTCGTATCACCGCAATCAAAAACCGTCTATGAGCATTACGTGGATGCAAGCCGCAGCAATGTAGTAACATTTACTCTGTTCGGCACAGACGCAGACGGCGATACGTTGACCTATACAATAGAAGAAGAACCCGACCTTAAGTACGGCACAGTGACCCATGTTTCAGGCAACACCTACCGGTTTACACACAGCGGTCTCGGAGGCTTTGTAACATCGCCGCTCTATGTTACCTACAAAGCAGACGACGGATTCGGTGGCGTGGCATTTGGAGAAATAGAAATCATCGTAATAGAAGTAAACGATGCTCCGACAGAACCGACAAACATGGCATCACCAACAGACGGCACTTACTATAAAGAAAACGATACGATCTCCTTTACATGGAAAGGCGGATCGGACGAAGAAACAATTGAGGAGGAGTTGCAATATAATATTTATGTCAAACTGGATGGCACCAGTTGGGTGTGGTTAGACAAGATTGATACTATCGCTTATGACGATGTATTCAAATACACCTACACCTGCGGGGACGGAGATACAAACACACTGCAATTTATGGTCAAAACTCTTGACGGTGGGATCCTGGGTACAGATCCGTGGCATCACCCGTGTGAGAGCACTGACGCAGTGTACACAAGTACCTACATCCTCGATAACACAGCCCCCACTGCTGTAGACACACTGGTGCCGTCCGGATGGACAAACACAGACGTAACAATTGTTCTAAGCGTGATCGAAACCGGCTCGGGAATCAAAAGCGTAGTAGGCCCCGAAGGAGCCATCACAGCCAGTGATGACGGAAAGTTCAGATACACAGTATCGGAAATCGGAGATGTTACATTCACTCTGACCGACAACGTTGATCTATCCGATACATACACAGTAGACGTTTGGAACATCGACATACTTAAACCGCTCGTAACAGCGACAAGCGACTCAAAAGACAAAAGCGCCCCCGGAAAAACCATCGGTTATGCACAAGACCCCGTAGTTCTTACCATCAGCTACACAGACAGAGATGCAACACCCCCGACAAGCGGTAAAAGCGGCATTGCATCGCAGCAATACATGCTCATCAGCGAAGAAATCGAACCCGTAGGCACGGACAAAGGCTGGAAAACATATTCAAGTGCAGTGGAAATCACAGCACGCGGCGAATGGTTTGCTTACGGTCGCGCCATAGATAACGCAGGCAATGAAACGATAGCGTATCTCGGTAAATACACGATCAACAACACACCGCCTGTAGCCGGTGACCTTGCCGTAAAAGTAAACGAGCATACAGTCGGCGCTAACAGTAACGCAGTTACATTTACACTTCCGGTAACGGATGCAGACAATGATGAACTGGAATACACGATAACAGGCTGGAGCTTTGAGACAGTAACAGGTACAAACGAAGACAGCGGAGCAGGACTTGATACGCCATTCGGCAGCCTTGTCAAAGTCGATAACGGCAAATACGCATTCACGCACAATGGAATCGGAGCTCCGCCATTTGCACATAGAATCCACTTCAACTATTATGCCTCCGATGATACCGACAGCAGCGAAACAAAAAAAGTAACGATCACAGTAGTCGAAGTCAACGATGCTCCAACAGCACCGGCCGTTATAAGCACGATATCAGCGGCAACATACACATCACCCGAAGGCGTTGAGTTCTATAAAGGCGGAGATGACATAGTATTCTCATGGACTCCCGGAACAGACGAAGAAACTGCAGTAACCGACCTGCGCTACAACATTTATATAGTACGCGGAAGCGACGAACCGGAACTGATCGACACAGTCACATCAAGAACATTCACATACACCTGCCCGACAAGCGGAAACCTTGACGCACTAAAATTCCTTGTAGAAACTCTGGATAACGGGCTGCAGAACTCCTATGACGAAGAGGAAGAACTTACTTCTGCACGCATCAGCACCGATTCCTTCAAGCTTGACAACACAGCTCCGACAGTTAGCGCGACGCAATCGCCGGCAACCGGAACATACACGGCAGATAACGTGATAATAACACTGACCGTAAGTGACACCGGTACAGGCGCATCAGGAATTGCAAGCGTAATATCAGATCAAGGACTGGCAGATTCAGGCGTAATAGGACTTGCTTTCATCGCTGAGGTAAACGGTACATATACATTCACAGTTACCGACAATGTCGGACACGAAGGAAACGTATCCATAACAATAAACAATATCGACAGACTCTCTCCAAAGGATGTAACTTATGATCTGGGCGACACACTGGGAACCGCAGAAGATCCATATCTCGTAACGTTCATTTATGAAGATGCAGACGAAACATCAGAATATGCTAACAGCGGCATAGAAACGAGCCAGTACATAGCGAGACACACTGCTACCGGACAACCGGAAACACCCGGAAGCGGAGCAGAATGGATCAACTACACAGACCCCGTAGAACTTGCAATAAGAGGTACATGGTATCTTTACGGTCGAGCAGTAGATAAAGCAGGCAATGAAACGATCACATATCTCGGTGAAATAAACGTAGCAAACTCACATCCGGTTGCAGAAGACCTCGAAATCAGTGTCTTTGAACACACGGTGGGGGCAAACAGCAACTCTGTAACATTCGAATTTCCGGTTATGGACATCGATGAAGATCCCATTGAAATCATCATTGAAAGCTGGGGTTACGAAACCACAGCCGCACCGGGAACGATAATAAACTCAGGCTCCACAACCGCCTTCGGCAACCTAACCAAAAATGCAGACGGAAGCTTCACATTTACGCATAACGGAAAAGGAACATTACCCTTTGCAAATAAAATACACATCACCTATCATGCAACTGACAGTTATTCGATAAGCGCAACAAAAGTAGTGACAATCACCGTAACGGAAGTTAACGACACTCCTGCTGCTCCGGCAAAGATGGTTTCTCCGGTAAACGGTTCCTACTATAAATCGGGACAAACCATAACATTCTCGTGGGATGCCGGAGCAGACGAGGAGACTAACGTTACGGATCTAAGATATAACGTTTATGTTATGCTTGACGGCGTAAGTTGGATTTTGCTGGGAACAACAGATGCAAGTACTCTGACATATACTTACACTTGCGGAGCCGGCGACACAAATACGTTGAAGTTCATGGTAAAAACGCTTGACACAGGAATCCCGGGCGACGACTCGTGGTGTGAAGAACTGGAAAGCGCAGCAGTTTACACAAACACATATATTCTGGATAACACCGTCCCAGCAGTGACACATACACTCACACCGGACGGATGGACAAATAAGAATGTAGTAATAAGTCTAACCGTGACAGAGACAGGTTCCGGAATAGCAAGTGTGACCGGACCGAACGGTTCAATTACAGCAAGTGCCGACGGTACATATAAGCTGACTGCGACAGTGATAGGGGACTACAGCTTCACAGTAACAGACAAAATCGGGCACCAGACTACATACACAGTGACTGTAGACAAAATCGACAAGCTTGCACCAAAGACAATAGTATATGATGCAAGTGATACCGAAGGACACGCATCGGATCCGATAATAATTGAGCTTACATATGAAGATGCAGACGAAACATCGTTGTACAATAAAAGCGGAGTAGCTGAAAAACAATACATTCTCATCCAAAGCGAAAAAGGCAAACCATCCACACCCGGAAGCGGAGCAGCATGGTCGACATATACAGAACCGCTGAGTCTAACAACAAGAGGTACATGGTATCTGTATGGACGCACATTGGATAATGCAGGAAATGAGAAGATCGATTATCTTGGTTCCTACTTTATCGGAATAGACCCCACTGAGCCGTACACAGCAACACTGACAGTGTATAAAGATGACGTGGTATGGAGCGATTACTCCAAGACATTTACACTGGAACTGAGCACAGACCCGATGGTTACAGCAGATATAAGCAGCGGGACAGCAGAGGTCGTAACCGGAGTATGGAGGATTCTTGATGAAGGTGTTTATACGGGAACAGACATCACTATCTATGGCGATGTCGGCAGTGCAACTCTTTACTACTACACAGTTACCTTTGAGACAAGATGTGACGGAGCAGCAACAGATGCAAATATCACAACAGACATCGGTATCAGTTCAGGAGAAGCTGTACTTACGGGTACCACTCTGACACTAACGGCAAGTGGTGAAGGCGCAGAAACTTACGAGTATGAGTGGAACGACGAGTTATATACGCTCGGAGACACTCTGACAATTACAGTAGAAAACACAGTAAGCTTAGAGTGCGTAGTCATTGGATATTTACCCGGAGACCCACTGCTTACATACATAACAACAGTATCTTTGAACCTGGACGACATCCCAATGTGTTCCGAACGTAATGTTACATTAAACGGTGATATACCTATGGATCATGACGGTAACGGAAACTACACAGGCTACGCAGCTTCCGGAACATACTCAGTATTTGTAAATGGTAATAACACAGGCATAACCGTAATGGTAAGAAACAGCGGAGCTAACAAATCAGCGGTCGACTACTATACCCTGGAAGTGGAAGCGGGTAATTGCATCGCATCTGTAAATGGCAGCGGAGAATATCTTGAAGGTGCAATAGTACCGGTCAGCGCGATCGTTCAAAGCGGATGTCGCTTTAATCAATGGATCATGACCCCGGATTACTACACAGAGACTCCACTCGCCACAGAAGGAAGCATCAAAATGCCGGGTTATGCAATGACTATGACAGCCACCGGTACCAGTAACTCTAAAGGAATTACGGATCAGGATGAGGAAATCATATTATTAGCCGACATGCAGGAAACTTCCGACATATTGCAAGGCACTACGGTAGCTCCAAAAACAGGCGACGACACAATATTACTTGCCTGGTGGCTAATACTACTAACATCAGCACTCGGAATAACCGGCATGCTAATCTGGAGAAGATCCTGCAAACGCAAAGGCAAATGGTAAGTGAATAAAAAAAATCAAAGTCAAGGGGACTTGGCATCAGAGCCGTGTCCCCTTTGACTTGTCCCCCTGACTCGCGGAAACTGGTAAAACACCCCCTTGAAACTACAAAAAAGCACATGTAATGTGCAACAATAATCAACAATGTTAATTTTCTGAAACAAACAAGGCAAAAAGAACTTGCTTGTGGTAAAATGAGAAGTGACACGGAAATGACACGAAAATGTCACAAATAGCGTCACAAAAATGCATAAGCAATGATAGTACCGCATCTACTTACCATTTCCGACCAGTAAAACAGAGGATAAAGCATGGCTGACAAAAAACGAATCAAACGTTTGATTATATGTATCGTACTTGCTGCAGTGCTATTACCGATACTCGCTTCGGCATGCGAAAACCCGGGATCATCTGAAACAAGCGAACCCGAAATATTCACTTCCTTCAGAGAGGTACCCGGCGTAACAGATGAAGAGATAGCAGCGATCGAAGCCCTTCAGCAAAAAGGGCTTACATTCATATATGGAATGCCATACTCTGTTGAAGCATTCGAAAACGAACAGGGAGAAATAAGAGGTTTTGCAGCCTCATTCGCTGAATGGCTGACCGAGCTTTTCGGGATGAAGTTCCAACCAAAACATTACGAATGGCTGGATCTGCTTGACGGTCTTGAAACAGGGGAGATATCCTTCACCGGAGAACTGACAGCAAACCCGACAAGACTTGAGATATACCACATGACCAGTGCAATAGCAACACGTCCGCTGATGTATTTCCATTTGGCAGACTCAAAAACCCATGCGGAAATCATTGAAGAACGCCTGCTGCGCTGCGGATTTATTGAAGGCACAGCAACTGTAAACACAGTCTCTGCAGAACTTATGGAAGGCACATTTGAAGTAGTCACACTCAGTGACGTCAGCCTCGTACCGGACGCACTGAGAAGCGGAGAGATCGATGCGTTCTTCTATACAGGAACAGCGGAAGCCAACTTCATCGAACACAGCGACATAGTTGCATCGCATTTTTACCCGCTGATATACCGACCAGTATCTCTGACGACGCAAAACGACGAACTTGAGCCGATAATCTCAATAGTCGAAAAGGTTCTGGAAAACGGCGGCATGCACTACCTTACCATGATGTACAACGAAGCATATCAGGATTATCTGAGATACAGGCTTTACACCCGGCTGACCGAAGAAGAATTGCAGTTCATACGCGACAATCCTGTTATAAGAATAGGCATAGATCCCGATAATTACCCGGGTTGTTTTTATGACAAACGCGAAGACGAATGGAGAGGGATCTCCATAGACATCCTTGAAGAAGTAGCCGCCATAACGGGACTAAAATTCTACCGAGTAAATGATGAGACTGCCGAATGGGGTAAAATCGTCACGATGCTGATCGCCGGTGAAATAGACATGGTGCCGGAAATGGATCGTACTACCGAACGTATCCAACTTGGACACTTCATCTGGTCCGAAGCAATACAGATGACTGACTATTACGCCCTAATATCCGACTATGACTTCCCTGAGATAAAAATCAATGAAGTAATGCATGTCAAAGTAGGACTTGCGAGGAATACCTCATATACATCCCTTTTCCATAAATGGTTCCCCGATCACATGAACTACGTAGAGTATGACACTATCGCGGACGCATTTGAAGCATTAAGGCGCGGCGAGGTCGACATGGTGATGGCAAACCAGAAAAGACTGCTTTACCTGACACATTACCACGAACTGCCAAACTACAAAGTCAATGTTGTATTCGATTATGCGATCGACGTTAGATTCGCATTTCATAGGGATCAAAGAATACTTGCTTCGATCATCGATAAAGCGATGGACGCTATAGACACACACAGTATATCCAATAGTTGGCTGCGCAGAACATATGACTACCGTATCAATGTCGCAGAAGCACAGCGCCCTCTGCTGATGGGTATATCTGTTCTGTTTATGATACTGCTGATACTTGCGGTGATCTTGTTCGTCAGAAGCCGGCGCAGCAGTAAGAGGCTGGAAACACTCGTGACGAAACGAACTTTTGAACTCGAAGACGCCCTAATGAATGCGGAACTCGCAAACCAGGCAAAAACAGATTTTCTTGCGCATATGAGTCACGAAATACGAACACCTATGAACAGTATAGTAGGCTTCTCAGAACTCGCACTGGATGGTGATATAACACCAAAAACAAAAAGATACCTGACAAACATCCTCGGAAACTCGGAAGGACTCTTACAGATAATCAACGACATCTTGGATATATCCAAAATAGAATCAGGTCGATTGGAACTGGAAAATGTACCGTTTGACCCGCACGAACTATTTGCATCCTGCCGGACACTCATCGTGCCGAAAGCCAAAGAAAAAGGCTTAAAGATGCATTTTTACGCAGAGCCACCCATAGGTAAAACACCGCTAGGGGACCCGACAAGACTGCGTCAGGTGCTTGTAAACCTTCTTTCAAATGCTGTTAAGTTCACGGAAACGGGCATGATCCGTCTGGGAGCGACGATACTTGATCAAACTGAAAACGCAGTCAAAGTAGCGTTTGAAGTAAAAGACACCGGCATAGGAATGGCACCGGAGCAACTCGAAAAAGTATTCGATCCATTTGTACAGGCAGAGACAGGAACGACCCGCAAATACGGAGGCACAGGACTCGGACTTTCTATAACCAAAAACATACTGGAATTAATGGGAGGAGAACTCACTGTCGAAAGTACCCAGGGAGCAGGAACCAGATTCAGCTTCGAACTGACTTTCGACACGATAGATAATACAGAAGCACTGGTTATAAAACAACTTGACAAAACAGAGATAAAGAAACCTGCATTTGTGGGAGAAGTCCTTCTCTGCGAAGACAATGCGATGAACCAGCAGGTGATAACAGAACACCTCACAAGAGTGGGGCTTACGACAGTCGTAGCAGAAAACGGCGAAGTTGGTGTTGAAATGGTGCGCAACCGCATCGAGAGCGGCGGAAATAAATTTGACCTTATATTCATGGACATGCATATGCCTGTGATGGACGGACTTGAAGCCTCATCGCTGATAAACGAAATGAACACGGGGATCCCGATAATAGCCATGACTGCAAATATAATGTCAAGTGACAAAGAGCTATATGAGATGAGCGGCATGAGCGGATACGTTGGCAAACCGTTCACATCGCAGGAGCTTTGGCAATGCCTGACAGAACACCTGGAACCATTAGGCTGGCAAGACGTTGACGAAAAAAGGACCGAACTGGACGATAATGAACTACGTATGAAGCTGATCAGAAGGTTTATCGAAAGCAACCAGAATAAGTACGAAGAAATAACAGAAGCAATAGAATCCGGAGATATCAAAGTTGCACATAGACTTGCACATACCTTAAAAGGCAACGCAGGACAACTTAGAAAATCGGGATTACAGAAAGTTGTCGAAGAAGTGGAAACAAGTCTGAAAGGCGGTGAAAGTCTGGTCACTCCGCAGCAACTGGAAAGGCTGGAAAAGGAACTCAAAGAAACCCTGATAGACCTGCAATCCCTGGTAAAAGATAACGAGCACCCAACGGACGAAGAAACGTTGGATGCTGAATCAACACATAAACTATTTGATGAACTAGAAACAAAGCTGAAGGATGACAACCTCGAAAGCCTTGCTTATGTGGACGACCTCAAAAAAATCCCCGGAAGCGAAGACCTGATCAAGCAAATAGAAAACTTCGACTTCCAACTAGCCGCCAAAACCCTGGAAGGGCTAAAAAAGGTAATAGAGGGCTAACGCCATCATTACGAGAACCCGTCTATAACCTCCACTACCTCATCAAACTCACTGTGTAGAAGCTGCTCGGCAATCAAGCTGAGCAGTTCTTCTGTTTTTTGCGACCAGACTTTGCTACGAAGCTCTTCAAGAGTATAATCGGCAATATTCCCCTCATAATCTATACATGCAGCCTTAATGACCTGAAGCCTCTCGAGCAAATACTCTTTATCCTCATGGGCATCATCAGCTAAAACCGCCTTAGTCCCGTGACTAAACTCATCGATATAAGCCCGCAGAGATTTAAGAAACGTTTCTGTCTCGGACTTGATGATATCAAATTTACCTTCCCGTCCTGCCATTTCCAGTTTCAAAGCAACAGCGGATAAATCCATCTTTCCAATATTGGCAAGCGCGCTCTTAATGCCATGTACGTTAATAACATAAGAACGAACTTCATCCTCGTCGTCATAGTCATTCTTTTCAATAAATGAGCTGAGAGCGTCAATAGAGTTGCTTGCATCCCTGACAAAAATCTCGATCATACCTGCGCCGGAAACCGTACCTAAAGGTTCATCACCAAAGCCCGCAGCTCCGGCAGAAGCAGCAGTCCTCCGAGCCTCTTCAAGAACCTCAGGCGGCTGCTTGTCACGAACCAGCTTGTTGAGCACATTATTTAGCTGCCGGACATCGATAGGCTTCGAAATAAAATCATCAAAACCATTTGCGATGAAAATATCCGACTGCCCCGAAACAGCATTTGCAGTGAGTGCCACAATAGGAGCCTCATACCCCATGCTCCTCAAACGCAAAGTTGTCTCGATCCCGTCCATCCCCGGCATCATATGATCCATAAAAATAACATCATATACGTTGCCCTTTGCAACTTTATCGATCACCTGATAACCGCTTTCGGCAGCATCAACATTCAAACCATATGGGGACAAAAGCCCTCTTGCAACGTAAATATTAGTCTCAACATCGTCTACTATCAAAACACTACCGTAAGGCATAAGCTCGCGTGTTATCTGTACACGATTCATCTGCGCCCTGCTGCTTGTTCGGAACTGACACAGATTCTCGACCATATCCTTACCTAAAACATCATCTCCACATCTGCCCTGTGGCAAACGCACAGTAAAAGCAGATCCCTTACCGGGCTCGCTTTCTATTTGAATATCACCATCCATCAAGCGTATCAGGTTTTGCGTGATACTCATACCAAGACCGGTACCCTCAGTGGAACGGTTGGACTCCACATTAAATCGAGCGTACTCCTCGAATAAATCGTCTATCTGCTCCTGCGACATTCCTTGTCCGGTGTCTCTTACATTCAAAACAAGAGTTGCACTCTTTTTGTCGGCAGGCTCGACACCAACAGATAAAACGACCTCACCCTCACTCGTGTACTTAAAAGCATTGGAAAGAAGATTATTGAGTATCTGCTTGATTCGAAGTTCGTCCCCGTTTAGTGACGCCGGTGTATTTTCATCTACTATCAGATGGAACTCGAGAGGCTTACTTCCTATCCGCATCATATTTAGTTGCGCAGTGTCGCTGATAAGGCTTGCGATCTCATATCTAGCGGTCACTATCTCCATTTTACCGGATTCGATCTTGGAAAGGTCGAGGATGTCGTTGATGATACTGAGCAAAAGATCACCCGAAGTATAGATCTTCTCAAAAGCTTCTCTGATATACGCTTCGTGATCATAATTTAGAAGATGCATTTCGGTAATGCCGAGTATAGCATTCATTGGCGTTCGTATCTCATGGCTCATAGTACTCAAAAACGAACTCTTAGCCCTGTTAGCATTTTGCGCTGCTTCCTCCATAGCCTTACGCTCCGTGATATCACGAGCGATCCCCATTAACCCGACGATCTTGTCACCATGCCAAAGAGGTACTTTGTTCGCTTCAAAAAGCCGCTTGCTCCCGTCAGAAGCAGGCAAGTACTCTTCATATCTGAACTCCTTGCCCTCGCCTAACACTGCCTGATCCATAATACGCAAACCGGCAGCCATTTCCTCCGAGATCCCAAGCACATCCCCATCTTTTTTGCCGATGAGCTCTTCCTCGGATAGACCAAGATACTCAAGCAGGCTCTTATTGCAACGAGAATGCTTCAAGTTAATGTCCTTACAGAAAATAAGATCTGGGACAGAGTCAAACATCGTTTGAAGCGTGGATTTCTCCACCTCCAACTGATGCAGCAACTCCTTTTCCTCTCTCAAATCCCTGATATATCCCGCAACGACAAAGTCATCATTATACTCAACACGCACTAGCGTTATCTCCGCAGGAATAGGCTGACCATCCAGCTTTTGGTGCATCCACTCAAAACGTTGATAGCCCTCTTCAAGGGTTTTGGCGATAAGTTCTACTGCAAGTTCATCAGTTGATCTGCCGCATGGCTGGATATCCTGACACAGTTCAAAGAATCTTTCACAGAACTCTTCTTTACTTGAAAGATCGAATAACCGGACAGCCGCTTTATTGCAATCGAATACCTCCAGGTTTTTGTTCCAAAGCATACAGCCAATAGGGGTCGCATCAAGCATCAACTGCATATGATTATCACTCATCACCGACACCTCCCGTCATAACGAGCGCAGCAATCCAGACTCAGCACCCGTCATTGCGACTGAGCAAACTTCTCCGCAACCTTCAGAAAAACATCCACGATCTCAGGATCGAAATGACTACCGGAACCATCCGAGATAAT
>Ga0123356_10002062_pt1 | contig 21664 bp, 20 predicted proteins | sample TergutEmb28metaG_2_FD_92546 | JGI IMG/M metagenome (GOLD analysis project Ga0123356, IMG submission 92546) | Embiratermes neotenicus P3 segment gut microbial communities from Petit-Saut dam, French Guiana - Emb289 P3 | ecosystem: Host-associated > Arthropoda: Insects > Digestive system > Gut ... | reverse complement strand
ACTCAATAAGCTCTTTTCATCAAATTCATAAATAGATACATATGGAGAACCTCCGAAAATACGAGCAGTTCGCTTTGCCATAAACCCGGCTTGATCCTCAATCGTTGTCAGGTAGAATCCTCTACCGAAATCCTTAAAAGGTTTGCATTGAGATAAATCAATCGATCCAATATCTTGATTTGATCCATGGAATAGAAGCATCAAAGACTCCCTCCGTTGTTTCGACATATTATGCTAAGGTCGTTGACAGCATCCTCAATCGATAGTAAGTGCTCTGCTTCATAATGTTCCTTGATAAACCCTATTCCTCCATGCTCAAGTAAGTACTTAAATGCTGCTTTTAAGGTCAGCTCTTGCTTTCTTGCAAACTCACCAACGCACACGACTGCCCAGTTAACTAATTTGGTATTAACTCTACTCATTTCAGTCCACCCACATTAAATTCTATTGTAAATGCACTATATTCAAAAGCGTAGAGCCACTGTATGACTCTACGCTTTATCCAGTGGAGCTTCTGGTCGGATTCGAACCGACTACCTGCTCATTACGAATGAGCTGCTCTACCGACTGAGCTACAGAAGCATGTGGTTAAGTATAGCTGTATCGGACTATTTTGTCAAATAGTCCGATACTGTTGTTACAGTTAATTTATCACTATCACAGCAGCAGCATTTGTCTGTCGAGGGCTAGTGCGCTGATGAGGAGGCGCTGGCTTTTGTTATTTAGGAGTTGCTGTGTCCAGTCAGTGAAGCCTATGTCGCCAACTTCGACTGATTTTCCATCTATGTCGGTCCTTATTGTTGCCTGCAGTCCTTTGTAATAAATCGTATCATTCTCATTTTCGTTGATGGAGATTTCGATGTCCGGCAACTCATTTGAAACCGCATCAACGGTGCGGGTAAAGAATCCTTCCGGGTCCTTGTAGCCCGCTCTGCGATTGAATGACACGGATAGTCTTTGACCGTACTTATCAAGCCAGTACTCACTGTAGAAACGCAGTTGAAACAACAACGCTTCGATCTCAAATGCGTATGAGCTCCGGCTCTTCCCTGCGCTTACCATCGTGAACAACCCGAAGTGCGGGAGATTACCTGCTGCTATCGTTACCTGATATCGTATTTGACGATGTGTGGTACAAATGTGAACAGGAGTTTCCCTGTCCGTATATGCTCCGTTTTTTATTTCAGCGGCAGCATACAGGGCAAGCATGTTTGATGAGTCCGACAGAATCTCGAGATTTCTTATCGCCGAAATGATTTTGTTCTGGCTAACAGTTCCGAATGCAGAACAGCAACCGAAAAGTGCTGCCGGTGACAGTATCACACTCTGTGCTCCGGCAGCTTCTGCGGCACACAGCATATCGGCTTCCAGCCTCCGGTAAGCGGCAGCGTTGCATGCCGCAGGCTTTGCATACTTATTGCCGGCGTACTGTTTTAGCAGGTCACCCGATCCCACCGCGTCTGCTCTCAAAGAAAATACCTGAGTAAGAAGCGAGTTGAAATCAGAAGCCGACAATCCATCACTTAACTTCTCTGTTATCGACGGTACATTCAGTTCCTGTTCAATACGGTGTACTATGCTCTCCTGTTTCCCGGAACTCATTTTCACGCCATCTCTTCAAGCATTTGCCTTGCTCTTGTGAAAGCAAGCCGCGGTGATGTATACACAGGTACAGGATTATTTTTGACTTCACTTTCCAGCACAACCATAGACCCCTGTGCCAAAGCTATACAATCAACTTCTTTTGTCATAGCAGCTATGTTTTCAAGCAGCATTTCATTATGCTTTGCCGGATCGCCGGCACGCAGTATTTTAAAAGCTTCAGCGTTGAGCATGGGAACTACCTCGATCTCTTTGCCGACCTCGGCTGCGCAAAGACGCAGCAAACGTTCGGACGCAGGCATTGTTGACGGAAGTGTGCCTATGAGCCCGATTTTCTTGCCTGTTTCCACCGCTTTTTCCATCATGGGACGATCGATTTGCAAAAGCGGAATGTTTATCATTGGCTGTGCAAACTCCACCGCTTGATTAAAGGTCGAGCACCCGAGAACTATCAAATCAACACCTGCATCCTCAAAAAACTTCGCAAATGTAGCAAACTTATAGAAGTTGGCTTTCGGGATCGTTCCTACAGGAGCTGCCAGGTTGTCCCGCTGTACGGTATCATCACCGGCATGCATAATGCTGACCTCCGGCATGATCTCGCGGGCATACGGTTCTAAAACACCGGCTGTAAACACTGCGGCATGTATTATTCCGAGAGTTTTATCGGAAAGGTTTTTTGACATATTTTTCACTCTCCATTTTTCTAAATTGGTAATTTCGCGCTTATTTTACATCTCTTGGGGTCGCATATTTCGCACCCGGGTCGCATATTTATCTAATTACAAAAAATACCCTTTAGACATGGCAAATACCAAATCACAGGATATCCCAAAGACCGTTTTTTATTGTAGTAGAAATACGAGCACACTATAACACACTTAAAATATTTTGTAAATATATAATTGACCAAATGAATTATTTTGTTATAATGAGTATCGTTCGGAGGTTATATAGAATGACTAACCAATTTGGTGCCAGAGTTAAGAGATGCCGTATCCAAAGGCAACTTACCCAACAGCAGTTAGCGGACATGTGCAATCTCAGTAAAGGAATGATTTCTAAAATAGAGTCCGGCAAGGTCATGCCTGCCGTCGCCACTCTATCAAGAATAGCGCATGCTTTAAATGTCAAGGTATCACTTCTGATGGAAGAAGGCATCGAGAGAGAAACCGTATGTGAATCAACACTGATATCTCTTGATGAATTCAATAAATCCGATGTTGGTTATCGCTTCCATGCTCTCGCCACCGGGTATGGTGATAAGCAAATCCAGCCGCTTGTTTTCTATGCAAAAAAAGGGGAAGTCCTGACTCACAGGGTAAGCCATCAGGGCGAAGAATGTATTTTTATCATAGAAGGAAATATGCACTTCACCGTAGGCGATACCCAGTATTTTCTACAGCAAAATGACTTTTTGTATTTCGACGGAGTCCACACACATGGTATCGACAATGTAGATAACGAAGTGCGATATTTAAATTTGTTTTATGACAGCGATTATGCAAACAGGGTTTTTCTGGAAAAGTAGTCCAAATTTGTACCCTAAGTTTAATATCATTCAACTATCAAGCTTTTTTAAGCACATGTGAAATTAGTCGTTTCTTTATACCAAAAACGAAATATTGCGTGATATTTTTAGCGTTATTTGACAATTAGCTTTGTCTAATATAACGTTTTTTATATATTTTTGTTAAATTTCTTGCCAATTCAACAATGTTGAATTACACTCAACATACGCATATTTATTATAAGCATCGTACAATCATCCGCACAGGATACAAAGTAATAATCGTGAGAGGAGTGATGCTCCCGGGACCGGCTTTATTTTAGAGAAATACAATAATACAGAAAAGGAGAAATATTATGAAAAATCGCAAACGTACAATGGTGGCTTTTGCATTGATCCTGGTCTTTGTACTTGCAGCATGCACAACTCCGGCACCTCCCGGAACAAGCACACCTGCAACCGCAGCTCCGACAGCAGCACCGGGACCGGCTACAGCAGCACCGGTCGCCCCAAGCGGCGATTACAACGAGGCTCCAATGCTTGCCGAAATGGTCGCACGAGGCGAACTTCCTCCTGTAGATCAGCGTCTGCCGGATGAGCCGTTTGTAAGCTCCGCTCCGGAGATCGGCACATACGGCGGTATCTATCGTGGAGCAGGCTTCGGACCTACACATGGTCAGCTTGACACAGAAGCACACCGCTTTGTCGGTCTTCTGCGCCTTGAGCCCGACCTTCAAACAACCAGACCTTTCCTGATCAAGGACTGGGAAGTAAACGCTAATTTCACAACCTATACCTTACATCTTCGCAGCGGACTGAAATGGTCAGACGGTGAATTATTCACAAGTGCAGACTTTACTTTCTGGTATGATCATATCCTGCTCAACGAAGAGATCACTCCGGTAATTCCCGGCAGGTATGTTGTCGGTGGTCAAACCATGCAACTGACAGCTCCCGATGAATTAACAGTAGTTATAACATTCGCTTCACCAAATCCGGCTTTTGACGTAGTTATGCTGCGTTCATTATTCCCCGGCGAAGCGAAATGGGCTCCGAGGCATTACCTTGAGCCGTTCCACCCCGACTTTAATCCTGATGTAGATGCGCAAGCCGCAACCGCAGGATATGACAGTTGGCTTGAGTATTTCCGCTTCCGTTTTGACAGAACCCAAGCCGGCACAGACATGGAAGCACCGGTCATTTTCCCGTGGGCTCTGAGAAGTGTTGACTCCGACGGTAATCGCTACTTTGACCGCAATCCCTACTACTTTGTTGTAGATACAGAAGGCAATCAACTGCCGTATATCGATCAGCAAGTAAGTGTTCTGGTTGCAGATAACGAAAACCGTATCCTCAGAATAATGAACGGCGAAATACACGCTGCCGCAGAGAACCCGCTGCCTGTCAGAGACTTTACTCTCTATGTTGAGGGAGAAAGCCGCGGTAATTACACAGTATTCGCGTTTGATAACACAAGAGGTTCAGACGCTGCTGTAACCTTCAATATCAACCATCCGGATCTGGTACTTAGAGAGTTGTTCAATGAAGTCAGCTTCCGTGAAGCAATGGCGTTGGCTATAGACAGAAATATGATCAACGACGTTCTCTTCTTTGGACGCGCAGCCGTACGCGGTGGCGTGCCGCCTCCAGTTCCAAACACCAGCTTTATGGAAGACTGGATGATCAGTTACATGACCGAGTTTGACGTCGATGGCGCCAATCAGCGTTTAGACGATCTGGGACTTACAAGGAACGCAGCCGGTGAGCGTATGCGTCCGGACGGTCAGCCGATGTTCATAGTCCTGGAATCAATAGAAGAGTTTGCACCGCAAGCCGAAATGATAGCAGAAATGTGGACCAACAATGTTGGTATCCGTACAGAAATGAAACAGCAGGAGCGTGCATTCATGCGTGAGCGTTTTGCTACAAACGAGCGTGATGCGCAGATATTCACACTCGACTCAGTAACAGAATTTGCTATCAGAGCAGACCCCGGCAGGATCAGACCCCCATGGCCGACACATGAGATCGGTTTTGCTCCTCTCTACAACGAGTGGTATGACACCAACGGTGCCGAAGGTCTCGAGCCGCCACAATTTGTAAAGGACTTAAGAGATAAGATCGACGCATGGGTCACTATGGAAGCCGGCACACCAGCATTTATCGCTGCAGGTAAAGAAATTGCCGAGATCCACACCAGAAACGTTTGGTACATCGGCACCTCAGTCGCACCTCGTGTTGTGATCATCTCCAACACCTTAGGCAACACCCCGACAGAGGGAACATTTGCCGGCGACTTTGGCTTCTGGTTCCCCTTCCGCGGCGACTCATGGTACTTCAAATAGTCGTTGCAAACACACTATTAGGTTGACGTTGTTATAATGCATAACTAAACCGCAATGCGTAAACCTTCGGTGTAGCTTTTTAAGCGAATCGGAGGTTTACGCCTTCTCAAAGACAATGAGGTGATAAAACAATGAAGGTATATATCTTAAGCAGATTTATCCAAATGATCTTACTGTTGCTTTTGGTCTCGATCGTTGCATTTCTGATTATCCAATTACCGCCCGGTGACTGGGTAACTCGCTATGTAGCCTCACTGGAAAGCCAGCTTGGAGTAACACTGGATCGGGATTTCATTGAAGGCTTAAGAGAGCAGCTAGGATTCGGCAGAAGCCCGATCGAGCAGTATTTCTTTTGGATGGGAAACCTATTACGCGGGGATATGGGCAGATCGCTTGAGTGGAGGCAGCCTGTAAGTCAGCTCATCGGTGACAGATTGGTGATGACTCTTGTCTTGTCACTGCTGACTCTGTTGTTTACGTATCTCATAGCTATCCCCATCGGCATTTACTCCGCCAGAAGACAGTATTCCATCACCGATTATGTTTTCACAACTCTCGGATTCATAGGGATAGCAACACCAAGCTTTTTCCTCGCACTCGTTCTGATGTATTTTTTCAGTACATACTTCGGCGCCAGTGTCGGAGGATTGCAATCTATAGAGTTTATGGGACAGCCCTGGAGCTTTGCCCGTTTTATCGATCTATTGAAGCACTTACCATTACCTGTCTTTGTTATCGGTATAGCAGGCACAGCCAGTGTAATGCGTGTAATGCGCGGACAGTTGCTCGATGAAATAAAGCGGCCGTATGTTGTTGCAGCCAGAGCAAGAGGACTTGAGGAAAATTACCTTATCAGAAGATACCCTGTCAGAGTCGCATTGAACCCGATCATTTCTCAGGGTGGTAATTTACTTGCAGCTATCGTTTCAGGTATGACGATAACAGCGATCGTTATGAACATACCAAACATCGGGTCACTCTTGTTTAACGCTCTGTTATCACAGGACTTATATTTAGCGGGTAGTGCGATAATGATCCTTTCGGCTATGACTGTTATCGGAATGTTTATTTCTGATATGGTCTTGCTTGTTGTTGATCCGCGCATAGCACTGACCGGTCAAGGGAGGTAATGAAGTGTCGATTTTTAAGAAAAAGGATTTGAATGCCATTTCTTCCGAAAACACTGCCGCCTTAGCCGACAGTTATTATACAGCCACACAATGGCAACTGATCAGACGAAAGTTTCGAAAGCACAAGCTTGCAAGAGTGGGCTTGGTCGTTTTATTCATTTTATATACCGTAGCGATTTTTGGAGAGTTCTTCGCCGTTCACGATATGGCAAGGCGTGATACCGATTTTATTCTGACGCCTCCTTCCCGGGTCCGTTTGTTCGATGAAGGCAGATTTGTCGGTCCGTTTGTTTATGGTTTGGACGCAACGGAAGACGCGCGTACTTGGCGCAGGATATACCTCGAAAACACAGACGAAGTGCACAGGATCGGCTTATTCGTGAGAGGTGATCCTTACAAGCTCTTTGGACTTATCCAGGGTGACATACACTTTTTCGGTACTGTAGACGGAGCACCTTACTTCCCGTTCGGAACAGATTATTCAGGTCGCTGTCTGTTCTCGCGTGTTATAGCCGGGCTTAGGATCTCGTTGACCGTCGGACTTGTAGGTGTTGTATTCACATTTATTTTAGGGTGTATCTTCGGAGGTCTTGCAGGGTACTACGGAGGAAAGGTCGACATGGTCGTGTCGAGGCTCGTCGAGTTTCTGCAATCACTGCCTACCATACCTCTCTGGTTGGGTCTTGCCGCCGCCATACCCAAGGAATGGTCGACCTTGCAAATGTATTTTGCCATCACTATCATTCTATCTTTGATGGGATGGACAGGACTTGCAAGGGTCGTCAGAGGACTGTTCCTGCAGATGCGTAACGAAGATTTTATCATGGCAGCCAGACTCTCGGGAGCATCGGATATGTACCTTATAACCAAGCACTTACTGCCGGGATCCATCAGCTTCCTGATAGTCAATATAACCCTTGCTGTTCCGGCAATGATTTTGGGTGAAACAGCATTGTCATTCTTAGGCATCGGTCTGAGACCGCCTGTTGTAAGTCTCGGCGTGTTACTGAGCAGTGCGCAAAACATCTCTGCGATAGCAGTAAGCCCATGGGTCATGATACCCGGACTCTTCATAGTTATCATCGTTTTAGCATTCAACTTCTTGGGTGACGGTTTGCGTGACGCAGCCGACCCATATAAATAGGCGAAGGAGGTTGATTTTATGGATGCAAATAATATCTTGGAAGTAAGAGACCTTCAAACCTATTTTAAGCTCGACGAGGGCATACTAAAAGCCGTTGACGGAGTCGATTTTTCGATCAAAGCCGGCAAAACGCTGGGTCTCATCGGAGAATCCGGCTGCGGCAAAAGCGTTACCGCACACTCGATACTCAACACAGTCCAGGCTCCCGGGTGGACAGACGGCGGAACCGTTTTTTACCGCACGCAGTCCGGCGAAGAGTTTGAGATCACAAAACAAAAATCTAACAGCGAAAAAATGAGAGACTTAAGAGGCCGCGAAATATCGATGATATTCCAAGAACCGATGACTTCTATGTCTCCTGTCCACACGATCGGTCATCAAATGACCGAGGCGATACTTATCCACTCAAAAGTAAAAAACAAAGCCGCCAAACTGGAAGCAAAAGAACAGGCTTTGGAAATGCTTAGTCAGGTCGGGATGCCAAACCCCTCACAACGCTTTAATGACTATCCTCATCAACTCTCGGGCGGCATGTGTCAAAGAGCGATGATAGCCATGGCACTGTCTCTCAACCCGAGTATCCTCATAGCTGATGAACCAACCACAGCACTTGACGTTACCGTTCAGGCACAGATCATCGACCTTATGCTGAAGCTGCAGGAGCAAAGAGGCATGTCGATTTTGTACATAACTCACGACTTGGGAGTTATTGCCGAAGTAGCTCAGGAAATATGTGTTATGTATCTTGGTCGTATCGTCGAACAAGCATCGGCAGATGAACTGTTTCGTAACCCCATACATCCGTATACTGTAAGACTTTTACGTTCCATCCCGAAGCTGGGCAAAAAAGTCAAGGGAGCGAAGCTCGATTCGATTGAAGGCAACGTCCCGATACCTCTGGGGATGCCTATTGAGTGCGGTTTTGCTTCAAGATGTGATATCGCAAAAGACGAGCCATGCAGGAAAGGCATACCTCCACTGATCGAGGTTGCACCGGATCACTTTGTACGTTGCTTTCTGCGTGATGGTAGTGAGGTAGAGTGATGGACAAATTTGTAAATACCGGTGAAGTCCTCTTAGATGTCAAGAATGTCAAAAAATACTTTCCGATAGAAAGAGGATTCTTAAAAAAGAAAATCGGCGATGTAAAGGCTGTAAACGATGTCAGTCTCTATATCAACAAGAACGAATCCCTCGGTCTCGTCGGCGAATCAGGCTGTGGTAAAACCACTTTGGGCCGCTGTATCATGCGCGCTGTCGAACCGACTGCAGGTGAAATCATCCTGCATCTGGACGATAAAACAGTAGATATCACCAAGCTTGACAAGCAAAGCTTAAGAGAAATAAGAAGAAATATGGCGATCATCTTCCAAAATCCCTATTCTTCCCTCAATCCCCGCAAAACGATGCTTGATATAGTCAGCGAGCCACTGATCCTTGGAGGATATCCCAAGGATGAGATCGTTGATCGTGCGAGGGAACTGGTAGAACTGGTGGGACTTGAGGTAAGATTCCTCAATCGTTACCCTCATGCATTTTCCGGAGGTCAAAGACAAAGGATAGGAATCGCACGTTCTCTGGCACTGAGTCCGAAGCTTGTAATAGCCGATGAAGCGGTATCAGCGCTCGACGTGTCGATACAAGCTCAAATACTCAATCTGCTGCAGGATCTGAAAGAAAGCATGCAGCCCACATTTCTATTCATCGCACACGACCTGTCGGTCATCGAGCATGTCTCAGACAGGGTCGGTGTCATGTATGTAGGCAGCCTTGTAGAGCTCGCACCAACTGATGAGATTTATAACAAACCCAGACATCCGTATACCGAAGCACTTCTTTCAGCGATCCCCCGCCCTGAGCCGGGAGTAGCAAGAAACCGTATCCTTTTGCCCGGCGAGGTCGCAAACGCAGCGGATCTGCCTTCAGGCTGCGGCTTCCACCCACGTTGCCGCTACTGTCAGCAGATATGCAAAGAAGAGACACCCCCGTGGGAAGAGATATCATTCGGCCATTATGTGGCATGCCACAGAGCAAAGGAACTTGATCTGCGCGGGGTCAATGACACCGAACCGGAAACGTCGTATGACATAAAAATATAATATAAGGGGTTTAGCAATGAGTAATACAGTCACAGTCAATGTAGACGCAGCGAAATGGCTCGGCAAGCTTGAACATACGTGGAATTATGTCGGGTACGACGAGTGCAACTATACCCACTCTCCCGGCGGCATGGAGCTTATTTCCAAACTTGGCAAACTCGAAAAACCATATTTCCTGCGAGCACATCATCTTCTGTGTACGGGAATATGCCACGGCTTTTACAAGTGGGGTTCCACAAATGCCTATATCGAAGATGAGAATGGCGATCCGATATATAACTTCGATGTCATAGATAAAATGTGTGATATCTGGCTTGTCAATAACACAAAGCCATTCTTTGAAATCGGATTTATGCCTATGGATCTTGCCGACATGACAGGAGCACCTCCGGGATCGACAGACCGCGGGGCCAACCGTGTCAAGGAATATCAGCGCTATGGCTGGAACCGTCCACCGAAGTGCTATGACAAATGGTACGATCTTATCCATGCTTTAATGACTCATCTCGTACAGCGCTACGGCGTAAAAGAGCTTGAGACATGGTACTTTGAAATGTGGAACGAGCCGGACATCGACTACTGGAAAGGCACACACGAGGAGTTTTGTAAGCTATACGACTACACAGAAGCTGCGATACACGATGTCATGCCAACAGCGATCTTCGGAGGCCCCGCCACCTGCGGCGCGCTGACCGTTGACTCAAGGGCAGCAACATATCTGCGCGATTTTCTTAAGCATTGCAAATCCGGAACTAACTACAAATCAGGAGAAACCGGCACAAGGATCGACTTTACATCATTTCACACCAAGGGCGGTGGTTACGCATTCACTACATCAAAAAAACTGGAAGAAACTCCCTCGATCAAGAGATTTCTGGACCAGATACGCATATGCGGCGACGTGATAAACGAATGCGGCTACGGTCACCTCGAATGCATCCTATCCGAAGCCGACCCCGACGGCTGGGCAGCGGGCGGAAGATTCGACAATCCGGCTTTCGATTTTAGAAATACAGAATACTACGCATCATATGTAGCGTCAGCGTATAAAAATAACTATGACATGGCTGAAGACATGGGCATCGATTTTCGTCCTCTTGCATGGGCATTTATGTTCGAGGGTGAGCGCTGCTTCGAAGGCACACGTACCTTCTCGACCCAAGGCATCGATAAAGCCATGTTTAATGTATTTAAAATGTACGCCAAGCTTGGATATCAACGTGTTGAGCTGACATCATCCAGAGATTTAGACCCTGAAAAATACGAAGATATGTGGGGCAAAGGTCAAGGTGCCGAAATCGACGGATGGGCAACACTGACAGGCACAAAATCCGCAGAAATCTTACTCTACTGTCATGAGGATACATGGAACACAGAAGATAACTACAGCATTGAATTTGCAGCCGCCAATCTGCCTTTTGAAGGGCCGTATAAAGTCACGCACTATCGCATCGACAAAAACCATTCTAACGCATACGCAGAGTGGGTACGTCAAGGCAGACCGGATTATCCCACATGTCAGCAATACGATGCGATCAAAGCAAGAGACGGACTTGAGCTGCTCTGCCCTGCTCAGACAATGATCCCGCGTGATGGTAAGGTAAAGCTTGAGTTTGATATGCCTGTCAAAAGTGTGTCCCTGATCATCATTGAGAAAGCGTAGGGTTTGTTATGAGCGAAACTGTAAAAATCAATGTAAACGCCAATGAAAAACTCGGCGACTTCGCCCATACATGGAATTACATCGGCTATGATGAGTGCAACTACACCACTTCCCCGGGCGGCAAGCTTCTGCTTGAGAAGTTTGGTGAGTTAGCGGATGCGCCATTCTTTATGCGTCCTCACCATTTGCTATGCACCGGAAACACGATGGGTGAATATAAATGGGGCTCTACAAACGTTTATACCGAAGATGAAAACGGAAACCCTGTCTATGATTTCGAAGTCCTTGATAAAATCTGCGACGCAATGGTCGAATCAGGAAATAAACCCTTCTTTGAGATCGGGTTCATGCCCCGTGACTTAGCTGACCCCCGTCGTGCCGACAACCCGGAAAAAGGCTATCAGATCTCAGTTTGGGCTGCCCAAAAGGACTATCAAATCAAGGGTTGGTGCATGCCTCCGAAGGACTATGACAAATGGTATGATTTGATCTACGCGATCGTGGCTCATCTTGTAGAGCGCCACGGTAAAGAGGAGATCGAATCCTGGTACTTTGAGATGTGGAATGAGCCGCAGGACTCGGGTCCGTATTGGAAAGGCACATACGAAGAGTTCTACAAGCTAAATGACTACACTCAGGCAGCAGTTCACGCTGCGCTTCCGACAGCGAAGTTCGGCGGTCCGTCTGTTGTCAACACCCGTGGTGCCGACAGCTCCGGCGCTAAAATGCTCGACGAATATCTTGAGCATTGCAAAAACGGAACAAACTTTAAAACCGGAGAAAAAGGCACTCGTCTCGACTACATCACATGGCACGTAAAAGGCGGCGGCTACAAGTTTAATCGCCTTGCCGAAAAACAGATACCATCAGTCAAGTCTTTTATCGAGCAAAATCAAACCTGTGTCGACATATTGAAAAAACACGGTTATGACAAGCTTGAAGTCGTGCTCTCGGAAGCCGACCCCGACGGATGGGCTGCAGGCGGCATGTACGATAACTTCAATCTTAACTTCCGCAACACCGAGTATTATGCCTCCTATGTTGCATCGAGCTATAAAAACACCTACGACCTTGCCGAAAGTGCCGGAATGGACATTCGACCGCAGGCATGGGCATTTATGTTCGACAACGAACGTTGCTTTGAAGGCACACGCACCTTCTCCACACAGGGCATAAACAAGGCAGTATTCAACATCTTTAAATTTTACTCGATGCTTGGAAACAAAAGGATCGCTCTGACAAGCAGCCGCGATTTGGATCCCGCTGTATTTGCAGATGATTTCGGGACTGCAGAAGGCCCGGAAGTAGACGGCTGGGCAACAACAAAGTGTGACGGCTCTGTCCAAATGCTGGTCTACTGCCACCACGACGACTGGGATGTCAAACAGGTATTCCCAATTGAACTGACATTGGAAGGCGTCACCGGCGAATATCATATGAAGCACTACCGCATCGACGCCGGGCACTCAAACGCATACGCCGAGTGGGTACGCCAAGGCAAACCTGACTACCCGACAGGTATGCAGTACGACGCCATAAAAGCAAGAGACGGCCTCGAACTCCTGGAAGCCCCCTCCACAAAACAAGCACAAGGCACACTCTCCCTTGCATTCGATCTGCCGACACACGGCATGTCTCTGATAACACTGGAGCCTGTTTAAAAGCAGCAACAAACAAAGCGGCATTTCTTTGAAATGTCGCTTTGTTCTGTTGTCGATCTGTGGTATAGTATGTTTTGTACTATTTTTGTGAGGGGATTTTAACATGGAAATAAATGCTATTAACCCTGAGATGATGCGAGTATGTTATCTGTTTGAGCCGGAGCGTACCTTGGCGTGGAGGTTTTTTGAACAGCTTGATTGGCCTTGGGAAGCTTTGCCGCATGTTGCTTCTTATGTGCAGGAGCTTGGTGCAGAGCTCGAGGAATCCGAATACGAAATACGCCCCGATAATATTTGGATCCACAAGTCTGCGAAAATTGCGCCGACTGCGTTTATCGGACCTAATGTCATTATCGGTGCGGAGACCGAGGTCCGGCATTGTGCTTTCATAAGAGGACCTGCGCTTGTAGGCAAAAATGCTGTAGTCGGCAATTCCACGGAACTAAAGAACTCCATTTTATTTGATAATGTGCAAGTCCCGCATTTTAACTATGTCGGTGATTCTATTTTAGGTTATAAATCACATATGGGTGCAGGTGTGATCACGTCAAATGTCAAGAGTGACAGTACACTTGTGTCCGTCAGTTGCGGTGATGAGCGCATAAAGACGGGACTTAAAAAGTTTGGTGTGATTTTAGGCGACAATGTGGAGGTCGGCTGTAATGCAGTATTTAACCCGGGCTCGGTAATAGGTGCAAATGCGACTGTTTATCCGCTTTCTATGGTGCGCGGGTTTGTACCCTCGGGACATATATACAAAAAGCAGGGCGAGGTTGTAGAAAAGCATTGACGTATGACTTAAATAAAAGGTAAAATACGAATAAGGTAGATGTACATGAGTTTTGATTCCAACAGGCTCTCACATGCTTATATAACCGACGATGCTTTTGCAAGTACTATTGCAATGGCTGTGGTGTGCAGTGCCCGAGGAACTCCCAGACCATGCAGGAGTTGTATACACTGTGATAAAGCAGCAAGGAACATCCATCCCGATATCACTGTAGTCGGCAAACTTGAAGATAAGCTGATAGTCAGTGTTGACCAGATACGAGAGCTTAAAAAAGATGTTTATATAGTCCCGAATGAGGCAGAGCAAAAAGCATATATCGTAAACGACGCCGATGCGATGAACTTAAATGCACAAAACGCCTTTTTGCAAATACTTGAGGAACCTCCTGCACATGCAGTGTTTATACTTTGCACGAATAACCCGGATGCCCTTCTGCCAACAGTTTGTTCGCGTTGTGTTGAACTTAAACCTGGTGCTGAAAAACCGGACAGTATTCCCGGATATGAGTCTTCTGCAGATCCCGGCGATCCTATATCAAGCTCCGTCGACGCTTCGGAACTCGAAGAGCTTGTGACTGACTTTATTTCTGCTCTGGATAACGACAGTTTAAAGCTTATGGAATGTATGTTCCGCCTTGACAAACTTGACAGATCGTCTTTTTCCGGGTTTCTCACTTTAGCAAGAGAGAGTGTTATCGCATCACTTCGAGAGAGCATCACAAGCGGTTCCACACAAGTCTGCAAGACTCTTGCTGACGCAGACAGTGTTTTACTTAAAGCAAGAGAAATGCAAGATCTAAACGTAAGCGCAGGACACATTTCCGGCTTCATCTGCGCAAGCTTGGTTGAGTAACCGATAGATCGATATAATTGAAATGAGGATATATTTTGACTGAGATAGTTAGTGTTCGTTTTAATGAGAGAGGGAAGGCGTATTTTTTTGATCCTTCCGGTCTTTCTGTAACGCAAGGTGAGAAGGTTGTTGTTGAGACTGCCAAAGGGCTTGAGTACGGTGAATGTGTGCGAGGCAATCATCAAGTTGAAGATGATCTCGTTGTGCAACCACTCAGACCTGTTATACGTATTGCTACCGATGCGGATAATAAAAGCTTCGAGGCAGGTAAGGAAAAAGAAAGTGAAGCATTTGACTACTGCAAAGATAAAATTGCAGAATTTGGTCTCGAGATGAAGCTCGTCAGTGTTGAGTACGGTTTTGAAGGTAACAAGGTCTTGTTCTTCTTCACTTCCGACGGGCGTGTCGATTTCAGAGAGCTTGTCAAAGACCTTGCAGGTAAGTTTAGAGCACGGATCGAGCTGCGACAGATCGGTGTACGCGATGAAGCAAAAATGCTTGGCGGTCTGGGCGTTTGCGGAAAACCGTTTTGCTGCTCGCAGTTTCTCAACGAGTTTCATCCCGTATCGATAAAAATGGCAAAAACCCAAGGATTATCCTTAAACCCGACAAAGATATCAGGCTCCTGCGGCCGTCTGATGTGCTGCCTTAAATATGAAGAAGCCGCATATGAGGATCTCGTTAAAAAAGCACCAAAAATCGGTGCATTCGTAGAGACCCCCTCGGGCAAAGGCTCGGTCACAAACGTAAATCTTCTTCGCGGCAATGCAAAGGTGCGGCTGGAAGACGGATTCGACACGACCTTAAAAACATTTACTTTTGATGAACTTGATGTGCTCGGCGGCAAAGGACGCAGGGCTGAATATATCACAGCCAGAGACGAAGGACGACTTGAGGAAGCAGGCTTTACACCTACACCACCTCCTCCCGTCCTCACGCGGTCTTTAGAAAACGTTATTGTTACCGACGATAATGGTTACATATCTGAGTTTGAAAGAACATATGATAACAACCGGCCTGATAAAAAGCTACAGCACCAAAAACGTAAGAACAAACCGGAACACAAGCACAAGGAAAACAGAGACAAGTCTGTAACAGCATCAGCCGAAAACACCTATCCAAATCACCCGCAGCCACTGGAAGGCGCCAAGAAAAAGAAGCCTCACCACAAAAGACGCAGAAACAGAGGCAATAGAGACAATAATAATAATGCATAATACATAATGTATAGGGGCGGTGGGTTCATGTTTGCAGGACGTCAAAGTGAGCTGGCAAAGCTTGATAGTATCTACTCAAGCGGCAAGTTTGAGTGTGTGATTTTACACGGACGTTTGCGAACAGGCAAGACCGCATTACTGCGCGAATTTATTAAAGACAAAAACTGCATTTATTTCGCCGCGCAGGAGACCTGTGACCGCGATAATCTTGAGACCCTGGTTGACCTGGTTGAAGCATTTCCATATGACGGCGCAGGTGGATCAAGGCTTAAAAACTATTATGAAGAAGTCTTTGACCGTATAACTAATCTTGCACGTTCAGAGCGATTTGCGCTGATAATCGATGATTATCAGTTTCTTGTTGCAGGAAACAAAAACATTTCCGGACTGATTTGCAGGCATATCGACCAAAAGTTTTCTTCAGGTCAGTTGATGCTTGTGATTTGCGGCTCTTCCGAGGCTGTGATGGAGAGTGAAACATTAGGATACGATTCGCCATTTCATGGACGGCGAACATCTCAGTTAAAGCTGCAGCCTTTATCATTCTTTGAGACAAAACGGCATTACAACAAGTTTTCCCCATTTGATATCGCAGTCATTTATGGTGTTACCGGCGGGATCCCCCAATACTTGAATCTGATGGATCCCGACTTGACTGTCGAAGAAAACATAAAAAACACTTTTTTTAACCCGTCATCAGGGTTATTCGAGGAGCCAACTAACTTCCTAAGGCGTGAAGTGCGTGATCCCTCCTATTATAATGCGATTCTTAAGGCTATCGCATCAGGGTATAACAAAAACTCTGAGATCGCATCCAAAGTCGGACTCGAAACCAGCGCTTGTACCGCTTATTTAAAGAATCTCTCTACTTTCGGATTGGTCGGCAAGCATACCCCCGTAACCGAAAAAGCAGGTAAAAAAACTATCTACGAAATCGAAGACAGTATGTTCAGGTTCTGGTATCGTTTTGTACCCGATAACCTCTCGGTCATCAACACCGGTCAGATAGACAAAATCTGGCGCGGCGTCGCACAGGGTATCCCGTCATTTATGAGTAAAGTTTTTGAAGATATTTGCCGTCAATGGGTAGGTCAGCGCAATCAGGCTGGAAAAATGCCGGTCAGATTCGTTGAAGTCGGACGATGGTGGGGTTATGATCTTATAACAAAAAACGACACTGTCATACCTATAGTCGCATACTCAGACGATGACCACGCTCTATTTGGCGACGCGATCTGGTCTGACGAGCCGACAGGCGTTCAAGCACTAAGAAATCTCGAGGAACGAAGCCGATTATTCCGCTTCCCGAACAGACATTTTTACCTGTTCTCACGCTCCGGCTTTACAGAAGAATGCGCCGAACTGGCAATGCAGCTCAGCGCAAACCTCGTAGTTTTTGAATAGCCGGAAATTACAGACTGAAAATATATTTTATATCGTTTTCTGCCGCTACAAGTGATGGGATGTCATACTCTTCAAACTCCAGTATAAACTCTTTGACGCCCATCGCTTTACCTTTGGTTATGACATCTGCAAAGTCTATTATACCTTTACTGAGTTCGACATTGTTTTTATCTTTGTCGATTTGTTTTACGTGCAGGACTTCAAGGCGTGACTTATGCTTTTCCATATATGCCATTGAGTCTACACCTGCGTAATCCGACCAAAAAATATCAAGCTCCATGATCGCTTCGGGCGGGAGATTCTCGAAGAGGATATCCAGCAGATACTCACCGTCTTCTTTAATGAACTCATAGTCATGGTTATGATAGCCGAACTTCATCCCGGCTGCAATGACTTTCTCGGTCACGGTCGTCAAAAAACCGGCAAGCTCTAATGTGTCTGCTCTTGTCCTTATTTTTGAACTCGGACAAAAGATATACTCTACTCCTATAGCTTTGGCGAATGCAATCTCTTCATCAAGCGTATTTTCCAACCGTGCCAGACCGACGTGAGAACCTACAGGTCTGAGCTTATTGTCCGAAAGGACTTTTTTCATTTCATCGACTGTCAGTCCGCCGTAGTTAAAAAATTCGACGCCTGTATACCCGAACCCTTTGCATCCAAGTTTTTCCAATGTACCTGCAAAGTCATCGTTGACGATATCCCGAAGAGAAAACAGTTGGATGGAGAACTCATTTAGTAATGGCATAGTCAACTTGTTCCTTTCTTAAAACACCACAGCTTTGCCTGTTCTGCTCGATTCGTATATTGCCTCCAGTATCTGAGTTACGACGAGAGCTTGCTCCGGTTTTGTGCGAAGCTCGGTGCCGTGTAAGACCGCATCATAGAAGTTACGTGACTCGAGTTCTTCAGGCAGCCAGACTTTTCCGCCCGGTACGTATGCGATCGCTCCGTCAGAAAATTCCGGTTTAAACTCGGTGAACTGTCCGTATTTATCCGAAGCTATACGCAGTCCGCCTCTCATGTCCGCTCCGGCTTTTGTGCCGCAAAGGGTACACATGGCTTCTCCGCCTTCAAATGTGTTTAATGCCCAGCTTGATTCCAATACAATGGTAGCGCCGTTTTCCATCACGATAAAACCAAAAGCAGAGTCTTCAACAGTAAACTTCGATACATCCCAGGGACCGAACTTATTGCCGCAATCCGGATGATCATTGAGCTTCTTGTATGTTGTACCCATGACGGTTTTCGGCTTATAGTTATCCATCATCCAAAGTGTCATATCAAGTGCGTGAGTGCCTATATCGATGAGCGGACCGCCGCCTTGTTCTTTTTCATTGAGGAAAACCCCCCATGTTGGTACACCGCGGCGGCGAATTGCATGTGCTTTTGCATAGTAGATTTCACCAAGATCACCATTTTTGCAGATTTCTTTTAAATAAAGCGGTGCAGGTCTGCAGCGATATTGATATCCGATCGACAGAAGCTTACCTGCTTTTGTTGCGGCATCACACATTGCTTTTGCATCTTTATAGGTCGTTGCCATGGGTTTTTCGCACAAAACGTGTTTACCGGCTTTTAAAGCTGCAATCGTTATCGGTGCATGAGACCGGTTCGGAGTACAAACATGAACGACATCAAGTGAGTCATCTTTGAGCAGCTCTTTGTAATCTTCGTATACCTTGCCCTTTTTTGCTCCGTATTTCTCACGCATTTTTTCCGCTCTCTCGGGGATGATATCGCAAAAAGCTACAACATCCGCTTCCGGAACAGCGCCCAAAGCTCTGAAATACTTCTCATTCGCGATCGCACCACAACCGACAAATCCGACCTTTACTTTCTTAGCCATAAAATACTACCTAAACCTTTCGTTTTTAATAATAATCTGTGACAAGCCTCACAGTTTAGACTTCAAAGTCATTTTCAATAATACCAGTCAAAGGAGCTTTTTTCAAGAAATATTCGCTTTCCCTGTGATCTCCTCTATTATTACTTTGCACACACCGGTCTTGTGCAACGCGCCTGCTATTTCATCATCTATCGCATCTGCGTTTTCGCTTGCGTATTTTAGACTTAGTTCCCTTAGTGCCTTTGTTTTCTCAGCATCATCCAAGACTATCTCGCATATGCCCTTTGCAACAGTACTCTCAAACTCGGTTCCGAATATTTCCGGCAATAGCTTCGTATGCCTGACACAACTGATACAAACTTTATTATTGACCTTGATATTATCCAGCTTCTGCCCCTCAAGAGCGCAATGAAAATACATCACATCCCCTATCAGCACAGGAGATATAGGGATACAATACGGTGTCCCGTCAGCATTGATCGTTGCCAGAGTCGCATACTCACAATCTCTTAAAATCTCATACGCAAAAGCGGAATCTCTCTCTCTGTCTTTTCTTCTCATTCTCGATCGCCCTCCCCTGATGGATCATCTTTATTTTCACACCCGTCCTCCATGACAGGTACTTCCTCAATGACAGGCACTTCCTCAATGATAGGTGCCTCCTTATGAGACACAAATCGATTAGATACATTTACATTATAACTTAAACTCATACCGATGACCCCCAGCAATGCGATGGACATACCAATCACATCGATCACTCTGAAAGCTTCATTCAGTATAAATATACCTACCAAAATTATTATTACCGAAGCAACCTTGGTAACGGCTGTAGAAACTGCGATCGGCAGGTTGGCGCTTGCATATGTGAGACTTAAAAACGCCACTACACACGATAATATACCCATGTACAAAATGGGTACTATAAAATCCATAGTCCATAAACCGTCGAAGAAGCTGTTGAGCCGTCCCCCGGCAGCGTGTGTTACAAGAGTCATTGAGCTGAAACCGAGCGCACCCATACCTGTTGAAATATATATGATCTCAAATGCCGTAAAGGTCGCGGTCATGCGTCTTATGAATACACGATATAAAGAAATCACCGTAACAGCAGCTAATATCAAAATAGTACCGCCGGGAGTGCTTCCCTCCATTTGTCCGTCGATCAAATGAGTCATCAGAAGACCTCCGACGATCACAAGCATAAAGAAGGTCTGCCTTTTTGTGGGTATTTCCCGATTGATAAATATCGAAAAAAGGACAATGATCACCGGGTTTACACTAAATAACATAGCAACTTGAGAAGTTGGTGAAAAAGCAACAGCATAGGTTTCAAGGATCTGGCTCGTAAGCGGATTCATCAGTCCCACAAGAAACAGTAAATGAACGGGTTTTCCTTTATAGTTCACCTTCTGAAGTCCTGTTGCCAGAAGAAATGTGAGAACTACGAATCCCGTTGTAAAGCGAAAAGCAAGAAACTTAACGGCATCATTGCCTACAACTTCCATACCCGTTTTTATGAATAAGTAGGCGAATCCAAATACGGTAGCTGCAACCAGATTTGCGATCAGTGGTTTATAACGTTTTACTTTGCTCACCCTTTTCACAGTAGGTGTGATATACCTGTTTTGCGGTATGTCTGATTATACATTGCCGGATATTGTTAAGCAATTACATTTTCAAATTTCGCCTGGTCGATCCATATAGCATTGATATCTCGCGGCGAACGTGTTAATATTACTAACAGCTTATCAGGGACATCACAATCATGGAATTATAGGAGGAATCCGGTTATGGACGAAATATTGACGATGCTGGAACGTGACGGCAGGCTCAGCGCTAAACAGATCGCAGCGGCACTCGGACGTGAAGAAGCTGATGTTCAGGCTGCTATAAACAACTACGAAGCAGATGGCACGATACTTAAGTACACCGCACTGATAAACAAGGATAAGCTTGACGAAGAATATGTCAATGCCCTTATTGAGGTGAAGATATCTCCGCAGCTTGGAGCAGGATATGACAGGATCGCACAGCGTATCTACCAATATAACGAAGTCGAATCATTGTACCTAATGACTGGTTCGTTCGACCTGCTTGTGGCAATAACTGCCAAATCTATGAAAGATGCAGCCGCTTTTGTATATGAGCATCTTGCTTCGATCGAAGGTGTCACATCAACAGCAACACGCATCATAATGAAAAAATATAAAGAGCAAAACTGTATACTCGAGAAAAAAACCGAGCAGCAAGAAAGGTTGTTATTACTATGATGGATTATGATTCAGTTTTATCCGGGAATGTCAAATCCCTCGCTCCGTCCGGGATAAGAAAGTTTTTTGATATTCTGGAAGAAATGACAGATGCCATATCGCTCGGGATCGGAGAACCTGACTTT
>Ga0123356_10002061_pt1 | contig 21669 bp, 24 predicted proteins | sample TergutEmb28metaG_2_FD_92546 | JGI IMG/M metagenome (GOLD analysis project Ga0123356, IMG submission 92546) | Embiratermes neotenicus P3 segment gut microbial communities from Petit-Saut dam, French Guiana - Emb289 P3 | ecosystem: Host-associated > Arthropoda: Insects > Digestive system > Gut ... | reverse complement strand
AGAATCGTTAAAGGTGGATGAAGTGATTTCTATTGAGGATTTGCCTCGTGTGATTAAGGGTAAGGGGTTTGGTATTGTGGAGGATTGTGGTGGTGTTTGGGGTTTGGAGGAAATTGCGCAAGGACTAAAAACTGGGCAGGGTGAGGATTGGGGGGATCGTAAAGAGTGGCTTAAAGAGCGTTATCCTGAGGTTTTAGAGAGAGGTTTGGAATTTTTTGATATTGACGAAATAAATATCGCTGTTAAAAGTGGTGGGGTTGCAGACATTTATAAGTTGATGTCGAAATAGTGCTTGCTGTTTTAAATTGGCAGCTCTATACTTCAACCCTGACATAATCAAATAGTTTGAAAATGTTCCAAAAACACGAAACATAATGATGATCTGTATTGTGTAAAATCACCTAACAGGCAACGTACGCATATCTCTTTGTTTAGGATCTGGCACAATGTCATCAGGCTAATTTAGTGTTGTTAGAAGTTTTGCTGGGCAATTTTTTGATGAGTTGTGTGCTGGGCTGTTTAGAAGATGCAGGCTATGTGCCAAAAAACCCTAAAACAGGTCAAGCTGGGCCTCCCAAATTGAGACCCATTTCATCAAGAAAGACTAATTTTTTAACATCTAGGTTTGTTTGGTTGTTGCACCATTTTTTGCACTTCTCAACGACATCGGAGCGTTTTTGACCGTTTGCATGGAGCATCTTTTTTTAAAAGTTAAACCTATGATTTTGAGGTTTCTTGAAAGCGCACTCTCAGATATGTCTAGGGAGAGTTGATCGATTAGTGTTAGGAGGGTTATGTTTGGGGTTTGGGTTATGGTTGTTTCGATGGCTTGTTTTTGTTGGGGGGTGAGTTTGCCTTTGCCGCCGGGGTAGGGTTTTGGGTGGTAGGTTCCTTGTTGTTGGTATTTGTGCCAGACTTTGTCGATGGTGCTTATGCTTACGTTTAGCCATTGGGCTATGTGTTTGCGTTTTTCTTTGCGTTGTTTGGCTAGGATTATGTTTTCTCTTGTTTTGTTGTCTACGGGTCTCAATTCAACCATCAGGTTATAGGCGATATGTGAAGTATATAAAGCTATCAATGTAGTCACAAGTTGCTATAGTATATCAGGCGTGCAGGTTTTAAAAATCTTCTCAAAAATTATAAATAAATTTTGGGTTGTAATTAAAATAGTGGGCACTCTTGCCAAAGTTGTTACTTTAATTGATGTTAGTTTTGAATTGCATTGGCATTAATTCTTACTATGACGTTAAATTATTTCATAAAAAATAAAATAACATACATTAGTTTTGAATTAGTTAAAAATATTATAAATTTATTGCAAAAGCATGGTGTGGTGCCGAGGCAGGGTTTGAACTTTAAGTATGCGTTTAGGTGTGCTCAGATAGGGTCTGATATGATGTAGTGTAAGGTACTGCCGCGTAAGATAACGCGTGAAACAATCGGTCTAACCGAAACGGTGAAAACCAAACGGGAAAGCAGCCTGGCCGAGAAACGATAAGTCGTCTAAAGGCAATTTGACGCAACTGAATTGCAATGTTAGCGTATATTCTGGACAGGGGCGCCAATGGTAAAGACGTATTAGGACACCATGTCGACCAAGCAAGCCACCGCTCTATAATGCACAAAGAACGCGGGAGTAACTTTAAATCTTGAGGGTCTTACCCACCATAGTTATGAGAATAATTACAGTAATCGGCGGCATACTGACTACAGTTGCATTCTTCTTCGCAGTCATTTTTGCACTGGCCTCTTCCTATACGGGACCGGGGATGACTGCACAAACGACCCAGGCCAGACTATTGGTAAGCATAATCCTATTCATCATAGGCTTAGCCATCATAGTTGGCATCTATTTCATCACTCGCAAACCCAAAACAGTCATTCAACGGGTAGAAATAGCGGGACAAATAAAAGCATCCCAAATCAAATGCCCCAATTGCGGAGCAAGTATCAACACTGAAAAAATCAAAATCATCCAAGGCACCCCACACGCAGAATGCCCCTACTGCGGCACACCTTTTGAAGTAACAGAGGAACCAAAATGGTAACACCCACTCACATAGCCACAGGGCTACTTATTCTGCTATGTACTCTGTCAGTTTCAGCGGGCTATGCATGTGCCCAAAACCTCACCTACACGGTGGATCATCAATGGGCACAAATCTTCATCAACCAAGACGGCACAATCGACCTGATCTACAACCTAACGATAACCGTAACTTCAGGTACACTACACTCTTTCGATGTTGGGCAACCAAATCAGGATTTCACCATCGGTGAAGCCATCGATCAATACGGCAACCAACTCACCACCTACAAATACACCGCTGATGTGGCATCCGTAGATTTTAAAATCCCGCTAAACGTTGGAGAACAGATATGGTACACTATAACCACCAACGTCGCCAACATGATATACAACGACACCAGCAACTCCGACAACCTCGGCATGCAATTCATCCCACAGTGGATAGATAAGAGCCCTATCAACGACGTACGGATTCAAATTGTTCTACCCCCCAACGTCAACATTACAGACGTGAAAACTACAGAAAACTATTACAACGGTACCTCAACTGCGGAAGGCCGATTAGCGGTATACTGGGAAAAACCTCAAATCGCTGCAGGTGAACAATTCCGCGTCGGCGTATCATTCCCCGCGAACTATATACCCAACTACACCCCAACTACACACGGAGAAAACAACAGAGATGAAAACTGGAACACCTGGGTGTTATTGATTCTAGTTGTAGCTGCACCGCTAATAGTCATAATCATTGTGGTACTTGCACTAAGAGGGTTATTCAAGAAAATCGTTTACAATCCCCCTAAAGTCGACATGGAAACCTTGGGCATTAAACGGGGCTTAACCGCAGTAGAAGCCTCCTGTCTGCTGGAGCTCAAACCACAACAAATCGTCACCGAAATCCTCTACAGTCTACTGCAAAAACAAGCAGTGTGGACCGTCGAAACCAAACCATCGCTCAAATTCAAGGTACTACCACCCTACGAAAACAAAACCAGCACCGAAGAAAAACCTCTACACTACTACGAAATTGACTTTCTAAACGCCCTAAACCCCGACGGGTACCTTGACGAAGAAAAACTAGCACACACCATCATGTTCCTACGGGATACAGTGACCCAAAAACTACAGGGCTACAACCACAAAGATACCATAGATTACTATCGCAAAATTGTATCACAGGCATGGGAACAGGTGGAGCAGGCAGGAACCCCTGAGTTAGCCTCAAACGCCTACGATGAACAACTACTCTGGCTTATGATGGACCCCAACCAACGCACACGCACAGAAACAGTGTTTCATGACCGCCCTTTCACACCCAACCCAATGTGGCTCTGGTGGTGGTACGGCTACACTATCTACCACCCCCGCCCCATCTATGCTCCAAACATTAACACACCCACACAATCACCCAAACCTGGACCAATCCCAGGCGCAGACTTCGCCAACAACATCGCCACCTCAGTTGAAAACACCAGCAATAACATCGTCGCCAACCTCGAGAAATTCGCCAACGCCATAGTACCGCCACCACCCAAAAACAGCCACCAACCCGCCCCACATAAAGAAGGCTGTGTCTGCGCCTGCGCAGCGTGCGCTTGCGCCTGTGCCTGCGTGAGCTGTGCATGTGCATGCGCAGGGGGAGGCGGGCGCTAAACGAATCTCCTAAAGACACTTGGTAAAAAACACAGAATTCCTGCCGGGCGCTACACTTACCATGGAGAAGACCAGTTCGCGGGGATGTCACTACAACTCCGGGTTGAAGAAAACGAACAGGGCGTGATGGTCATCAACGGCAACAACGTGCTGCACCTCAACCAAACCGCCACCGTCTACGCATACTACTTTATGCAAGGACAGCCCGAAAAAGAAATAAACACCAAAGTCCGCGCCAGATACCACGTCAAAGCAGACCAAGTCAAGATGGATTACCAACGCCTCATCGTCACAATTAACACATTGGCACAGACCCAGAAAAACAACCCAGGCAGCTTTATAGAAATCGAAAAAACGGAACCCTTTAGCCATAAGTATTCAGCACCACTAAGAATGGATATGGCCTTGACCTTCCGTTGCCAAAACGACTGTGTCCACTGCTATGCCGGCGGACCACATCAAACACCTGAACTCTCAACCAATCAGTGGAAACAAGTCATCGACAAACTAAACGACATAGGCATCTTCATCCTAACCTTCACTGGAGGCGAACCCACACTCCGTGACGACCTCCCCGAACTACTTCACTACACCCAACAAAGGGGCATGGTATCTGGGCTAATCACCAACGGGCGCTACCTAAAAGACAAGACCTACGTCGACGAACTCGAGAAAACGGGATTAGATTTTGTGCAAATCACACTGGAAACACATAAACCCCAAATCCACGACACCATGACCAAAACAGAAGGCAGCTGGAAAGAAACCATAGCAGGCATAAAAAATGCAGTACAATCTAAGATCTATGTATCCATTAACACGACACTTAGTAAACACAACGCAGCCGACTTCCTAACAACCATCGACTACCTCAAAGAGCTGGGCGTAGACGCGTTTGGCTGCAACAGCCTCATCTACAGCGGAAAAGCGCCAAACGCAAGCGCCGAATTCACGCTCTCACTCGATGAGTTAAAAACACTCTTGCCCGAAGTCCGTGACAAAGCCAATCGGCTTGGGCTCAAATTTCTCTGGTACACACCCACTCAATATTGCAAACTCGACCCTGTCCAACTCGGCTTAGGTATCAAAAGCTGCACCGCCACCATGATAAACGCCTGCGTTGGCCCAAACGGCGACATCTATCCCTGCCAAAGCTACTTCGAACCCATGGGCAATATCCTCTTGGAACACTGGGAAAAAATCTGGAACAGCCCCCTCGCCACCAAACTGCGTAGCCGCAGCTACGTAGAAGAAAATGCCGCAACTGCGAAGAGTTACAGGTTTGCGGCGGCGGATGCCCCCTTGAACTCCAAAACAAAGACATCGCATGCACAGGGACAGCATAATTTATTTCTGAGCAAACCCTACTCCTCTTAATGAATATGCCTTTTCTGTTGGTGCAAGCTAACGATTGCCAAGGTAGAGAAGCCAAGACTATTGATTTTCGACGTTGAAGGAGTGTTAGTTCCAAAAAACCGTTTCCTCTTTGAAGTAGGCAAAACTTTAGGGTTATTTAGAGTTTTAAAGCTTCTTCTCTTTGGCGTTCTCTACGAAGTAGGCATCCTCAAACTCGAAGACGCAATGCGACACATCTATGGCGATTTAAAAGGCGTCAGAATAGACAGTATACTCTACGCCTTTAACAGAATTCCCACCATGCCCCATCTACATGGCCTGTTTGCTCAACTTAAAGCCCGCAACTACAAAACTGCTCTCATCAGCTCAGGGTTACCCACAGTTCTGGTTAAGAAATTGGCCGATTCTGTTGGTGCCGACTACGCTTACGGCGTAGATGTAGAACAGAAGGATGGATGCTTAACTGGGGAAATCTGGGGCAACGCCATAATCAAAAACGGTAAATTGACGATTATGCGCGAAATTCTCAACCAGGAAAAACTTCAACCACAAGACACTGTTGTAGTTGCTGATGATCGTAATAACCGCTGTATCTTTCTAGAGGAAACACTAAAGATCGGGTTCAACCCTGATTTCATCATACGCATTATATCGAACAGAGTTGTTAACGGTAAACTCTCAAACATCATCCCCGTAATCGACGGCAAACCCCACCAGCGCAACTTTCCCTCCACCAATGACCTGATTCGTGAAGACATCCACGCAGCAGGCTTCTTTATGCCAGTCATCGCAGGTATGATAGGTATCCCAATCGTGACAGCCACCATCATAACCATAGCCATCATCTACACCATCTCCGAACTGTTCCGCCTAGAAGGTCGCACCATACCCTTGGTCTCAGCTATAACCCGACATGCGGCCTCACAATCGGAACTCTACAGTTTCGCTGCCGCTCCTATCTACTTCGCCTTTGGCATAGTTGCAACCATGCTTCTGTTTCCGACACAGGCAGGCGGAGCGGCCATCGCCATGTTCTGCTTAGGCGACAGCGCCGCATCCTTATTTGGCGGCTTGATCTCAACTTCACTACCGTTCAACAAGGGTAAAACCTGGGAAGGTTCAGTGGCTGGCTTCTTTTTTGCGTTCTTAGCAGGTTGCATTTTTGTGTCACCACCTTTGGCATTGGTGGGTGCGGCGTTTGCTATGACGATTGAAGTTTTACCGCTCCCAGTTAACGATAATGTTGTGGTACCTATTCTCACGGGAGCCTTCTTGACATTGCTGGTTTAGGGTTGCTTTTTTATGATAAGGTCAAGTTTTTGTTGATGACTTAATTTTTTGATTTGTCGCTCCCGTTTCATTGCTGCACTGCGGGTATCAAAAATCTCGAAGTATGCTACCCGTTGTGGACGATGAGACCTAGTGTATCTTGCACCATTGCCATTCTGATGTTGTTTTGCACGTTCCTCGATGTCTTTTGTGTAGCCAGTGTAGTAGGTTCCATCGATACATTGCAGGATATAGACATAGAATGACATAGAGGTACCTGACTTTAGTTTTGGGGTGTTAGGTATTCGTATATGACCCCTTTTTGCATTGCTCTGCTAAGGTATGCTTCGGGGTCGATTTCTTGCACTTTTCCATGGTCAACATCAATTATGTAGATTTCTTGGATGCGGGCGTTTTTGATTTCATCCACCGAGATCGGCGGCTTTTGGTAGTAAGCGTCAACTAATGCTTTGATTTGATTGATTTCTTGGTCGCTACGACTACGGGGGGGTTTAGCTAACGTGCTGGGGAGAGGTAGAATATAATGCGGGGGTACGCCTAATGTGAATTTGCCTGCGAAACTGCTGTACCGTATGATTTTGCTTGCTAAACGGGCAGTCGTGTAAACCAAGGGGCAGAGTGCGTTTTCAGGTGGTATGAAACCGGTTTCTATTTCTACGATGAGGTCGCCTAAGCCTTTGACACCGTATAAGTCACAGGTCAACAGGTCGTTTAGGAGGTATTCTATTTGGATTTCGTAGTCTTTTTCGAGGAGGTATTTGGCGCAGACCAGCTCCATTACGGAGTGGTTAATCTTAACGATGTTTTGTCTTTGGAGTTTTATGAGCCAATCCTTTAGGTGGATAAGTTTTTGGTCTACTATAGGGGAGGCGTTGTAAGTTAATCTGTCAATTAGAATTTCAAGGTCGTTTTGGAATTTCTGCTGGCTGGCCATTTTAGGTTCCCTTGCTATATTGTTGATGCTCAGGGCTATTGTTACTAGTTAGCGTCAGAATATATAAATTCAAAAAACCTAACTCGGCTGAGCCGAAACAAAAACGAACACAAATTCTACACGATCTGCACAGAATTTTACTCGTAAGATACTAAACCCATTAACTATTCTGCTGTTGAGTGATTGTTTGCGTATATAGCAGCATATTCAACGGTTAAATCAGTTTTGCTCCATACATTTTGGCTAGATTCATGTTTTACCCCTCAGTTTCCACTGGACAATTTTGACGTGAGACTGTGCAAATAATATAAAGAAGGACTAAATCGCACTTTCTCTTACCAAGAAAATGAGTAGAACGAATTGACTATCCTAAGAACGGCGGCTGGCATCAACTGACTAACTCAGTGAAGCTCTTGGGCAGGTAGATCAGGTTAATCTACGACTCATATAGGGATAGTTAATACATTGATGAACGTGCTATTTGCCCATGTTTTACCCCTTTTGGCAGACCTTGGTAACGGTTATGCTTGGGCTAAGACCAAACGTGCATTGGGCACATCGACTTCAGCGATCCTGCAACCCTTAAACTCCATGCCTGCACCCATGATATCTTTGACAACGACTGTGTCAGTTTCAATTTTGGCATATATTACATCCTTGATTTGGATTTTGCCGTTCAAGATTACGTTAAATTCACACATAACGTTCACAGTTAAAAGAAAAAGGTTTCTCAGTAATAGAGATTTGCATGGCAACCCACAAAACAAGGCCTCACTGTTTGCGGGCACTAGGTGGCTATCACCTTAAGTGTTCCAAGGGTGAATTGAAAAGATAGAAGATATATCGTGTTATCTTGGATTGCATCACAGTTCACATCCCGCTGTTTGATAGAAAACCAGAACGGGATTTAAATCAACAAACACAGATGAAATGCGTGCGTCCATACAAAAGTGCATGTTGGATCAATCGAGACCGTTATAGAATGACAAAACTATACCCAAGGTTGGCTTAAACGAAACTCTTTAGTAAAGGCCGCCTTCACGGAAGTAGTGATTCTCCTCTTTCTTGGGACCAAAGCTTCGCACTCCACCCGTCTTGAGTTTGGTCCGTAGTTCCGCGGCGTAGACCGGGGTTATTTCACCCTTCTTCTCTAAATAGGCGATGATTTCTTCAGCTTGCGCAGGGGTATCACATCGACGCAGGAAATCTACAGCTTGAGGGTTGAAATTGCGCAGTTTATCATGAGTCTTTGAGGTTTCAAGTTCTTTGGATGTGTGGGATTCATCACAGCCGCATTCATCAGAAAGTTCAACTTCGCCCTCTGTATCGGCAGGGCTCTTTTGAACGCCATCAATAGAGACTTTAGCTTCGCCTAATTCAAGTTCTTCGTAGAGGCGGGGAAACATTTTTTTGATTTCTTTCTTTTCCATGCGCATCAATTAGAGATGGTTTTGGTGGTTTAAGTCCTTTAGCATTTTCTTCAGAGGCATCTCCCGCACATTATCTGTTCTCTGTTTTTCTTTTTAGTTGCAGAGAAGCAGTGTTATTGTGTCTGTGGGGAGTTAAGGATAGTCCGTGTGGAGAGTGCATTCGCGTTACCTGGCGAAACCCAACTGTAACGGCTTATGAGTAGTTGACTGGTACATTTGGTTGATGGCTGTGCGTAACCTTGATCGCTCTGACTGGAAAGCGAATTTGAAATTGAGTTAGTTTGGGAGACCCATTTTCCGGCTTCGTCGGTCGCATGTCTTAAAGCGTATTCTGTCTCATCGGAGCCATAAGCCTATTTAGCGTACTCTTCTCAAAAGCATGTAACCCATACTTCGACCCCCTAAAAGCCAAACACTTAGTCGCCATTTTCATCACAGTCGCTCTCAGGCACTTGGCCGGCTTATGAACTCGGCGCTGCTGCAGGCCGTCTAAATCCGAGTTTATTGTGATGGATTTGACGTAACGATCATTTTGGTAGGAATTGCTGAGTGGGGTTAGTTGCCAATACTTTTTTGAGTTCTTTTATGTTTAAGCCTACGAGCTCGTCGCCGAAGGTTTCACATCGACGTTTTTTACCGGCTTCCTCGGTTGAGCGAACAACGATTTCGAGTCCATGTTTGGATGGGGTTTGAGCATATATATGGAAGGATTCGAGTGTAGCTCCTTTCTTGTTAACGGTTGTCCACGTAGTTTGCGTAACTTTTACGTTACATGCTCTGAGTATGGTGAGTATGTTTTCGGTGTCGTCGGCATACACGGCGATGTCGATATCGCTACCCACTCGTATGGTGCCTCGCCAAACGCTGCCAATTAAAACCGGCATATACGCGCTCAAAAGATTCATCGCATTGAGGGCTTCTTGGCGCATCTCAATCAAGCGAGCTTTACGTTTGTCCCCCTCGTTTTCTTCCGCTATTTTGTCGAGTTCCAAGGCGATTTCGAAGTTAGAGGGCAAAAAATGTGTGCCCAACGTTTGGGCAGCTTTGTCTTTGGCTTGCTTGTATTCTTTTTCGATTCCAAAATAGAGAAGAGTAGCGGCTTCACACGCAACTCGGCGTTTCAAGTCTTCAGGCAAAGGCTTTACCGTTTTGAGATGCTTTCGTAGAGTGCCACGGTTTTCTCCGCGATTTTGTTCCAGGTGAATTCGGCCAAGACCCGTTTTCTACCGTTTTTGCCCAGCATCTTCATATGGTCCCTGTTTTGCAGTGCGTTTATGACGCCCCATGCAATGTCGGAGGGGTTGTTGGGGTCAACGTGATAGCCGCATTGTTCTTCACCACAGCATATCACGATTTCTCGCATGCCACTAACGCCTGCTGCACCAACGACGACTGGTTTTTCCATACTCATGGCTTCGAGGGCGACGATGCCAAAGGGTTCGTAGTAGCTGGGAAACACTGCGATGTCACATGCTGCGTAGTGGAGGATACGTTCTTCTTCGGGAATAAAGTCGAAGCAGAATTTGACGTAGGCACTCATGCGGGTCATGTTGGTTAGGTTGGCTAAGTATTCTTGGAGGTCCCCGACGCCTACGATTACCAGTTTTGCTTTGGGAATCTTGGCCAAAATATGGGACATTGCCATGATGAGTTTATCTACGCCTTTAACGCCGACTAAGCGTCCCAAGAAGAGAATCATGTATTCATCATCTTTTATACCGTATTTGGTGCGGATGCGTGTAATGTCAGCGGGGTTTATGTTGGCAGGGTTGTACTTTTGGGGATCTACACCGTTGTAGCTCACTTGAATCTTTTCCCGCGGAAAACCCAATCCGATAAGCTCATCTTTCATTGCGCAAGACACCGTAACAACCATGTCGGCTGTTTTGCCTGCGCGTAACTCGATGTTACTAACAACGCCAGACCCGTTCCCCATGGTGCGTCCCTTCTCGGTGCTATGCACGTGGAATGCAAATGGCAATCCGGTTTCTCGTTTCACCGTTACGCCGCCCATTGCGGAGAGCCAGTCATGAGCAACTATGATATCATATTTCATGCCTTCGCGTTTGATAAGTTCGTTAACGAGTTTAGAGGCGGAAAGGTAGTTGTAGACCATGAGTTTTCCAAAAAGGTGAATACCTCGGCCCCATTTGCGGATGTCTTCGGCGATAACGTCAGGCAATGAGTCCGATACGTCGAGATGGAGGGGACGATGGATTTCTATGCCGCGCCAAATCTCACGTGTGGGTAACGAACCAGCGTCATCGTTCATTGTAAAAACTGTTACGTCATGATCGTTTAGGACAAATTTACGGGTAATTTCAGCAGCATAGGTTCCTAGTCCGCCAACGATTTTTGGCGGGTACTCATAGACAAAAATAGCGATTTTCATCCGCTTAGTATCACCAGTGACATTGATTAGTTGGAAAACTATGTACTAAAGCTTTCTTATCTCAGCTGCATCACAAGCGGCATAATATTGCCCATCGCTTGTTTGGGAAAAGTTTGATTAGCCCGAAGGTACACTATCAGGTAGAGACAGGTGGCAAAATATGAGTTTATCACCTATTAAACAGGAAATACTGGAGTCTATGTTTCTAAAGGATAAGCCATTGCGAGCTATGGAAATTGCTAAAGAGACACAGAAAGAATTCCAACCAGTCATGATGCACCTCTTAGGACTCCAGCGCATGGGTTACATTTCTTCCCCAGAAAAAGGTCTCTATCAAATAACCGCCCAAGGCAAACAAACCCTGGGTTTCCCACAGATAACCAAAGAAAAAGCCACAGCTATCTTGGCCTATGCCCCACATGAAAAATCCTTCAACTTTTACTCAACTGTTGGGCAACCGCTCAGTATCCATGCCCACAATTTGCGAGATTTCACAATTAAAATCGATAAGGTTGAGCCCATTTCATTAGAGTTTCACTTTAAACGCGGCGACTTCGAAGCATGGTTTGAGGGATTAGGCGACGAGGAACTAACCAAAAAAATGGTGTTACTAAGACGAAAAAATCCCACCGGCGAGGAACTGCGCAAACGGCTCCACGAGGTTGTGGATCCCCGTTACCATGAGTTGGCAGAATTGACGGGGCAGATTTTTCCCGAAGATACACCTGAGCACCAGCACGCCCACCTACACTAGCTAAACGTGTTGTTGGTTACGCAAAAAAAAATCAAGCTCAGCCAAAAAAGGGACGAGGATATGATTATTGGGTTATCTGGCTGTATATCGGGTGCTCTTTGAACTTTAGAATGGTCTTGGACCACTCAATTGTGCCACTAGGTAAGCGAGTACAAAGTGACTGGACTTTTGCGCCGCCCTGAATGAAGCGAACACCATCTAGCATTTCACCTTTAGTTACACCTGAAGCAGCAAAAATCATTTCTTTGCCTTTAGCCAACTCGTCTTCAGTGTAGGTTTTATCCACGTCGACACCTGCAGCTCTGAGGCGAGCCATGCGTTGGGGGTCATCTTTTTTATCCTTCCAAACCTTCACAAGCATAGTTCCGCCGAGGCACTTCACTGCAGTGGCTGCGATGGTGGCTTCTGCGCCTGCGCCTGCGCCTAAAAGCAAGTCAACACCTGAGTCTGGGAGGCAGGTGACGATGGAGCCTGCGATGTCGCCGTCAGTGATGAGGATGATACGTACACCCATCTTTCGGAGGCGAGCCAATAACTCGTCGTGCCGAGGGCGTTCTAGCATAATGACGGTAAAATTAGTTAGTGGCCGCTCTTTAAGTTGAGCGACTGTGGTGACAATTTCTTCAATGGACATATCAAGGTTGATTTTACCCTTAGCAACTCCGTTTGTTACCACTTTGAAGTAGTAGCCGTCGTCGGGCAGTACTTTAAGACACCCTGCGGGGGCACATGCTAATGCGGAGATGGCGTCTTTTTTGCCTTTGCTGGTGGCAGTGGTGCCGTCAACTTGGTCTATGACGAATTCAACTTTGGGTCCGCCGCCGGTGCCAACCTTCTCCTTGCGGCTAAAGGCGGGCGCGTTGTCTTTTGGGCCTTCGCAGCAGATGACTTCTCCGTCCACTTCGGTTTGGTTTAGAACAGAACGCGAGAAGTCAAGGGCTATTTGATCGATTTGATCGGGGTTGCCTTTGCCGATGTGTAATGCTGCTCCGACGGCGCCAGCGGTGGTTATGCGAATCAGTGAGGGACCTAACGAACGTAGAGATGTCATGTTCTATCACTTTTTCCTCTCATTTTGCCAGAGTTCGACGAATTCGATATAATTCTGGGCGATTTTCTCTGCTGCCGCGCTTTTATCGAGTTTGCCTGCACGGTATTCAACCAGTGGATCCCAGAAGATGGTGCGCCCCACAGCAAAGCCGATGATGCCTGGGATTTTGGCGCCCACTGCGAGCCATTCTTTAACTTTATCTTTAGATTCGCCACGTCCTAGGGTGATGACACCTGCTTTACGTCCATTTGCCTGTGCCTGTGCAACGATAGCTTTGGCGTCCTCTGGGTTTTCCACACCTTCTAGTTTCCAAATTGCGGGTTCTACACCGCCGTTTTGAATTTCTTTGAGACATTCACACATCAATTTGGGGCGAAGCACCTTATCGTATCGTTCTTTTGAGCCGTCGAGTTTTGTGAGTTGCGCCGGTGTAGCTGGGACGATAAGTTCGAAGAGGAAGGGCCGCTTGGATTCTGTGAGGTAAGTGCTGAGTTTTTTGAGCCGTTCGAGTTGACGTTTGTTTTGGGCAGCGTCACTTTCGGGGTTGTATCGAACAAGTACCTTTAGGAAGGTTGGATCGAACTCTTCGATGTGTTTGGCGTATTCATCGCCATATTCGAAGTCGAATTCATCTTGCCCAGATTTTTCAGCAGGCATCGCAAAGTTGTAACCGCCTTTTTTGGCTTCCCGCAGTATATCTGTGCCGAATTCCTCATCAACCAGCAAGCCAGCGATGTTTTTAGGAACCTTCCGCTGCACTGCCAGCTTGAAGCCCTCAAAGATTACACCTTTGGTTTCTTGGATGCTTTTTTTCTCTTCGTTCGTGGGGAGTCGTCCTTTTATACCGAACATTTTTTCGCTAAAGGATGCGCGATGATCAAACGCGAGAATCAGTAAATCCTTCTCAGACCAATCGGCCAATTGTATTCACCGTCATTTAACTCTGTTTCCACATAAATAAATGAGTATTGCTAGAGTTGAGCTGCAAGTGTAACAACATTTAGCGCTGATTTGTGAGTTACTATTGGTTTTGAAAAGAAAGTACAGCTGCATAGTTTGGTGCTCATAAAGAATAAGACTTCTTTAGAGGCACAACACCTTGTGTTCTAAAAGCCATCATCAACATTCATCAGGTAGCAAGGTTTATGATAACTGTTGACTGCATGTGGGTTTTCTTTGCGGTTGCATCATAGATGGAGGCTTGTTTTCCAACGAGATTCCTCTTTAGGTCTCTGCATATAGCACCAAGTGGATTAGGTATGTTCAAAGATCAAGTGAGCCTGTACAAACACAGGGGAAACCATGAAATACCTAAGCACCATATGTCATGCGAGGGTTAAATGCTTGGCTGACCCCAGAGTAGTCACGGTTAAACTTTCCGAAGAAATCTACCAGGAAATGGCGCTACGCATCCCAGAGGGCAACCGAAGCGACTTCATCCGAGAAGCCATATCCGAGAAGCTGCAAAAAACACCTAAACCTGACAAACTCTTTGCCCTCGAGCAGCGCATGGCTCACGTTGAAGAGCAGTTTGGGCAAATCAAAAGATATCTTTCCGACCTCGACATTCTCACTTTTCAGCATGGCAAAATCAACCCATATCAATATGCCCAAGACGATGTAGATCGCAGAATTATCGAGTACCTCCTAAACTACAAATCAGCTACCACCCCCGAGTTGGCAGACTATTTAAAGACTAACCGATGGCTGGTATTAAATAGACTACAAAAAATCGAGAAAACAAGTAAGAAGCATGCGGGAAAAACCATAATCGAGTACTATGCTGGCGAACGATCGGGAAAGAAAAAGGCTTGGTGGATAGACACCGAATTACTCCAAGAATAAGCTATGTTTAAATCGGGAAAGTTCTGTTTGTTTGGCTGAGGGCTCGTAGTCTAGCACGGATTAAGGCATCGGCCTCCGGAGCCGGGAATCCTGGGTTCAAATCCCAGCGGGCCCGCCAGTATTTTAACCGGAACTGGACATTCTTACCTTAGTATCTTACGAGTAAAACTGTGCAAATGTGCGGAATTTGTGTTCGTTTTGGTTCCGGCTCAGCAGAGTTAGTGTAAATAGACTTGTTGATTGTGGTTAAGTCCAAAAATAGGCATAAATCAAGCGGTTAACGGTCGATCTAGGGTAACTTTGCATAGTTTCGGTTTTAACATCAAACCGTGATCTATGCTCTGATGGGTAAGTAAGTGATCTGAGGTAATGCACAAAAAAATCAGCGGTAACAAGAAGGGAAAGAAGTTAAACACTTCTTTATCGGTTGGTTTTAGACTGTCCCAGCATCATGCTTGGAAATAGTATCAAACAGCCTTGTCGTCAACATTCTGTTTGTGCTCGCGAGAATTAACGCTAAAATAGAGGTTACACTCTAAGGTAAGTGAGCAAGTTCTATAAACGGTTTTGAGTTGTCTTTTATGGCTCTGCGGCTCCGAGCATATGAAAAAATCGGCTTGGCGGTAGTCATCGGTTTTCTAGTCGTTATTGCATTGGGAAAAGTGTTTGGGTATTTAGAAATCGGCACATTTAACCCTCCAAATTTGGTTCTGATGCTCAACATATTATTCATCGCCGTAGCCGACATCGCAGTGGCGGCCATATCGGCAAAAAGTTTCCTACGCTATGGACAGGTAAGCTTCCTTCTATTAACTGGTGCCCTCACCATAGATGGAGTCGTAGCTGCGCTTGCGGGTTGGGCAGCAGGGTTCTCAGGCAACGCTAACTTTACCATATTCAACATGGGAATGCTTATAGCATCAATAATCCAAGTGTTTGGAGTTATCTATCTTTCTGCATCCTTAACAGCAAAGTTACGCCACAATAGAAAAATCTGGATTACACTAACCTTGCTGGCGGCAATTCTGTCGGTTGTGGCTTTGACGATTGTAGCCTCTTTGGATTTGATGCCGCCCTTTTTCATGCAAAATGGTCTGTCCTCCTTAGGCGGCTTTGTGATATTGTTAGCTATTTTCTTCTACGCATTAGGCAGCGTAATAATTGGTTACAAATTCCTCAAGACAGGAGCACATGCACTCTACTGGTATAGCTTAGCGTTGGCGATATCGGCAATAGGTCTAGTGGGCTTCTCTAGTACAACAAACCCCGGGGATATTTCACAGTGGCTGGGGAGAATCACATACTACATCGGCAGCGTCTACTTCATTGTTGTAGTAGTATCATTGACCACCACTACTAGAAACACCTCAGAGGTTACCGAACGCTGGTTTGAAACATTTGGGAACAACCGTGAACAATTAGCAGCCCTATCCGCCAACATGCTAAACGGATTTGCGTACCTAAGAATTGTAAAAACCGCGGAGGGTAATGTCCGTGACGGCATCTTCTTGGAAGTTAACGATGCTTTTGAAAGCAGTATGCACCTAAAAAGAGAAGAAGTCATCGGCAAGGGTATAACCGAAACGACCTGGGGGCACGACAAAACGATGCTAGATCTGGTAAGAATCTTGGGACATGTCGCCCAGACAGGAGAAGCTACAAGGTTTGAAACACAAATTGAGGAACTACAGAAATGGCTACGGGTATCATCTTACAGTCCCCAAAAGGGCTACGTTGTACTGCTAATTGATGACATAACTGAGAGCAAAATGAGCCAGCAGAAAATAGAAGAGTATTCCAAAAATCTAGAAACTATGGTGGAAGAAAAAACAAAACAACTCAGAAATTCGGAGCGACTGGCAACAATTGGTCAGGTTGCAGGCATGGTTGGACACGACATTCGCAATCCACTGCAAGCCATAAACAGTGAAGTCTACTTGGCAAAATCTGAACTCGAAGAAACGCCTTGTGAGAGTCCCAAAGATGAAAGCATTAAGGAGAGTTTGCACTTCATAGAAGAGCAAACAGCCTACATCCAAAAGATCGTCTCAGACCTGCAGGACCTCTCCAAACCGCTCAAGCCCGAATTAACTCAGCTTGATCTCTGTAACATCGTATCTGAGGCACTCACAACCATCGAAAGCCCCCGCAACATAGAAAAAACGATCATTTGCCCCAAAACGTCCGTGATGGTTGAGGCAGACCCAGTTTTCCTCAAGCGCATCATAACTAACTTAGTAACCAACGCTATTCAAGCTATGCCAAAAGGTGGCAAACTAGCAATCGACCTATTCACAGAAAAAAATAAAGCAATCATAATCGTTATGGACACGGGAGTGGGTATTCCTAAGGAGAACCAGGAGCGACTTTTTACACCACTGTTTACAACCAAACCTAAGGGGCAAGGGTTCGGCTTAGTCATTATCAAACGCATGACAGAAGCGTTAGGTGGAAGCATCTCTTTTGAGAGCGAAGTGAATAAGGGTACCAAATTTACACTAAGTCTACCATATAAAACGAGACAAAACGATAATACTTAGCGATTATTCGCCCCACTTGATTCACGAGAAAAAAAAGCAACTGCCCATACTACAAACGCATCGCGACAGTCTCAACTGACCCCATAAACTCCAAGTGAAGCTTTTTACATCAAACAGTGACAAAACATTGGTTCTTCGTTAAAATAGGTGGCATTTGAAACAAACAACCTGAGAAATAAAAGGGCACACCATAAGAAGCTGTTAGGAAACGAGGTTTTTGATGTACTTAACGATCAGCTGGGGCTGATCAAATGCAGTTTTCAAAGCCTTTCCCGGATGCTTGACGTGACCCATAAGTGATAACCGCTTGTACTCAGCCAACGCCTTAGCCGCTATCTCTTTAACCTCGGCGGGTGTGAACTCGTTGGTTGTTATCAGGGACATCCCTTTGGCTTGTCTTGCCTGAGCAAAGCTATTCCACGTCAGGTCAGGCGGTAAGTAGCCGTTTGCTTTGCATTCCTCATAGAGTCGCGTACCATAACTTGGCGTCGCAGCAAACAGGTGCATACCCACATCATATTTGCGTTTGAGGTCCAATGCGAAGTCAACTGTGTGGTGCATATTCTCTTTGGTTTCGCCTGGGAACCCGATAATGTAGAAGGCACCAGTTTTTAACCCGATTTGCTGGGCGTTTTTGGCGAAGTCAACTACACGGTTTAGGTCGAGGCTTTTACAGATAACGCTATCGAGGATTTGTTGATCGCCTGATTCGACACCGACAAATATGCTGTTGGCACCTGACTGTTTCATTTTTCTGAGTAGCTCTAGACTTAGACAGTCTGCGCGGACACCGTTGGGGGTTTCCCAGCCAACATGGATTTTGCGTTGAATTATGCCATCGCAAATGGCTTCGAACCGTTTGATATCTAGCGTCAAATTGTCGTCTTCGAAAAAGATGTTTTTAACCTTGTATTTGTCTACAACGTATTGTATGTGGTCTAAAACATACTGGGCTGAGTGGGCACGGAAACTTTGGCCCATGTGTAGATGCACGGCGCAAAAGCAGCAGTTAAAGGGACATCCGCGACTAGTGATCATCGATATGGCGCGGTTTTGGAAGCTGCGGTACCCGATTTGTTTGGGATTTAGGTACCTTTCCATGTCGACTAAATCGTAGGCTGGATAGGGCAATTCGTCGAGATCAGTGAGAAATGGTCGGGGGGGGTTGACGATAACTTCGTTGCCGCTACGGTAAGCTATGCCTTTGACGTCGGTGAGGGGTTTTTTGTTTTCATAGTGCTGGGCTATTTCGAGCAAGGCATATTCCCCTTCGTTGATCACAGCTATATCTACAGTTTTGACTTCATCTAGACACTCGTTTGGGACTAGAGTTACGTGGGGCCCACCGACTACTGTTAGAATGTTTGGGTTGACTTCTTTGGCTACCACGCTGACTTTGATAGTGTTTTCGATTTGACATGTGAAAGGACCCGCGATGCCGAGGATATCGGGTTTGCGTTTTTCTACTTCTTGTTTTATCTGTTGGAGGGGCAAACCAACAGTTACGTTTTCGTCTTCTGGCTTGAATTCACAAGCGCCAAGCATAAAGGCATCCAAAATCTCCACAGAGTAGCCGCCTCTTTGGAGCACCGCAGCCAAATACATTAAACCAATAGGCAAGTTGCCTGCCGGTGGCTCAGAACCTGGATAAAACGTCTGGGGTGGATTAATCAGGAGAACCTTCATCGATGTACCCAACAGATATTAGACTTTGGCTTTGCCCGATATTTAAATTGCTGATTGGCTATCTTGTTTTGGAAACCGCTAATACAGGGGCATTTCTTCAGCAAGACAATTCCACCCGCAACCACCAAAATCACAACAACCACAAACACTATCGGAAAGGGCTCTGTCAAACTAGCCACAATAGGCATCACACATCCAAAATCATCTCCAGCTGTATTATCGTTTAGAACGCTTTACATGTTATATAGGACACCAATCTAGCAAGATCAACAGAGTTTAATGCACCAAAAACTATCCGCTGGCCGACAAATAGGGATAAAATGGTGTCACATTCCAAATATTTTGCTTTTTGCACCAAAAACGAAAAAGAAAGCGGAAAAAAGAGCGCATACGAGGTGGTAACAACACCAGTGTGACAACATATCTTTATGAGCGGTTATTTGGCTCTATTCTTGTTTACTTTTCCGTAGTATAGTAGGAGGTGAATTTTTTGAGTACACGAACAGAAGAAGCAAGGAAGGGCAAAATGACTGTTGCTGAAGCTGGTCGAAAAGGAGGACAAAAAACTGCTGCAACCCATGGCAGAGAATTTTACGAAGAAATCGGACGTAAAGGCGGCGAAAAAGTCTCATCTGAACGCGGACCGGAGTTCTATAGCGAAATCGGTAGCAAAGGCGGTTCTGAGCGGGCTAAACAACATGAAGGCTCAAGGGAAGCAGAAGGTAAGACCAGTCTAGAAGAAGCAGGACACAGAGGAGGCCAAAGAGTTCGGCGCCTTATCCAAGCTGGAAAGGAACGCGAACGCGCGTAAACTCTGAAATAATCGAGATATGCTTGTTTTTTTTCATGTTTTATACTTTTGTTTTACATCAGTGGAGGTGAAACTTTTTGGAAAAGAAAGGAAAAATGACTGTTGCAGAGGCAGGACGTAAAGGAGGACTTAGGACTTCGGCAACCCATGGAGAAGAATTCTATAGCGAAATCGGGCGCAAAGGCGGCAGAATCGGCGGGCCAAAAGGCGGGCAGAGAGTCCGTAAACTAATCGAGGAAGGCAAAGCACACGAAAAATAGCCACCGCATGGCTTAACATACAAACGGTTTACTTTTTATCAGAATGACAAGCGCTTTGCTAGTCTACAACAGGTTTTTTGTAGTGTTATTGTAAATGGACAGCCACATATCTTTAAGAGGTATGTTTAGAGCTAGGACAATGAAGGAAAAGTTACCGTTTAGCTTTTTTTGGAGGTGAAATGTTTGAGTGCAAACAAAAAAAAGGGTAAGATGACCGTTGAAGAAGCAGGTCGGCGCGGTGGCGAAAAAACCTCTCAAACACATGGTCCTGAATTCTACAGTGAGATTGGTAGCAAAGGCGGCTCTCAACGTGCAAAACAGCATGAAGGCACATCTGCAGCGAGGGGTAAAACCAGCTTAGAAGAAGCTGGACATAAAGGTGGTCAACGCGTTAGGAAGTTAATAGCGCAGGGCAAAGAATACGAGGAAAAGTAAACCCAAACATCCCTTCTTAAGACCATAGCTGGCCCTTCGATTTCTATTCTCCAACAGGAGGTGAATTTTGTTGGCTGATTACCAGAAAAATGGAACAATGAGCGTTGAAGAAGCTGGGCGCTTGGGCGGCCAAAAAGGTGGCCGAAGAACCGCTGCAACCCATGGCAGGGAATTTTATGAAGAAATTGGACATAAAGGCGGGCAGAGAGTCCGAAGGCTGATTCAAGAAGGGAAAGAGCATGAAAGATAAGCTCTTTTTCAAGTTGTTTCCAAGTTAGTTTTTATGGAGGTGAAAAGTGTTGTCTTCTAATAGGAAAGGTAAGATGACCGTTGAAGAGGCAGGTCGGCGCGGTGGCGAAAAAACCGCCCAGACTCACGGAGAAGAATTTTACAGTGAAATCGGCCATAAAGGCGGTCAAAAAGTTAAAAAACTCATCGAGGAAGGGAAAGCGTATGAGAGGTGACGTTGAGCATTCGCTGTCCTTTCTTTTCAACTTGTTTCTTATTTTTTAACTGAATAATGGGAGGTGTAAAATCAATTGAGCGAGACTAATACAACTACGACAAGACGACGAGGTATCGGTCAGGGTAGGGGAACAAGGCGACAATACACTAATCGTAGCGGCAGATCAGGACATGTTAGTCCTGCGATTGTTGAGAAATACTTGAAGGGGATGCATTATCCGGCGGAAAAGAGGAGTTTGGTGACCAATGCACAGAACATGGAGGCTCCCGACGATGTTATGGATGTCATCAACAAGTTGCCTGATAAGACCTACAAGTCACCCATAGATATAACAAAGGAACTAGGTAGAACCGAGTAGGAAATGTTATTTTTTGATTTGAATTTACTTGTGGGTACTAACGATGGGACAAAGTTGGTTGCTGAGGAACGTAGCTGAGTTTTATCGGGAGAATGGTGAAAAGCAGCAAAAAAATGGGTACTAAAATACACACAATAAGTGATACTTCAAGTAAAACGAGCAACGTCAAGTCTTTGATTGGAGATTATTTACATTTTTGAAACAATCGATCGATATATTAAAATATTTTGACGATACATTGAGGTTATGAAGAAAGTACTTGTATTGTATTATAGTCGCAGTGGGAACACTGAAAAGATGGCTAATGCCGTTGCGGAAGGGGCCAGAAGCATCGACGGCATAGAGGTCCAGCTAAGTTATCATGTTGAACCCCAAGAGT
>Ga0123356_10002060_pt1 | contig 21670 bp, 17 predicted proteins | sample TergutEmb28metaG_2_FD_92546 | JGI IMG/M metagenome (GOLD analysis project Ga0123356, IMG submission 92546) | Embiratermes neotenicus P3 segment gut microbial communities from Petit-Saut dam, French Guiana - Emb289 P3 | ecosystem: Host-associated > Arthropoda: Insects > Digestive system > Gut ... | reverse complement strand
TATTATTACATGATGGCAGCAGAAGGCGGCACTGAATACGGTCACATGATTGTATATGCAAGAGGAGACAGCGTATGGGGTCCATTTACTGATTATGCAAAAAACCCTGTTTTAACAAACCGCAATCTTGGCGGTTATCAATTGCAGGGAATAGGTCATGGTGATTTAGTTGAAGATGATAACGGCAATTGGTGGATGTATGCTCTTGCTTTCCGCCAGATTCATCAATGGATGACGTATCATCATCTTGGCAGGGAAACATGTTTACTGCCAGTTACATTTAAAAACGGCTGGTTCACTGTCGAAGACGGCACTGCGCAATTAACAATAGAAACAGACAGGATTCCCCCAAGTGTAAAACAAGTTTTTCAAACTAATTTTACTTTTGCAAATACAGACTGGGACAAAGATTGGCAATTCCTGCGTCTGCGTCATAAAGATAATTATATTCTTGAAAAAGACTGCGTAAAAATAAAAAGCGCAAAAGATACTTTGGATACCGCAGGAGGCGGCACTCCTGCGCTTATTGCTCTTCATCAAAAAGAATTTGATATGGAATTAAAAGTCCAGGTAAAAACTATAAGCGGAGAAGCCGGCATCACAATGTACATGGACGAAAGCCATCACTACGATCTTGCTTTAATAAAAGTTAATGATTCTTATAAGGTTGTATTAAAACTTAATATCGGAGACATCAAATTTGAAAAAGCAGCTATCAATGTTTCCAAACCGCCAGTAAAATTTATAGTTAGGTCGGATTCCATTAATTATAATTTCTTTTATATTGATGAAAATAGCGGGAAAGAAATACATCTTGGCAGCGCTCAGACAAGATATCTTTCATCCGAAGTTGCCGGCGGTTTTACAGGCGTGATTTTGGGGCTTTACAGTCAAAACGGAAATGATTTTAACGAATTCAGTGAATTTGAATGTACATATACGTATTAACCTCTCGCAGAGGCGCAAAGTTGAATTAAGGATCAATTTATACTTATAAATAATATCTCATCAAAAAATTCGGAGTTGGAAACTGCCTCAGGGGGAATTATTTCTCTTTTTAAAAAACCATGAAATACTTTTGTTAATTGAACCTGCGGAGCTATTTTTTCTAATATTAAATAAATTAATTCTGTACAGTATATTTTATTTTTAATTTCTAAATTAAAATCCCAATCAAAAGGGATACCAATATATTCCATCGCCGCAGATGAAATAATTCCATTTGTTTTAATTTCATCATCAAAATAATTAAAACGATAAATGCCTATTGCTTTAGCAATTTCCAAAAATTCATCTAAACTTGTTTCGTTTACATAATCTTTGCCTTCAATAGCGCGTCCTTCGGCGTGTATTACTGTTATTTTACTGTCTGTTATACGGATTATACCAAGATGAGAAAAACGTTTGTCTTCCGGTGATATATCTTTAAAATACTGCGACCATATCCTGTCACCCAAACGGCAGATTATATCGCCGTCTTTTAAATAAACTGAAATACTATCAGCAGTAATTTTTCTTTCTTTAGGTTTTAATTGCGGTAAAAAAACTATAACCAGCAGAGCTGCCGGAATAATTATTATACCGGCAATTAATACCCAATACTTTTTTAGAAACGTCATTTATCGAAAGTTACTTTCCAATTGCCGTCTACTTTTATAAGGTCCAATTCCATATCTTCGCCGTTTTCAAATGTAAGAGTAACGCTTGCAGTATTTCCGTTAATAGTTTCTGTTGTACTTACGATTCTGCCGAATTCAGCCATGGAACCTTGAGCTTTTTCGCCGAACATTGCAATCATCTGCGCTGTTTCTTCAGTAGCTACTTTTTCCAATGCTCTTGTGTCGCCTTTTTCAACTGCTGCAACGAATTGACGAGCTGCTGTAGTCGGGCTGCCGCCGCCGCATCCAACCATGCTAAACACTAAACAAATAATGCATGAAATTAATATCACACGTTTCATAATATCCCCCTGTAATTAAACAGTTTTAAAATATATCAACCCATACAGGTTGCCTCCAATATTATTACAGCAAAACCAAATTAATTACAACCATAATCAGACAGGTAGTCAAATAAATGACCGTAATGTTATACTCATCTTATGTCAACAACAGATGATAAAAAAATTATTTATTCCATGTACAAAGTTTCTAAAAAACATGGAACAAAACAGGTATTAAAAGATATAAGCATTTCCTATTTTTACGGCGCTAAAATCGGAGTAATTGGTCTTAACGGATCAGGAAAATCAAGTCTTTTAAAAATTTTTGCAGGAGTAGATTCCGAATTTGCAGGTGATATTTCAATTAGTCCGGGATTTTCTGTCGGGTTTTTAGAGCAGGAGCCGTATCTTGAACCCGGGAAAACAGTAAAAGAAATTGTTTCCGAGGGAGCTAAAGAACTTGTCGCTCTCCTTGCAGAGTATGATAAAGTAAGCGAAGCGTTCGGAGAACCGGATGCTGATTACGATAAGCTAGGATCAAAGCAGGCTGAACTGCAGGAAAAAATTGAAGCTGCTGATGGATGGAATTTAGACAGCCGCCTTGAGCTTGCAATGGAAGCTCTGCGCTGTCCGTCGGCAGATGAAGTTGTCGATCATTTATCCGGAGGAGAGAGGCGGCGTGTTGCTCTTTGCCGTTTACTGCTGCAAAAGCCGGACATTCTTTTACTTGACGAGCCGACCAACCACCTTGATGCCGAAACTGTAGCCTGGCTTGAGCGGCACTTGCAAAACTACGCAGGTACAATTATCGCTGTTACCCACGACCGCTACTTTTTGGATAATGTTGCAGGCTGGATACTTGAACTTGATCGCGGTGAAGGCATTCCATGGAAAGGAAATTATACAGGCTGGCTTGAGCAAAAAGAAAAACGAATGGCGCAGGAAGAAAAAGGCGAAAGTGACAGGCGTAAAACTTTACAGCGCGAGCTTGAATGGATACGCATGAGTCCCAAGGGCCGCCATGCTAAAAGCAAATCACGCATTACCAACTACGAAAAACTTTATCAGGATGATGAAAGAGAACGCTCAAAAGGAGCGGCAGCAAATAATAAAATTACAATCCCTGCAGGTCCTCATCTTGGAAAACTTGTAATCGAAGCGGAAGGTCTTTCCAAATCTTTCGGGCAGCGCCTGTTATTTGACAATATGAATTTTTCAGTTCCTCCCGGAGCGTGTGTCGGTATTATAGGACCTAACGGCGCGGGAAAAACTACTTTATTTAAAATGATAACAGGATCGGAAAAACCTGATTCAGGAACTTTGCGGTTAGGTGAAAGCGTAAAAATAGGTTTTGCAGATCAGATGCGTGAAAAATTGGACAGCGAAAAAAGCGTTTGGGAGCAGCTTTCCGACGGCTTGGATTTAATTAAAATTGGATCGGGACAGGGAGCCAGAGAAGTAAACTCGCGCGCTTACTGCGCATGGTATAATTTTTCCGGAGCGGATCAGTCAAAAAAAGTGGGAGTATTAAGCGGGGGCGAGAGAAACCGTTTAAACCTTGCTATGATGTTAAAAGAAGGAGCCAATGTACTGCTTCTTGACGAACCTACAAACGACCTTGATGTTAACACATTACGCGCATTGGAAGATGCATTGGATACATTTGCCGGAGTCAGCCTTGTTATAAGCCACGACCGCTGGTTTTTGGACAGGATTGTTACGCACATACTTGCTTTTGAAGACAATGAAGTTGTCTGGTATGACGGCAATTGGTCAGAGTATGCATTATGGAGACGTGAAAAACTAGGCTCCGCTGCTGACAGCCCGCACAGATATGTTTACAGGAAGTTGGAAAGATAGTCCACGGATTAACGCGGATTTTCACGGATTAAATAATTTTTCTATAATTCTACATCTAACTGCAGGTACACAATACGCGGTTTTTTTACTGAATTATTTTCCAGCTAATTGGCGTTACAGTTCCGCCCGGTAAGCTGCCGTAACCTTGTATTTGTTCATCGGGAAAAATAACAGTAAATTCAATTATGTGTCCCTGTAATCTGCTTAGTTCATCCGCTGTTGAACGCGGAATAATATTATACGCAGTACCATTAATATCAACGATGCCGGCATAAGAAAACGGTTCATTGCCGAAAATAACAATACTTCCTGTAATTACTGCAGTGGTTTCCATACCGGCATTCTTTTTATTCTTAAATGTCTTACAGGAAATAATATTTACTGTGATAATAAAAATTAAAAGTAAAACTAATACAAAATATTTTTTCATATTTTATTTAACCATCAGAAAATACAATATATTCCGATTGCCCGGCCTGTTTAATGTTATGGAAATATCCCCGGATACATTACGCCATTCAGGAGCGTCAAACACATTTATAGAACTCTGGCGCATTGCAGGTTGTGCCGCTTTTACATTGTGAATAAACGGAGCTAAAGGAACAAAATTCCCGCCCAGATTAACACCAAAATTACTAAAACTGTGTATATCAATTCTACCTATAGTATATGGCGTTCCGTTGACTGTATGCGTAACAGTTCTGTCAAAGGAGTTAACTCCTGCGGGCATCGAACTGCCGCTGAAAACAAGAGCTTCTCCGTACCGTCTAAGAACATCGTCGAATGTTAACGAACCGCTTAAAGCGGCTGTTATTGAGACTTCATTTACAGAATTACTATCCATAATTCTTTTTAAAAGTTCCGCTCCGCCGTAGTTTCGCAGGAGGTAAGCGCCAAAAGCATATTTTGTAGCGTATGGGATAGCTGCTTCAGAAGGAGATCTATTAACCCACTCTGTTACACCTTCTTTATAATAATCAAAAAAGAAGTCAATAAACCAGAGCATCACATGACCATCGATAACAACATTTAATTTATCAGTACTATCCAGTAAATTTGAATTATTAAGAACAGGATAGCCGATTATACCTGCCATTACATCTTCCAGCATCAATGAAAGCATTTCATTATACCATGTTGCCGGTATGTATCCTCTTAATGTTTTTCTGTTAAAGTTTACCATATGCTGCAGTTCATGAACTAAAGTAGAAGCAGGGCTGTTAATATTAGGTTCTTTTACATGAGCAGCGTCCATATAAAATATTTCCGCTTTATTTGTTCTTAAACTAGCATTCACACCGGTTAACTGACTTTGATCATAATAATCTTTTGACCAAAAATAACCTGCAACACCATGACCAATATTATATACAAGAATTTGTATTTTTGGATCGCCGTCAACTCCTCCGTTTCCGCCTGGTCCTCCTCCGTATTCAAATCCAATAATATTTGTCGCAGCAGGATATATTTGATTAAATTTAACAGCAAGTTCATTTGCTTTTGCATCAGAAATAGAACCTTCCATTACCCAAATATTACAATTATTGCCAATTGCACTCAATGTTGCAGGTTTTTGAACAAAATTCCTGTTACCATAAGCAGATTCAACCCAAAAATCTCTTATAGTTCCAATAGCGGGAGGAGTAAATGAAGCAAGCGGTATTAGTTCTTCACCGGTCAACGTCCTTGAAGATGATGGTATAGGCAACGGATAATAAATTTCTTCATCTAAAGGGCGGCCTCTAACCGGAAAATTAAAACGGGGAAAGTCAGGTTCGTCAATATCAATATCATCATCATTTTCAAAATCAGAAATAAAACTCCTGGCGCTTCCTGTCTGCGAACCGGAAACTGTCGCACTGGACATATTAACCTTTACAAGATAAATATTTTTATTGGATAATTCACTAAAATTAACAATTGTTGTAGGGCCGCTGAAAACTACCGGGGTAACAGCGCCTTCAGCATAAATTTCCGTAACAGTACCGCCGCCGCTGTCATCGCAGGAAATAAATAAAAGACTGAAAGCCGTTATAATACAAAAAATAATACCAGTATTAAAATTATACTTCATATAATAATCCTTATACCTAATCCTGTAAAAGAACATTACAGGACATATATAATATAACACATTTTAGACTTGTCCGCTTAAAAATGCTGTATCTGAATCATCGATTTGCCTGCCGTATAAATGCTCAAAAAGGAAGCGGGTATCTTCGGGTTCCATATTAATAAACCTGCAGCCTAAATACCCTGCAGATTTATCTTTAAAACGGCGGACTATTTTAGCAATTACATTGATGGTGCGGTGCGGAGCTTCGATAATAACAGTCAATTCAGCATCGACCAAAAGTGTCGCAAGAAGACTTCCGCCGAGCGGACATGCTATTAAAAGCCCTGATGCGCTTATGTCCAATACCTTACCTGCGAAAGGTTCGTTTTCAATCTTGCCGTGATCAAAATAGCCGTTTTCCTTTAAAGCGAAGGCAAGCACCTTTGCGTACTGGTATACATTGTCAAGAACGCCGAAATCAAAAGGCAGGCGACCCTGTTTATTAATCCAAATATGAATATATCCGATAACATATTCATGAAATAAAATCGGAACCCAGGCATCAGAATAAATTCCGTCTTCGAATTTATGTTTTAAAAACCTTGCAATATTGTCATCAAGGAATGTAGTACCTATTCCTGTGGTTTCCAGATACCGTTTAAAAATTTCTTCTGTTACAATGCGTTTTTTCGGATAAGGATCGATTTTCGGCAAAAATCCGACAGTAGAAGGTATAAAAAGGGTTTTACCTGTTTCAGAAACAACTCTTTCTTCCATAGCTTCGGGTTTTCTGTCTTTAAAATTTATTATTTTATATCCGTCGGCAAAATTACTTAAAAGACCTGCTATCTGCTTCATTAATCCTATAAGATTTTTATGATCAAAGTTTCGCATAATATCTTCAGCTGCCATGTTTTCGTATTCCATTATTTTTGGAAATGCCAAATTATATCTGTCTCCCCTGAATGTGAAAAGAATTTTAATATCCGAAGGAGCATCAACTCTCAGGAAATTGCGATCCAGGTTTTTATAAAGAGTATCGGGAGTTTTGCAGAAGATAAGCTCGTCTTTTTGCGCAAGTACTTCGACATTAAAATCTACTACTTGCCCGCGGTAATTAAATAAAAGCGCCAATTTTGAATGATTTTTTATTTTGCCTAAAGACCTGTCAGGACGGAATACCAATTCAACTCCCGCAGGACAGTCAAGAGTAAATATATATTCGGTTCTGTCCTTTACATACATGATGGGAATTTTTTCATCGTATAAAGATTTAAGGAGAAATTCTTTTTCTATACGTCCTACAGGTGTTGCCATTATTAATAAAACCTCTCATACGGGAAATAATTACTGCGATGTGTTTCTCTGTTTTCATTATCACGGAACCTGGCTTCTTCAAGATGTAATTCATCCAGTGTCCAGTTTCCTGATATAAATCTGATATACATTTCTCCTGTAACAGCCTGATCTCTTCCGACAAATCTGATTAAAAATGATACAGTACCGTCCGGTAATTCTCTTCCGCCGCCAATTCTTATATTTAAAGGATTTACAATTCTAATTGCGGACAAGTATCTTTCACGAACGCTTGAATTAATTGACATTAAAACCGGGTTATTCATTTGCCCTGAAAGCAAAGCGTTCCCCATTAAATTGGCAAACGAAAATGCCGAAACTGAAGCTCTTCCTCTGCCCATTTCGCCGATAACAGTATCTATGGGATAAAAAGCGGATTCACCTTTAGCCGGACGAAAAAGGTCTTCGGGGATTGAACCTCGGCTACCAACCTGAGAAAAGGCAAAAGCCGGAATGAGTATTAATAAACAGCAAACAATTAATATACGCATATGAATATTATATCATTCTAGCAAAATTAGTAATTTATATCTATAATAAAGACACAAATGAATAAAACAATTGAAGCCACTTTACTGGAAGATTATACCCACCCTGTCCGGGATGTAATGTGGGGACACATTTACATGACAGTAAAACAGGCGAAGCTGCTTGAATCAAAACCATTTGCACGTTTAAACAGGATAATGCAGCTTGGTCCTGTATACCTGGTCTATCCGGGCGCTACTCATACAAGAGCGAGCCATTCTATCGGCGTATATCATTTAGGCAGAAGGTTATTACAAAACCTGGCTGAAAGGGGTGCATCTGCCTGGCTTACTCCTACGGGTGTTAAATCCTTCCTTGCAGCTTGCCTCCTCCATGATCTTGGTCATTTTCCCTATACTCATTCTTTAAAAGAGCTATCCCTTTCTTCCCACGAAAAACTTTCCGGCGAAATTATATTAAAAGAACCTTTTAAAAGCCTGGTTGGAGCGGCAGGAGCAGACCCTGAATTAACAGCGGCAATTGTTGATAAGGAAATTAATATACAAAGCGATGAAATGCTTTTTTACAGAAAGCTGCTTTCAGGCGCACTTGACCCCGATAAACTCGATTATTTAAACAGGGATGCGCGTTATTGCGGTGTTCCTTACGGAGCGCAGGATGTTGATTTTATAATGTCGAGGTTATTTCCTGATAAACAGCGGGGAGCAGATATAGATTCAAAATTGATCCCGAATGTTGAATCTATATTATTCTCAAAATATCTTATGTACCGCACTGTATATTGGCATCGCCAGGTGCGAGCCGCTACAGCGATGGTAAAAAAAGCTCTTATAAGCGGTCTTGAATCCGGGCAAATAACAGGCGAAGACCTTTATAATCTTGATGATACAAGCCTTTTTACGATGCTCAAAGAAAAAACCGGCTGTGCAGGTTCACTTGTAGAATCCGTACTCGAAGGCAGAATTTACACTACAGCGGCGGAAATTTCCCCCGAACTTTCCTGTGAAAAGACTGTTTGGCAAAGCCAGGTAAAAACCTGTAAAGGCAGCTGCCCTGTAACAATAGACATAACGGATATCAGAAAAATCGGCAATCGTGCGCAATTTGAGGAAAAACTGGCAGAACAGCTGCGAGGTATAGGTCTTGAAATAAAAGGTGAAGATATAATTATCGATATACCTGAACCTGTATCCTTTGAAACTGGCTTGTATGTTATCGATGAAAATCGATCTTTTAGCGATAGTTCCAGCGCTTTTAAGCCCCAAACTGTAAATGCTTTTGTTCAAACATTATACACAATAAGGATATATATAAATCAAAAATTTAAAGAAACTACAAGGGAACCTCGAAAACCTCTTTTTAGAGGTTCCCTCAGATAACAAGTTAATGCTTTTTGAGGCTAAAAGCCTCAAAAAATGATATAATTAAATTAATCTCTAAAAACTTTTAAGTTTTTAGAGATTACCATAAAGACATTTACACAAATCTGTAGTATACTTTACATGTAACCAATATAGGGGGATATATGGACATTCATAACACAAACGAAGACATCGTTTTTAGTGCGGTACAGAAAATATTTGATGAAATACAAAATAGCGGCAATCCGGAAAAGTATTGTCTTTGTTACCAATGCCGTATAGACACTGTTTGTTATACATTAAACCGTATAGAACCGAATTATATTGTGTCAAACCGCGGTTTTACCCGAATCGATCAAACAGGCATGAAGCATCAGCAAATTGAAGCGGATATTACCACTTTAATTTATAAAGGTCTGCGTCTTGTAAATCACAATTTACGCCCCACAGCTCCTCATGACGGTTCTTCTACTCCTACTGTAAGGGCAAACCATCCCATGTTCGATATTCCTACCATAGCCGGACGTATTTTTAACGGTGAAAGTTTTGAACCTGTAACAGGACTTGAAGTATTTTTATATTACGAGGGAGAACCTGTTGCCATGAGAAACAATAACTGGCAAAACCCATTTATGATGGTTTCAAGTACACCCGGAGCATTCAGTTTCTGGCCTGCGCCTATAACTGCAGATTCACCTGACACTACAAAAGAATTTATATTTTCCGTAAAAATAAATTCACCTGATTTTGAACCTTTAAATCACTTTTTTAACATTACTGCAATAAGTAAATTTCATAACCCGCAATCTTATGCTTTAAACCGCACATATAAACTGCCGGATTTATATATTTTCCCGCCGGGTGATGGTGAATTGAACGGATAGTAAATGCCAATATCAAACAAATTTACCGGATCTGATATTGAGATTGCGCAATCTATATACCCCGAAAAAGCTCTTTTGATAAAAGATATTGCACAAAAAGCGGATATTAGCGAAGAACATATCGAGTATTACGGAAATTATAAAGCTAAAGTTAATTATAATTTTCTGGAAAAAAGTAAAGATAAAAAAGACGGTAAATTAATTTTAGTAACAGCCATTAATCCCACACCGGCAGGAGAAGGTAAAACCACTACTACTGTAGGAGTGGCGGACAGTCTTTCATTAATCGGAAAAAAAACAATGGTCGCTTTAAGAGAACCTTCTTTAGGTCCAATATTCGGTGTTAAAGGCGGAGCGGCAGGCGGCGGCTGGGCTCAGGTAATTCCGATGGAAGATATAAACCTTCACTTTACAGGTGATTTTCATGCTATAGGAGCCGCCAACAATCTGTTAGCTGCCATGATAGATAATCATATTTATCAGGGTAATAAATTAAATATCGATCCGCGTAAAATTACCTGGCGGCGATGCATGGATATGAATGACCGCCAGCTTCGGTTTATTAACGACGGGCTTGGCGGAAAAGCAAACGGATCTCCGCGTGAAGACGGATTTGACATAACGGCAGCATCCGAGATAATGGCAATACTTTGCCTTGCGTCAGGAATTGACGATCTTAAAAAAAGACTTGGAAATATAATAATCGGTTATACTTACGGAAAACAAGCAGAAGAGCAGCCTGTTACTTCTTCGCAGCTTAACGCGCAAGGCGCTATGGCGGCGGTTTTAAAAGACGCATTAAAACCAAATCTTGTACAAACATTAGAAGGCACTCCTGCTTTTATTCACGGCGGACCTTTTGCCAATATCGCTCACGGCTGTAATTCAATTATTGCTACCCGCCTTGCACTTAAATGCGCTGATTATGTTGTTACAGAAGCAGGTTTTGGCGCTGATTTAGGAGCGCAAAAATTCCTTGACATTAAATGCCGTTTTGCAGACTTGAAACCTTCAGCTGTTATAATTGTAGCTACCATCCGCGCTTTAAAATCTCACGGCGGAGTAAAAAAAGCAGAACTTGAAAATGAAAATTTATCTGCTCTTGAAAAAGGTATGCCAAACCTTTTGCAGCACGTAGAAAATATTACTCAAGTTTATAAATTGCCTGCGGTTGTTGCAATTAACGCCTTCCCTAAAGACACCAAAGCAGAACTTGAACTTGTAGAAAAAAAATGCAAACAAGCCGGTGTAAATGCTGCTGTATCCGAAGTTTGGTCAAAAGGCGGCGAAGGCGGCAAAGACCTTGCGCATGAAGTAGTCCGCTTGTGCGAACAGCCCAATAATTTTGAATTTTCTTACGATGTTAATTTATCTATTACAGAAAAAATTGAAACCATCGCAAAAAAAATATACCGCGCAGAAAGCGTAGTAATTTTAAATAACGCTCAAAAACAAATTAACCAAATCGAAAAAATGGGGCTTTCAAAAATTCCAATCTGCATGGCGAAAACCCAATACAGTTTTTCTGACGACGCCTCCCTTCTTGGCGCGCCAAATGGATGGCACTTAACTGTAAGGGATGTAAAAATATCTGCGGGAGCCGGTTTTATCGTTGTCTTTACAGGAGAAATAATGACAATGCCGGGACTGCCTCCTGTACCATCCGCAGAAAAAATTGATATCGATAGTGCCGGAAAAATTTCGGGGCTTTTTTAGTATTTTTATTTATAGAGGTGATTTTTGATAAACGCAGAATCTTTAACATTACTTTTAGGAAAATATTTCCCTTATATAGAATTTTTTAGAAAAACTGATATAAATGATTTGGATATTCTGCGTTATGTTCACGATACTAAGGATGGCTGGACTCTTGATTTAAAATCAATGTCAAAAAATGAAAATTTTAGCCATCTTTTTCATAATGACTTTTCCATAATATGGGATGAAGCAGCTGCCATTGATAAAAGTAACCATTCAGATGTTATTAAATATTGTATCGATTTTGAAAATGATAAATATTTAAAGGAATTTTCTAAAATGTATAGAAATAATATAGAAAAATATATCATTACAAATAAGTTTTTAGATGATCTTGATTATTATGATTGCAAACCTGTATGGAAGGAATGGGATTTTTCCATACTTGTATTACATAAACCACATACGATTTATAAAGCTTTCTATTTTTATGCTCATAAATTATATACATTAATGGGATTTGGAATTCATAATAATAATTCCAAACATGATATAGAAAAATTACTATTTTCAGGAAATACACTTCTTGATGAAACTATAAAAGAAAAGATTCCGGAAGTTTCGTCTTTAAATATAAACAGACAAATAAAGTTTTATAAATTAAAACAAGAAGTTTTAGAAAGCGTACCAACGGGACAATCAGTTTATAATCCTACTAAAATTGATATATATATGGAACAATTAAAGGGGCAATTGCCGAATATATATAAAAAAGATTCTGATGATATAAATGAACTGGAAAGAGGAAATTATATAATTGTTGATTATGACATGAAATTATTTAATCCTGCAGAAAAAGCAACCATTAACAACCATATAATAAAAATTGGAAAATATATAGATTTTAATAAATTAAATGAACTGGAAATAAACGGAACATATCGCGAAAAAATAAACTTTCTTTACGACACCGTAATGAAAGAACAATTTCATATGTATTATTCTGATCGTGAACGTGAAATAATTGACGGATTATATAAAAAACATCTGGTTCATGGCTCTATGGATGATTCCAAATCAAAAAATGGCGAAGAAGGGCTTAGCGTCCATGAATATATTAGTGAAAACAAATATCTTCTGATTGACGAACATTTAACCTGGACTAGTTTTTTTGAAAATGTTTTTAAATTGGAATTTAGCAAATCACAAATGGAATATTTTTTGGAATGTATTCCTGATCATTTTAACAGATATCCGTTTTCTTATAAAAATGATTCTAAAGACCTTGAAATGTCAAAATATTCAGAAAATATACTTTTTTCTATATTTTGCAAGATTTTAGATATTACAGAAGATAAAGAAATAAAAAAACATTTTCTTTATTTAATCCGTGAAACAGTTAATAATATAAATATTGCCAGAACTGAAATTGGATTAAGGAGCAGTTAATGAAAACACAACACATTGAAAATATCCGAAAACAATTTGGGGTTACTCTTTCTACAATGTCACAATTTAATAGATGTCATAAAGATGAAATTAATAATATCAATGATATATTTTACAAAAAAAATGAAAACGAAAAAAAACTCGCCATGTTATATTTACTTTCATCAGGTAAAGAAGATGAAGCCGTCAAAACATTTTGCGAAAAAACAAATCTAAAAGACCCAAAAACATTTTTTGAACAATTTAAAGTATTATTAATTACTGCAATGATTTATAACCCATATTTTTATACAATGGCTGTTAACTACAGAGGGCTTGTAAATGCAGGTCTTACTATTGGAGAAGCTGAAAAAAGTATACAAAAACAAACACGCCTTGAAAATAAAACAATAAAAAATGAAATAATTAAAACCAGGTTTTTTTATCGTCCGTCCAAAAAAAACGCTGTAATACAATATAAAAGCGCTGATGGTACTGGTTATAATCCGGAGCAGTTTAGTATACATATTATTGAAGAAATAAATAAAAAATACAGTGGAGAAGTTACCTTTTTAGGAAACAGAAAGAACTTAATACTTGAATTAAGAATTCAATTTTTTGATAAAAAAACAGGAAAACCTGTAGAAATACTTCCTTTTAATAATATTAAAATTAAGTTATTATTAGGTTCAGAAAAAAGTGAAAAAACCATTGTATTAAACCAGGTTATGAATTTATCAACACTTCGTTCAGAAACTGAGATGATAAATTTTATTGATGGTTTGGAGCTGCACAGTATAACAGCCAACGAGGAATAATTCTTAAATATGTATGACTTATTTGTTCCTGTAATTGAAGGAAAAGAAAATGCGCAACTTCACAGAATATCGTTCAAGCTTGAACTTGATAATAAAAGCGATCATTGGAATACACCGCCTATAATAACTGGAGCAAAGTTTAAACCTACATTCAGAAATATCGAAAATTATTTTACAAGTATGTATAAAGATGCAAATTCCGCATCTGTTTATTTTTCTCAGGAAGAAAACGGCAAACCTTCTTTGAATCTTACAGATTCAACCATGTCTGTAATGCTTGGTATTTTTCTTTGTGCTGCCGCTTCTAAAATAACAGGATGGAAAATAAAAGACAGCTGGCAGTCAATAACCGCTACAGGTACATTTGAGGAACCTGATTTCAGACAAGAGTTTAACGGCATTTTAAATCTTGAAGCAATAAGCGAACCAAAAGAAAAATTGAAAGCTTTTGAAAAATATGCAAATGATAAAAAAAACATCCGTGATAACGGCAAGAAACATCTTTTTATTTATATTAACGAAGACAGCTCATTAACATACGAAAATGATATTATTCATGTAAAATCATTTTCTTCTTTAGATAATACATTATTTGATATTCTGGATTTTGTATTTGAGCTTCCTGTATTACCAGTCATGATTTTAGAGAAAAAACAAGAAAAGTACTTTGATGAATTTAAAGAAAATTCAGATTATGTAATTAAACAAAATATTAATATTTCTGATATTTTTAATAAAATAAATAAAAATGATGAATATAAATACAAACATATTTATATTCACGATCAGGATAATAACGGCAAGTTCTTTGCCTTTTTATTTGCACGTTACATGGTTTGGAACAGAAAAATATATGCTCCCATCTGGATAAAAATAGATTCCAAACCGCAAACTGATGATGAAAATATAATACCAACTGAAATTCAAGATAAATTATTCTTATCTTTATTTACAAAAGAGAAAAAAGAAAAAAATGTATCCAACTGTCTTTCCATATTCAATGAAAAACCATTTTTATTAATTCTTGATAATATACCTGACGATATAAACTCACTTAATGTTTTTATTTCCAGAATAGAAATATTTTGTAAAAATATAAATAAAAAAAGTATGGTCATTTTTATTGGAAAAAATAATTATGACAGTAAAAAAAGTAAATTTATAAAACCATTTTTTAATCAGCCGGAAAAAGACAATAAAAGAAAAGAAATAATTATTACAAAACCAGTAAAAGTCTCTAAACCTTCCAAACCAGCCGTATCTTTATTTAAATTTCCAATATTTACAGGTAATTTAAAACGCAAGATTTTAATTGGAAGCAGTTTAATAATCGGAATTATTTTAATATTTTCATTAATATCTCTTATTGGAATTGGAAAGTCTCCAAATATCAACAATAGTGAAGAAGTATTTTTCGAAATGTTAATACCTGAAGGATTAGAATATGAAATAATAGATGAAAAGTATGTAACAATAACAGGGTATACCGGAGAAGATATTAATCTTATTATTCCTGCATTTATCCGGAGCTTACCTGTTAGAACAATCGGAAGAAGAGCATTTGCAGATAATGATGTAATTAAAAATGTAATAATCCCGTCAACAGTAACAACTATTGGAAACCAAGCATTTGTATATTGTGATGCACTTGAAATTATTAATATTCCGGAATCAGTAACTAAAATAGAAAATTTTGCTTTTACAGCCTGTAATAATTTAAAATATATTAATGTACATTTAAATAACAAATATTATAAAAGTATAAACGGAGTATTATTTAACAAAGATGCCGGAGTTTTATTATCTTATCCTGCCGGGAAAACAGAAGAAGAGTATAAAATTCCATCAACAGTAATTAATATTGGAAGAGCCGCATTCGTAGAGTCCACAAATTTAAAAAAAATATATATACCGTCATCGGTTAAAATAATTTCACAATCAGCATTTTATTATAGTGATAATTTAGAAAATATTTATATTCCTTTATCAGTTGTATATATTGGAATTAATGCATTTTATGGTTGTTCCGGAATTACTAGTGTAAATATTCCATCATCTGTAACAGTCATAGATAATAGAGCATTTGATAACTGTACAAGCCTTGAAAACATACATATCCCATCGTCAGTAACTTATATTGGTGAATATGCTTTTAGAAATTGTAATAGTTTAAAAAATGTTATTATAGAAGCTTCTATAAATACTTTAAAAGAAGCCGTTTTTGCACATTGTAAAAGTCTTGAAGAAATAACTATCCCATCAACTGTAAAAATAATAGAAAAGTGGGCTTTTAATGTATCAGGTCTTAAAAGCATAATTATTCCGGCATCTGTAAATAAAATAGGAGTTAATGCATTTTCACATTGTTATAACCTGGAAAGTGCAGATATACCGGCAACAGTTGCTGTAATTGAAGATTTCGCATTTGCAAATACCAGTTTATCAAGAGTAACAATTTCCAGAAATACGATATTAGGAACAAATGTTTTCGATTCAAGAGTAAGAATACAGTATTATGAACAGGAATCAAGACCTACGCAAGTTTCCGGTAATATTCCGGATATAATTCTTGTTCCATCTAATGAGTATTTTACTGTCAGAATGGAACCTATTACATTAGAAAGAATTGTTAGATTACCATTAACAGCTGTTTCGAATAATGATGAACAGCTTGAAGTAATTAGTAAACAACAAATACAACCAATACAAAGAACACAATACACTCATGGTGATTTTACTTATGAAATATTAAATAATATTACTAATAATATTGCAATAACGCGTTATACAGGTGATGATAAAAATGTAGTTATTCCTTTAAATATTAATTCAAGTCCAAATATTATTGGCTCAAGAAGAGTCACTTCCATTAGAGAAGGCGCTTTTAGGGGCAATAATAACCTAGAAAACGTATCCATACCATTATCATTAACTTCCATTGGAAATTTTGCTTTTTCTGACTGTATTAATCTTGAAAATGTTAATATTCCATCATCAGTTTTAACTATCGGAACAGGAGCATTTTCTAATTGCCCGAAATTGACAGCTATTACAATTTCTCGTAATACAATAGTTGGAAGCGGAGCGTTTGATCCAGGAGTAGAGATACGATATTATGATTAAATATTTTTATTATTTCAAGAAAAAAAGAGCTCTTTTTTCATACTATAAATGTAAGAAACAATGTTTTTGGAGGGTTATATGGTAAAGTATAATATTTTCTTTAAAATATTGTTATTTTTAATTTTATTAAAAGGAGTTATAAAATGAAATATAATAAAAATATTGATGTAGGTATAACAATATTCTCAATTTTATTCTCTTTATTTTTGTTGATATTTCAATATTTTCTTTGGGGTATACATTTGTCAAAATCTAAAATAGTATTTATTATTATTTCTTTTATTTTATTTGGTCTTACCATTTTAATAATAAAATTATTTTTTAGTTATATTTTTTGTATGATTGGAATATTTCCAATGGATGAGGATATAAAAAACAGACCTAAAATTGATATTTTATTTATATTCATTGGTTTTATTGTATTTATACATTTTATATTTTCATTTATTTTTATTATTAATAATAATAATGATTATAAATATATACTAAAATTTGATGGGGTTGAAATAATAAATTATACTGGTATTTATGAAGAAATTACTATCCCGGAAAAATATTTATTTTTTAATGTAGTCTCAATAAGAAATGGAGCACTAAACAGTAATAATGAATTATCAAAAATAACATTTCCAAAAACTCTAAAAAGAGTAGGTGGAACTTCAATATATTATTCCCCATTATTGATATTTAACAGTAAGGTAAATATTCCACAAAAAAGATTATTTGAACGCAAACAAAGGGATCAATTTAATTATTATTCTGAATATATTGGAATGGAACCGATTAATCAAAATATAAAATATTATGTGGAAAACTGGGAAAAATATTCAAGTTTTTATGGAGAATTAATAGAATAAAAAATAATCTTACACTTGACACTTTACTTAACAGTCGTTATGTGCCATATTTTAATTTTTATATATTGACAATTGATTGAATAAATGTATATAATATATAAAGGAGATAATTTATGCTGAAATATTTCGAAAATATAATAAAATCTCTTAAACAAAAAAAACATATTGAAAAAGAACAATTATTCAATTTTATTATTCATAAAAATGAAGTATATATCACTAATGTAAAAAATAATATTAAAAGCAAAATAACATCACTGATTATACCAAGAGAAATTAATGAAATACCAGTAACCACAATTGTAAAAAGAGCATTTGAAGGTTGCGTAAATTTAAAAAATATAGATTTACCTGAATCAATTGTAGAAATAGGTGAATCTTCTTTTTGTGATTGTAAAAGTTTAGAAGAAATAATTATTCCAAAATCAGTTAAAAAAATTGAAAATCATTTATTTTTAAATTGCGTAAATTTAAAAAATATTGATTTACCTGAATCGGTTGTAGAAATAGGTGAATCTTCTTTTAGAGGTTGTAAAAGTCTAGAAGAAATAATAATTCCTAAAATGGTAAAAAGCATTGGAGGTTATAGTGCATTCGCCAATTGCAGTAGTTTAAAAAAAATCATTATACCTGAATCGGTTACTTATCTAGGTCCATATATATTTGAATATTGCACTGCCTTAGAAGAAATATCAATTCCTGAATCAGTTATTTCTATTGGTGAATCTCCTTTTAAAGGTTGTTGCAATTTAAAAGAAATAACAATTCCTAAATCGGTTACACAAATTGGAGTACACCCAAAATATTTATATAATTTTGGAAGGGATATATTTATTGGATGTAAAAACTTAAGAAAAATTACTATCTTGGCGTCTATAACAGATATATGGAATGATGCATTTGTAGGTTGTAATAGTTTGGAAGAAATTTCAATTCCTGAATCAGTTACTTTTATTGGTGATAATTTATTTGGAAATTGTAATAGTTTAAAAAATATTATGATTAGTGATTCAAATCTAAAATATAAAAGTATTGATGGTGTGTTATTTGATAAAGATTTAAAAACAATAATTGCATATCCAAATGCGAAAAATCATATTTATTCTATACCATCTTCAGTTAATTCTATTGGAATTAGTGCATTCAGTAGTTGCATAAATTTGGAAAAAATAACCATTCCAAATTCCGTAACTTCAATTAATAACATGGCATTCTTTGGTTGTAAAAATTTAACAAAAATAATAATTTCTTCATCTATTACAACTATAGGAGATTATGCATTCATGCATTGTAGTAATTTAGAGGAAATAATAATTCCTTCATCTGTTAAAACTATAGGAATTCATGCATTTAATCATTGTAGTAAACTAAAAGAAATTACAATTCCTACATCTGTTAATTATATTGGTGAAGGGGCATTTTATTTATGCGATAACTTGTCAAAAATTAAATGTTCAAGAAAAACAAAAGTATCTCAATTTGGAAATATTTTAATTGAATTCTTTGATTAAAAAATATATATGAGTATTTAATCTTCATATAACACACGATTAGCGCATCACCGCCAGAGAGTGGCTCGAATTCATGTTTTACTAGATCGATCACTGCGCTTGCTCCCACATAAAATCTCTAGATTATAAAAAAAATATTCCCTTTTTTCATACTATATATTTAAGAAACAATGATTTATGGAGAGAAATAAGAAAAAGTTTATTTACTTATTTTGAAAATTATTATATAATTAAAAGAGGAGAAATCTATATAATGAAAAAACTTACACTCGTTTTTATATTATTTTTAAGTATCTTATATTTTTCTTGTGAAAATCAATCATTAAAAATATATATTCTTGGTTATGATGGAGGTAACGCAGTATATTGGCTAAATGATAAAAAAAATATATTAACTAATACAGGTTATGATTCTCAAGCAAAAGCAATTTATGTTTCTGGAAACAAAGTAATTATTGTAGGACAAGATGACTTTCCAAATAATGCTGTATATTGGGAAAATGGCAAACAAGTAATTTTATCTAAAATAAATAAACATGCAGTAGCAACTGGGATCGCAGTTTTAGGTTCAGATGTTTATATTTCTGGACATGATGGAAGTTATGAAGGTGAATGGAATGCTGTATATTGGCATAATGGTAATCAACATATATTACCAAGTATAAATATTAATTCAAGAGCTTATGCAATTGCAATATTTAATTCTGATATATTTATTGTTGGATATGATGGTGATGATGCAGTATTTTGGAAAAATGGGCAACAAGTAGTATTACCTAAAACAGGAAGAGAAGCAATAGCAAGGACAATTTCTGTTTCAAATTCTGGTGTGTATATAGCTGGACAAGATGGAATGACAGATAATTGGGATGCAGTATACTGGCATAATAGTGAACAAACTATATTACCTAGAGCAAGTGAAAGAGCATGGGCAGAGTCAATATTTATTTCAGATACAGATATTTATATTGCTGGATTTGATAGCGGTGCTGTATATTGGCATAACGAAGAACAGGTTATTTTATCTACATCAAGTGTAGGTGGAATTGCCAGTGCAATTGCTGTTAATAACTCTGATATATATATTGCCGGTGGATTGTTTAGAGAAACTTACGAATTTGATTCTGTATATTGGTATAATAGAAAACTAATTTTATTACCAAGAATAAGTGAAGGATATATAAACAATATTCTAATAGTTCCTTAAAATATTATTATTTATTCAAAGGAGATATAAAAATGAATCAAGAAAAACTTTTTAATATTGATTTTAATATTCCAGTATTAAATAATATTTTAATTAAAGGTGAAGCTTTTGCAATAGAAGGTGATTATATTTACTACTGTTGTAGTGATGATGAAAAACTATATAAAATACGAAATGATGGCACAGAAAAACAAAGTATTTATAATGGAATTTGTCAATATATCAATGTATTAGGTGACTGGATTTATTTTACCAATGATGATGATATTTTATATAAAATGAATACAAATGGTAAAGAAAAACAAATATTAAATAATGAAATTTGTTGGGATATAAATGTAAATGGTGATTGGGTTTACTATATTAAATGGGATGGTCAGCACATCATACGAGATTGTGGTATGCTTTATAAAATACAGACAGATGGAACAAAAAAACAAAAAATAATTTATGATATTTGTAAATCTATTAATGTATTAGATAATTTTGTTTATTATACTAATTGGAATAACGGAGCAAAACTTTACAGGGTAACAGTAGATGGAACAGAAAATCAAAAACTTAATGATGATATGTCTCATTGTGTCAAAGTAGTAAATAACTGGGTATATTATATGAATTGTAATGAACAACAAAAGATATACAAAATTCATTTGGACGGAACAGAAAGACAAAAACTTAACAATGATACATGTTATTCAATAAATATTATTGGGGATTGGGTGTATTATATTAAAAGCAATGGGGAACTCTACAAAATGAGAACAGATGGAACAAATAACCAACCTATTGAAAATATAGAAACAGAAAAAGAATTTAAAGATAGAGTTTTAGAAAATGGTGATTGGATTTGCTGTGAATGTAAAGCACTGAATGGTTGGAATAAAAAAAATTGTATAAAATGTGGAAAAATACTAGAAATAGAAAAATAGTGCTTTCTTTTTCATACTATGTATATTATATTTAGGGAACCTCTAAAAACTCAAGAAACTATAGCATAAATTAATAAAACGTTATACGCTTAAAGAATGAAACAGAAAGGCTTTTTTGATGAAGAAGATTGCTTAAAAAAGTTAAGCG
>Ga0123356_10002059_pt1 | contig 21677 bp, 17 predicted proteins | sample TergutEmb28metaG_2_FD_92546 | JGI IMG/M metagenome (GOLD analysis project Ga0123356, IMG submission 92546) | Embiratermes neotenicus P3 segment gut microbial communities from Petit-Saut dam, French Guiana - Emb289 P3 | ecosystem: Host-associated > Arthropoda: Insects > Digestive system > Gut ... | reverse complement strand
TGGTTCGGTAAATTGCATAGCTAAAGAGTCTAGCTTAACCGTATCTCCGCCTTGATATATTCCCCTAACCGCAACCATAAAATCTCCTTAATTTAAGTATAGCATAAAATAAGTATTTGAAAACCCCGAATTTACCTTAAAAATAAGGGAATAGGCGGGAGTGCGGCAATGCCGCAGCTTACTTTTGGGAGGTTATGCTGAAAAGCCGTTCAAAGTGCATATCAACATTGGCGTTTATGTCTTTTTTTATTTCCTGCCGCAGCTTTAAGAGCCAATGAGATGGCAGCGGGCGGCGCTCCTGTTTTTGGTTTTCTGTCGCAGGAGTAAATAACTGAAATACTTCTATACCCAGCGCATTGGACAAAGCAATCAGCGTTTTATCACTTACCCACGCCCGGTGCCCTTCAATACAATTAACCATTTGTACAGAAATATCAGCCATTTCGGCAAGTTTTTCCTGAGAAATCCCCAATTTTTTCCGTCTGGCTTTAATATTGGCGGATAATATTTTTCTTAGTTGTGCCGTATCAATAATATAAACCCTCTTAATTTTATATTATGGCAATATTAGGTATTGACAATCCAATGATATTAGTACCTAATGATATTAGGTGTTTGTTTACTTATTATTGGTTTATCGAAGGGAATAAATCAGAAGGCAAGGAAGGTGGATACAATGAAACGAGTTTGTATTGTTGTTTCTGTTTTTTTATTTATTGGTGGATTATTTTCTGTCAATGCACAGGATATGATTATCTTGCGAGATGGAAACATGATTGAAGCAAAAGTAATGGAAATACATCCTTCGGAAATCAGATACAGACGTATTGATAATTTGAATGGGCCAATGTTCATCATTCCTAAAGACAGAGTACTTTCCATCAAGTATGAAAACGGTGTATTGGATATTATAAATGCATCCCCTGCAAATACATCTCCTGCAGGGGAACATGAAAGAAGCCAAACGGACGCAGTTGGTTCTTATGACGGTCAGCAAATTGGTATACCAACACCCTTGCAAATTATCCTAAATGCCTTACCTGCAATTCGTATAGCTGGAAATAATATGAAATTTCAATTTAGCGGTGATAAATGGACAGCTACCGTAAACGGGGAGAATTTTTCGGCGGGTACTATTGAGCTTGAGGATACTGATGACGGCTCTATACTGACACTTAAACAAACGCATATTTGGCCGGGTGCTGTTGGAAAGACTGCTGGAAGAATTGCCAACAGGATTCCCGGCGGCGCTGCTGTTGCAGGCGCTCTGGATACTGCCGGGAAAATTGCCGGGGCTGCTGGAGCTATAGAAGCGTCCGGGCCGGAAATGGTACTTGAATATAAAGCAGGTCCGCCTGCAAAATTATCTTTTGTAAGAAGCGCCAGGGGATCGGTTACTCAGTCCGATGTAAAAAACACCAGAGGAGCGGTTACTCAGTCCGATAAACAGATGACAGATGTTCATCCTCTGGTAGCAGAAAACAGGTTTGATCTGGATGGGTTCAATGCATTTGCCATAAGTATAACCGGTATGCCATCATTTTTGTGGGGTCCTTTTGGTGTAGGAATAACTATGACCGTATTTGAAAAATACAAACCAAATGTATTTTTTACTCCGTCTTATTTTTTATCAGGGAAGTATATATCTTCTTATTATGAAGATGATGGATATTGGGGGTGGAGAGATTGTTTCGCTTTAAGCACTGGTGTCCTTTTTAAGCACAGGTTTCCCAGAGATAGAGTGCTTTGGAATTTAGGTGCTTCTCTGGATTTTATGTGGGCTAATGGTTACCGAAATAATTGGAACAATAATGCTTTTTATAGGGGCAATTCTTTTTTATTAGGTATGGGTGTCCAGACAGGTTTTTCGTTCCGTTTTAATCCTTATACCTCGCTGGACTTAAACGGATTGCTCAAATTCCCCTTTGGTACAGTGGATATGGAGCTAGAGTATGATACATGGGGTTATCATGTACCAAATAATGCAGTTGTTGGGTTGCCAGAAAATATATCATATTGGCCTTTTACTGGCGGTATTGAACTGGGATTAACTTTATGGTTTCCGTATAGAAGCCGTGGGCAAAGGTAAGGGTGTCAATCACGCTTTTTGAGGAGGTGAAATTTATGAAAAACAAATGGTTTTACTTATTTAGTATTGTTTTTTTTCTGATTGGAATATGCTCTATTGTTGCACAGGATCAAATTTTCTTGAAAAGTAGAGATATGTTTTATGCAACAATCATTCAAGAAACTCCTTCAGGAATAAGGTATACATATCCCGACAGGTATGGTGATATGGTATTTTATCTCCATATATCCAGTATACAATCAATCAGGTACGAAAACGATAGAAATCAGCCGGAAAATCAAAGAAGTTCTTCCAGAGGGGAGCGCCAACAAGTTTCAACCCCACAACTTGATACACCAACACCCTTTCAGCAAATTATAAATGCGATGCCGGCAGTTCCAATTCCTTTAATTGGGAAGAATTTTAAATTTGAATTAGGCGGTAATATTTGGATAGCAAAAGTTAATGGAGAAAATTTTTTGGCTGGTAATTGCACATTGGAAGAAACTGGTAATGGACATATCCTAACATTAAAAACAACTCATGTATGGACTGGAGCTGTTGAAGAAGTTATTGATCTTTTACAAAAAGCAGGGATACCCCTTGGTCCTGCTGCAAGACCTCTTAGAACAATGGCCAAATTAGCAGCCAGAGTTGCTAATTGGATACCTCTTAATATATCAACTATTATTTTAGCATATAACGAGGATATGCCTATAAATCTATCTTTAGTAAGGCTGGCAAAATAAACAAGCGCACTGGCACCTGACGCCTAGGGTGTCAATCACGCTTTTTTGACCTGCCATAAGTTCTGTGGTTTCTGCATCTTTGACGGAAAAAACGGAGTAAAATACTAGGTATTTATTACAAAATATGTTATATTTAAAACATGGACATTGTATTCAAGCCGTCTGCTTTTGAGCATAATATAAGTGAAGACGATATAAAATATGCGTTTATGAATCCCTATTATGACGAACCTATTGAGGAAGACGGCAGTACAGAGAACAGGTATATCCGTCTTGGATTTGGTAGATCTGGTAATTTATTAGAGATTATGTATAATGAATATGGAGATATTTATTGTATTTTTCATGCTATGAAATGCAGAAGCATTTATTTACATTTATTAGAAAGTTAGGGGGAAATTATGGAAATAATGACAGACGAAGAAGCCTTTGCTCTTGATGAGTATTACACCAAAAATCCACCAAAAGTCGATCCTTCAAAGGCTCGTATTCGTATTCCGTTGGTTCGTGTTGATAATGTTTCTGCAGAATATTTAATAAAAGAAGCAAACGCAACACATAAAAAACCAGAGGAAATAATTAGTAATTTAATTATGGAAAAACTTGCTAAAGTCTCTGCCGTCCTTTAACGCTGTTTGAAGGAAGAAGTGCAAAGTGCCTGTCGCTAAATTTGCCTGATGTCATGATTTATTAGGAGGATAATATGTTTTGTGTGCATTGTGGAAACGAGTTGACAGGTACCGGTAAGTTTTGCTTGAGCTGTGGATTTAAAATAAAAACTGCTAACTCATTAATGGATTACAGCGTTATACAAGAAAATGTAGAATTAAGGGCCTGTTCAAGGAAACAATTGCAGGGTGTATGGGGAGAAATGGCTTTGACCATTTTTGTTTATTTTTTAGTAGTGTTTCCTGTTCAATTTATTTTCTGGGAGTATAGCCCATTCCATAATGCACGACTTGAAACGCTCGTTTCAATAGCTGTATTTGTTGTGTCTGGGCCTTTTTCTTTAGGTTTTGCGGGATATTGGTTGAAACGAATTCGTGGAAATGAGATTTCTACATCAAATATATTTGACGGATTTAATGCATTTTTTCCCAGTTTTGTTTTAGTGTTTTTTATATATATTCTGGTTTTATTGTGGTCTTTACTTTTGATAATTCCCGGAATAATAAAAGGATTGGAGTATTCAATGGCTTTTTACATAATGCATGACAATCCCGGAATAAACCCGTTTGAAGCTATAAAGAAAAGCAAAATGATGATGAAAGGATATAAGGGAAAGTTGTTTTTGCTTTATTTGAGTTTTACCGGATGGGCTTTACTTGGTCTATTAACATTAGGTATAGGATGGTTATGGTTATATCCTTATGTTGGACTTTCTGAAGGAAACTTCTATGAAAACCTAAAACAAAACCAGGAAAAACTTGTTGCAAATAATGCTGTCAAGTAATCTAATCCGCCGTTATGACAACGATAAAGGCTATTTTAAGGCAAATTCGCCGGAATTCTCTTGTGTTTTTATTATAAAATATGTTATATTATAAGTAATACGGTATAATATATAGTATAATAGGTATTATAATGAAGCAAAAATTGGATTTACCATTGCCGTCTGTTAATGCGTTGCGCAAGCTGGGGCAGGATATCAGCGAAGCGCGCCGCCGTCGCCGGATAACGGTGGCTTTGATGGCGGAACGTGCGGGAATTAGTCCCATCACCGTAAAACAAATTGAACTGGGTAACCCTGCGACATCCATTGGCGGGTACGCAGCGGTATTATTCACTCTTGGAATGACAGATCGTTTGCGCGACATTGCGGACATTCGCCATGATTTGACGGGACAACGTTTGGCCGAAGAGTCTTTGCCAAAACGGATCTACCACAAAAGGAAAAGGACAAAAAATGGACAAGAGTAGAGCAATTTTTGTTTCAATAATGCTGGACAATGAGACCGTTCCGGTTGGTGCCTTGTGGTGTCACCGTCGTAAAGGCCGTGAGAGCGCATCGTTCGAATACCACAAAGAATGGCTGGAAAATCCAGGCCGTTTTGCTCTTGAGCCTGCGCTGGTTTTAACCGAGGGGCAGCATTATACAGATAAGGCCTTATTCGGAGCGCTTGGGGATTCTGCACCCGATCGCTGGGGGCGTACTTTGATACAACATGCTAAACAAAGCAGGAATTTATCGGAGTTGGATTATCTGCTTGGTGTTGATGATGAAACCAGACAAGGCGCTTTACGTTTTTCTGAAAATATTGAAGGGCCGTATTTGAAAGAAACTTCCGCAAGTACAAATCCGCCGTTGGTCAAGCTGGAAGAATTGCTCTCCATATCCGAAAAAGTTTTGGAAAATAAAGAAACAAAAGAAGAACTCAAAATAATCCTTAATCCTGGTTCATCGCTTGGCGGGGCGCGGCCAAAGGCGGCGGTAATTGATAAAAACGGGACTTTTGCGATAGCAAAATTCCCCAAAAAAGATGATTCAATAGACATATCAAGTTGGGAAGCAGTTGCGCTTACTCTTGCGAAAAATGCCGGAATAAGTGTGCCGGAATTTCGTCTTGAGAATATTATAGGAAAGCCGGTTTTGATACTTAAACGATTCGATCGTGAAGGTAAAAACCGTATCCCGTTTCTATCAGCTATGAGTATGCTTGGTGCACAAGATAACGATAATAACTATAGCTTTGTTGATATTGCCTATATGCTGCGTAAACATGGCGCTCAGCCTGATAAGGATTGCGAGGAACTCTGGCGCCGTACAGTGTTTGGCTTGATGATAAGCAACACAGACAATCATTTGCGTAATCATGGTTTTTTATATAATGGCAAAGGCTGGATTTTATCACCGGCTTATGACTTAAACCCAAATAATATGGGTTCAGATTTTTCGGTATTGCTGGATACCGAAGCGCACAATTCGCTGGAATCGGCCATAGAGCTTGCGGGCAAATTCAGATTATCCGATGCGCAAGCAAAAAAAGTTATGGACGAGGTAAAATCCGCAGTCGTTAATTGGCGCAAGGTTGCACAATCGTTTGGAATATCAGAATACGAATCCGGCAGAATGAAAACCGCGTTTTTGGTTTAAAATCGCTGTGCGGCTTTAATGCATTTTCTGGTTTTTATCACCGACGCGACCGTATGGATGTAAAACAGTATTAAAAGTTCACCAAATTACCGGAGTAACTCCGTCAGTGTCGTAATACCAGTAGTTCCCCGGTTCCGTCGGCTGAATTTCGGAATAATAATAACGGGGTGTGCTTATAAGCAAAGCATTGCCATTGCCGTCTCTGCTTATATTAATCGCATTCCACATGGATTCATTTGCTCCGCCGTAAAAAACCTGTTTAAGGCTAGTGCAGCCTTCAAATGCATACCAACTAATTGCTGTCACGCCGACTGGTATTATGATACTTTCAAGGCTGGTACAGTGGCGAAAAGCAGAACCGGGAATACTGCTGATCCCCTTTGGTAATTTTATATGCGTTAAACTGGCGCCATTGCGAAAACCACTCATTTCAGTAACGCTATCAGGCATTGATATGCTTCTAAGGTTATAACAATCTGCAAACGCAAGCATTCCTATTCTTGTTATACCGTCTGTCAGCGTAATTTCAGTTAAACTACTGTAGGAGAAAGCATACGCTCCGATTTCCTGCAAGCCATTGCCTACTGTAATCGATCCATTAAAACGATAAAAAGCTTCATGTCCAATGTGTGTTACGCTGTCGGGAATAATGACGCTTCCGCCGCAACCATAAAACGCTGCATCATCAATGAGCGTTGTACTGTCGGGAATAGTTATCTCGACAATGTTACCGGCATTATGAAATGCCCTTTTTCCGATAGCCGTTACATTGTTTGGTATAGCACTGGTTCTGCAGCCCAAGACCAAAACATTATCGCTTTTTCTGATAACACAATTTCCTTCGCTCCGGTATACCGAATTGCCGCTTGCGACAGTTATGTTTACAAGGTCTGTGCATCCGGAAAATGCACGGTCGGAGATGTTGATAACGCTTGCCGGTATTGAAATGCTTCTGATGGTTGTACAATCAAGGAACGCATCTTTTTCAATAGTTGTTATACCATCAGGGATAACGACATCACTGCCGTTACCGAGATATTTCCACAAAACATTGTGCACAACCTTAAACACGCCATCAATTATTTCGGCTATCGGAGTAAGCATATAATAACAAGGGTTTATTTCAAATCTGGTATAATCCCATTTTATAGACTTCCACCGATCCGCCATTTTAATATCGATTTTGGTATCTGCCGGGACTTTCTCAATCTCAATAATGGCAAACCAAGACGACATTACTCCAAATCCGCCAAATGGATGATAATTAAAACTAACTGTTAAAATATCTCTTTCATAAACCACACTCTCAAGCTCATGACGGTCAATGGAAGCGCCTGTTGAAAGGAACAACGTTAAAAGCGAATAATTATTAAAATAATTTTCATCATATTGTCCTATTATATCCTGAAAAGAAGAGCTTTTTACCCATGCGCGTGTGTTATTACAATAGGTTACGGAATAGGTTTCCCCAAATAATTCCAGGGCTTCCGTCTTGGTTGATACTAAAACAGGATTTGTTAGATTGTGAAAAACATTCGGTGTATAGTTGCCGTATTTGTGATAGGGCAAATGGTCAAGATTGTTGAACGCATAACCGGCTCCGGTATACGCTTTGGGTTCAATTATTGGCTTTTCAGGTTCAACGATTGGCTTTTTGTTGTCTTCCCCCTGGTTGTTTCCATCTTCGCCCTGGTTGTTATCGCCTGTTTTTTGAAATGTGCTAGTGTTGTCTGATTTGCTATTTCCGATGAGGTCTGCGGCACAGGCTGTCATGAATAGTCCCGCAATCAGCAAAACTGTCAACCCAGTCAATTTTAATTTCACTACCTTATCCTCCACGAGTAACATATTATATCACCGCTTGGGAAAAACCACAACAAAAAAAGATGCGGATCCGTGTTTTTCCGCCGGAATTTGCCTGTTTTCCCCCCCTCACTTCCTCTTTTTGGCAAAAGCCTCGGCGAAGGGGTTGTACGTGGTGCCGTCGTCTCGCGGATTATTTGGTGATTCGCGTTTATAATCGCTGCGCGGTTTTGATGCATTTTCTGGTTTTTTATTCATCGGCGCAGCCGTCGACGCGGCCGCCGGCGCAGCTGGTTTTTGTTCGCTCTTTCTTGACAGGCTGATCCGGCGGCGTTCGGTGTCCAGGCCGATAATTCTGAATTCCAATACATCGCCAACCTTTGCTGTATCCAGCGGGTTTTTGACATAATGATCGCTCATTTCGGAAATATGCACCAGCGCGGTTTCCTTGATTCCAAGGTCTACAAAGGCGCCAAAGTCAACCACGTTTTTAATTTTGCCGGTGATCATCATGCCGTCGTGCAGGTCTTCAAAAGTGACAACGCCTTTGCGCATGATGGGTTTGGGATAGCCGTCGCGGGGATCGCGGTTGGGTTTTTTCAGTTCTTCGGCGATGTCGCGGATGGTTGTTTCGCCTATGCCGTGTTTTTGTTTCAGCGTATGTATCACAGTGGAGCTGAGGCCAGCAGTTGCGGTGGCGGCGCCATTGGCGTTGCCATTGGCAGTTATTGTTTCGCGTATCTCTCGTGCAACCGTGTAATTTTCCGGGTGCACCCAGGTATTGTCCAACGGCTCGGTGCTTTCGGGAATTTTCAGGAATCCGGCGCATTGTTCAAAACTTTTTGGTCCCATGCCGGGAACTTCATTCAATTCCGCCCGGCTGCCTATCCGGCCCTGCGTATCACGGTATTTGACAATTTTTTTTGCCAATGAACCATTGATACCCGACACATATCGCAATAGCGAGGCGCTTGCCGTGTTAAGGTTTACTCCCACATTGTTCACCACCGACGAAACAACTTCGTCCAGCGTGTCGGACAGTTTTTTCTGGTTAACATCATGCTGGTACAGGCCAACACCAATGGACTTGGGATCGATTTTTACCAGTTCGGCAAGCGGGTCCTGCAAACGCCGCCCGATGGATATGGCCCCGCGTATGGTTAGATCAAGTTCGGGGAATTCCTCGCGGGCAATATCGCTGGCAGAATACACCGACGCGCCGTCTTCATCAACCACCGTATACAGCACTTCAAGGTTGTTATCTGCAATTAAGGCGGTGACTATTTCCTGCGCCTCGCGGCTGCCGGTTCCGTTGCCAACGGCGATAAGCTGCACATCGTAGCGGCGTATTCCTTCAAGAATTAATTTTTTTGCCTCTTCGGCTTTATGATTATAGATAACGACATTGCCAAGGTATTTTCCCGTATCATCCAGAAAGGCGCATTTGGTTCCGGTGCGTATGCCGGGATCAATGCCCAGTACCCGCGTTCCCTTTATCGGCTGCTGCAGGAGCAGGTTTTTCAAATTTTCACTGAACACGCCAATGCCGTGATCATCGGCAGAGTCGTTTTGATCCCCCCGAATTTCCCGAATTAATGCCGGGGACAAGAGCCGTTTAAGTCCGTCCTCGATGGCGGTTTTGTGGTAATCGTTATGGAGCGTATAGTTGTGCTGGAGCATATTCACGGCGGTATCTGTGTCAACATCAATAGTTACGTCTAACGCTTCTTCCCGCTCGCCGCGGTTAATGGCCAGAATCCGGTGGGGCTTGATTCGGGAAAGGGCTTCGGTGTAATCCCAGTACATTTGATACACACTGGTCTTTTGCGCTTCCTCATCGCCTTTGCCCGCCTTGCCCGATCCGTGCACGATAATTTTGCCGTCTTTTATGTAAAAGGTTTTAATCTGCGCGCGGTTTTCCGGGTCCTGGGAAATTGCTTCGGCAATAATATCCATTGCGCCCTGCAGGGCGTCTTCAACGGTGGCGACAACCAGCTCGGGGTTTTCGGCATTTTCCGGATCGGCCGTTACAAATTCGGCGGCCTTTGCCCGCAGCGGTTCAGCCTCAAGTTCCCGCATCGCATCGGCAAGCGGTTCCAGCCCTTTTTCGCAGGCTATCATTGCCCTGGTTTTTCTCTTGCGCTTGTACGGCGCGTATATATCCTCAAGCTCCGCCAAAGTTGCCGCGCGGCTGATATTATTGTACAGCGCCTCGGTGAGCTTCCCCTGCTCAAAAATCAGGCGAATTATTTCGATACGGCGGGTTTCAAGATTTTTTCCGCTGTTGAATGTATGTTCAATATTTCTGACTTGCAATTCGTCAAGTTCACCGGTTTTTTCCTTGCGATAACGGCTGATAAAAGGTACCGTACATCCTTCGGCAAATAATGCGATAACCGCCGAAACCTGAGGTTCAGTTATCGCCAAAGTTTCCGCAATGCCCTTGATCAACCGTCCTTCATCGACCGTAAGGGTTTTGATAAATGCATCTGTAAATTCCATAATATAGTTATTTTATCGAAAATGGGATATTTCGGTCTATACAGGAATTTCCCGTATTCTGCTGTTGCAAAGAAAGTCTAAAACATCTACACTATAAACGATGAAAAAGAAGCTTGTTTTGCTGCAAACAATGATAGATAGTGACAAAAACTACGTTGATGCCTGTCTTCTTGAAAATGTGTATGTGATATGTGTGAACAGGGAAACCAAAAAAAACAAATCCATGCCTTTCAAGGTCATGTATGACAACAACAGTCAATTTTGGCTTCAAAACGAAGTTTGGGAATATTTTCTTACCTGTGATGATTCTGCCAAAGTAGCAGAAAGAATATCCAAGCTGAATAGCCAATGGGGGCAGCCGGTAATAATACAAAAAACCAGCCCGGTTATGCCAAAAACAGTAAATGAAGCGCCGGCGGCCACAACATCAGATGCAGATGAAAATGCGGATGCAGGTTATGGAAAAGGGTATAAAGCCATTGCGGCAATGACAGAAGCCGAGCGGGTTCAGCATATCAAAGAAAGTAAAAACCGATTGGATACATTAGCTGCCCAGATACCCAGAGAAAGGCAGATTATTGCCGAGGCTTTGGTTGAGACGACCCATGATGTTGTGTTGTATAATCATGCAACGTTAATGGATACCATCAGTCTTTCCAGTGATGATGCAAAAAAGCATACCAATGAACTGGTAGAATCCACTCGTTCTCTCATAAAGACATCTTCCTTGCTGGTATCTGAGAATATTTTAAATGATGATCTGGTAAATACGTTAGTATCAAAGTCCGACGGCACTATCATTCAGCATATGACCCGTGTGTATCTGAAAGGGCTTGCGTTTCTTTCTTTCTACAATAAGCTGGTTTCAACCTCAAGCATTATCAATAAATTGCGCATTGATTTCAGAAAAAATTATCTGGCTTTTTATCATGACTTATTGCCCCATATGGGAAATGATATTTCGCTGGAAAAAGTTTTTCTGGGTGGTATGCGGGCAATACCGGAAAATACCTTTTATGATTGGGCAGTAGGATTTTTGGTTCATGACATTGGGAAAGCTGCCGCAATGGAATACCATGAAGGCGCGGCTGTATATAACCGTGATATTGTTACGGAACATGTCAAAATTGGTTACACCTCTGTTATGACTAAAACAAATTATCCCAGAGATGCGGGGCTGATAGCCGGGTATCATCATGAGTATTACGGTGATCCATCGGGTTACGGGCTTTATCGTGTTGCCGTGGAGCAGCACCGGCAAAATAATCCCCGTAGCAAGCCCCTTTGCTGCATTGCGTACGATGTTGAGCCGATGCTCCAATGCGAGGCTTTGGCATTTTTTCCCGCGAAGCTTCTGGAGATAATCGATGTGTATGATGCCCTTACCGATTCGAATCGCAAATACCGGAGAAAGGCATTAACCGCCGAAGAAGCCATTGTGATGATGAGAAATGAGTTTATCAAAACGAATCGTAAAATCGATCCGATTCTTTTTGATTTATTCTCTAAATTTTTGCAGGAAACATCGGCATCTTAAAAGAATCTTTCGTAAGGGGGAAAGTCAAAACGCTGGCGGCTTTCCGCATTTTCCACCTCACGGCTGCGAGCCTCTTCCAGAATTAAGTCTTCAAAAACCCATGCCTTTTGGGCAGGGACATTTTGCGGCGGGGCCGGCTGATTGTTGGCTTCGGATACGGTTTCTTCTTCGATTGCCGGTTCCTGAACCGCCGGTTCTTCAACCGCCTCAACCGCCTCAGGCGGCGGTGGCGGCGGCGGCGGCGCGCGGCGTTGTTCTTCAAACCGTATAAATAATTCGCCGGTTATTCCCTGTTCTCTGCCGGCAAACCGTACCAGAAAGGAAACCGCTCCATCCGGTTCTTCCCGCCCGTTGCCAAGGCGGAAAAGCCGCGGATTGATCTGTTCCAGTATATTCATGCAGCTTTCAAGAAATACTTTGTTTATTGAGGAGAGGGCGGGCGCATCCATGTTTCCCGCCAGCAGCGCGGCGGCTACATCTTTGGCAAAGGCATATGCTTCATTGGAAGCCTGACCCCGGCCCAATGGCCCAATCACCACATCTACCGGATAACGGGGCGCTTCTTCCCTGCGGGGACGCAGCAATTCCTCGGGGATAGATCCATCGTTTTGGGAAAAAACACTTACTGTTGCCAGCATACACAATGCCGCACATACTGCTATTTTAATGCCCTGCCTCCACTTTAAATCCATTATAGAATATTCTGCCGCAATAATCTATAATGTGTCTGCAATGAATGTATCAACTCAGGCTATTTTATCCGAAGGGTTTAGCTGCCCTATAAGGGATGTCCTTTGGGGACATGTGTATTTTACCCCGGAGTTGGCGGCGTTGACCAATTCCGCCCCTTTTGCGCGGCTGCATCGCATTTTGCAGCTTGGTCCGGTCTATCGCGTATATCCGGGCGCAACCCATACCCGTGCCAGCCATTCAATCGGGGTATACCATTTGGGGCGGCGGCTTTTGCAAAACCTTGCGGAACGGGGCGCTGACTGGATGAGCCGGGAAGGGGCCTTGTCTTTTCTCTGTGCCTGTTTGCTCCATGACCTTGGTCATTTTCCCTACACCCACTCGCTTAAAGAACTGTCGCTGCGTTCACACGAGTCCCTAACCGGGTCAATAATACTCGCCGAGCCGATTAAAAGCCTGGTTGGCAACTGCGGGGCAGATCCAGCGCTGACTGCCGCAATTGTGGACAAGGAGCTTATTTCCAATGGGAACAGTACCGAATTACACTTTTATCGCAAGCTCCTTTCCGGCTGCCTGGATCCCGATAAACTTGATTATTTAAACCGTGACGCGCGGTACTGCGGGGTTCCGTATGGGGTGCAGGATGTTGATTTTATCCTTTCGCGGCTTATTCCCTGCCCTGAAAGGGGCACCGATATCGATTCTCGCCTTATTCCCAATGTGGAAGCGATACTTTTTGCAAAATATCTTATGTACCGGACGGTTTATTGGCACCGGCAGGTCCGTGCCGCTACTTCCATGATCAAAAAGGCATTATTGGATAGCCTGGAATCGGGGAAAATAGCGGGAGAGGAACTGTATGGCCTTGATGATCAGGGGCTTTTTGACCTGTTACGGGCAAAAACCGGCCGCCAGGAGGCGCGTATTCTGGCAGAAGCGGTATGGAAAGGGGAGCTTTTCGCGGCAGCCGCAGAATTGCCCTTTACCGAGGCTGCTCATGCCTGCCTAAGGGACGTTAGCCAACGTTCCCGCTATGAGGAACAGCTTGCCGGGGAATTCCGCCGGGCAGGCATCCCCCTTGCCCCCGATGACCTGGTTATTGACATACCTGAACCAGTGTCTTTTGAGACCGGCCTTTTCGTATTTGACGAACATCGCAGTTTTGCCGAAAGTTCAAGCGCCTTTAAGGCCGAAACCCTCGATTCTTTTGTGAATACACTGTACACCATCAGAATCTTCATAAATCCTGATTTTTGCGAAAAAATAGAGACATTGCCGGAATTATATGATATACTTACCATAGGAAAGTTATGGCTACGCTCTTAGCAATGAAGGAGGCTGGATTATGGAAATACACAATGTTTCTGAAGAAATGGTTGTTGAATCGGTAGAAAAAATCTTTAAGACCATAAAGGAAGGGGGTAATCCACAAGGGTTATGTCTGTGTGATCAGTGCAAATTGGATACCATTTGTTTTACACTTAACCGTATTAAGCCGCGATATGTTGCTTCGAACAGGGGTATTACCCGCATAGAACAGGATTGGGCTGCGCGGCAACAGACCGAGGTCGACATTGCTACTTTGGTGTACAAAGGTTTACGGTTGGTGAATCATAACCAGCGCCCCACTTCTTCACATGAGGAAGTTTTGTCCGCTGATACCATTTTGGCTGAACCGGCTTTTTTCATTCCCACCATTATAGGGCGGCTTTTTGACGGCGAAACCTTTGCCCCTCTTGCAGGAGTGACGGTGGAGCTTCGCAGTAATGGTGAATTAGTTTCCATGCGAAACCGGAATTGGCAGAACCCCTTTACCCTGATTACCAATACCCCGGGGGCATTTACATTCTGGCCGGCTCCGGTTCCCACCGAAGCGATAGAAATGCACCGTATTTTTGAGTTCTCGCTTAAGGTAGAATCTCCGCAATACGAACCGATGATCCATTTCTTTAAGATTCCTACCGTGAGTACGATTATAACGGCACATTCCTCTTATTCTACGGATAGAACCTTCAAGCTGCCCGATCTGTACCTCTTCCCGCCGGGAGAAGCAGAACAAAACGGCTAGGGGAAATTCGGAAGTAATATTTCTCGGAGAGGGGGGATTTGAACCCCCGACATCCTGGTCCCAAACCAGGCGGAATAGCCGCTATCCTACCCTCCGATGGGGTCTCAGCAATGTGCTGATGCCGCATAACCTTACTATACCGGATTTATGTATTTTAATGCAAGGTCTAGCGCCACGCCTTTACCGAGTGCAGGTATTCGATGACTCGCAGACCATCGGCGGCGCTTGAACGGGGCTGCCTGCCGGGGTCTTGGACGCAGTTAACGGCATCCTGTACCATGTTGGCAAAGTAGCCGGTGGGGCCGGTAAAAGTTTCGCCGGTATGGCTCAGGGAACGAAATTGCTCGGCATACGGACTGGGAGCGCTTTCCCATATTTCAAAGATTCCATTGCCAATGCGCAGCCGGCCTTTTTCGCAGGAAACTTCTATTTCAAAAACCAAATGATCCCGTCCGGCGCCAACTTCCATCACGGTGGGGAGCGGGGGTGCGGCAGCGCGGCGATGTATTTCTCCCTCCAGCCAGGCAGTTCCGGCGGCGGCGGTGAGTTTTGCGCCCCAGTGGCGGCGGTGCTTTAAGGTTCCATTGGTGAGGAACATGATTGCGTCTGCGAGGTGGGTGCCGTCGTGCCAGAATACATCGATGAGCCGTTTGGTTTTGCCCATGTAGAGGACAGCCCGCACGCTTAATGGCTTGCCCAATGTTTCCGCATCCAAAATTGCCTTAGCGCGAATATAATCTTCCGAATAACGGCGTTCGTGGTTGGTAACAATGACGGTGCCCTTTTCAGCCAGGCGGACAATGCTGCGGGCTTCCCGCAGATTATCCGCCAGAGGTTTTTCGCAGATGACGACTGGTACGCCGGCATCTGCGGCAAGACGGCAGTAGTGGTAGTGGCTGTCGGGGTGGGTGGCAATTGCGGCCAGCTGCGGCTGGTGCAGGCGGAGCATTTCGGCGGCATCTGCGTATACCGGCACCTGCCACTTTTCCGCAAAAAGGCGGCGGCGTTCTTCGTCAATGTCGCAGCCGGCAGCCAGAGTACAGCCGGAGTTGGCAGCTATGGCGCCGGCATGGGTGCAGGGCTTTTCCCGCAGGCTGTCTTCTTCAAGCAGGCTGGCAATGCGGCCCAGGCCAATAACGGCAGCACGGATCATTACGCTGCAATCTCTGCTGCTGCCTTTTTCTTTTTTCCCCGGTGAATGCCAAAGCCAATAAGCGCTGCGACTAATGCCAATATCACCAGCAGGGCAATAACACTGTTAAGGATATTTGCAACCACTATGATGACGAATGACAATACAAGCGCAAAAATCAACCCGACGCCGGCGACAATGGCCCCGGTAATTTTTTTGATAAACGGAAGAATTCCCGCAATCGCCTGAAGCGGTCCAAACAACATCGTAAAACCTACGAGTATAAGGAAGAAGCCAAAAAACCTTAAACCCCAGGTCAGGCCGCGGTGTTCATCTTCCAGAGTATAGATTACTTCGGTAATGGTCTGGACATTAAAAAACCGATAGATAGATGACGATGTTTTTATCGCTCCGGTGCTTTGGAAGTCATGTCGTATAACGTGATCGCCGCTTAATCTTCCCAGTACAATGCCGTTGGTATTGTTTTCAACATACGAGTAACTGATACGATAATCGCCCAAAGCAGGCCTGCTCATGGCTCTTTCTTCTTCGTATATATAGTTTCCGCTAAAGAACAAGCCGTCGGCAATGGCGGCTGGGCGTAGTTCCAATGGAGTAAATGCGCTTGAGAAGGAAAGATTGCCTGACAAGTTATAGCCGGCGATACTGAGGTCGTTGGCAGTTCTGGTAAATTTTGTGTAGCCGGGTTTTTCGTCAGGATTTTCCGGCGCGTCCTGATCTTTAAACTGCGATGAGTTCGGCGTAGTGTCTGACCATTTTAAGTTATATTCGTAGGTAGTAATCGTTTCTGTTCCGCCGCCGACCGTATCGCGTTTGGTCTTGTTTTCTGTTTCAACCCAGACATACCTTTCGATTGTACGTGAAAGGACGACAAATTCCCTGTTTATATGTTCGTTAAGGAATTGGTCAAGTTCAACGGGTGTTCCGGTTAATGTGCCCCTGACCCAAACTGCCTGATTTTGCAGGTTTGATGCGTTTGCCGCGTTTAACTCTGTTGCCGCCTTTGCGGCATCGGCTGCATTGGGACGCACTTCGTTCCAAAACAGCAGCCAGCTTGCGCCTAAAATCAGTAGTATTCCCACAAACACACCGACAATGGAATGTGCCAGGTTTTGCAGAAATCCTACCCGTTTGACGTTTGGGCCGCCGCTGCTGCCAGCAATGGAATTGATCGGTAGTTTTCCAAGATTAAATTTCATAAATACCTTCCTTAAATAACGATATTTTAGTTTATATGATCATATATATTTAGTCAACAAACGGTATTTGGTACGAATATGAGGTTCCCCCAATACCAATTTCTTCATATATCGTGTATAATATAACCCTAAAAAGGAGAATCCTCATGAGAACAATATTCGCTATACTTATGCTCATTGTTATTTGTTCCTGCGAACTTTTTAATAATCCAAGCGATCCTGATTTTCTTGATAATCTGTACACAGAGCTGGCGTGGGCAAATGCGGAAACCGTAAATGTGTTAGTATCAACCGGCGGCATGGGAACTGCGTCACCTGGGGGCAGTCAGCAGGTAAAGCTATGGCAGGATGATTTTTCCAGATACGGGTATACGCCGTTTACCGTCAATTACCAGCCGTTTAACCAGTATCCGTTTACCGGATGGCAGGCCTGGTATGCAGGGGAAGAACCTTTTGCCACATGGAGACCTGACGGAGAAACCGGCGCGGACAGGGTAAAGTTTGAAAGAGCAAATGATACAGGAACAAGCGTAAGAATATATATTTACGAACAGGGCAATATCTATATAGGGCCTTTGGGAGCGGACACTTCAAACATAGAAGTTCGCGTGATTGCCGATTCCCGCTGGGGTACGGTTTTTACCGCGCCGGTGGTGCATACAAAAATGGGCTTCTCCTTTCCTGTGGAGTTCAGCGCGTCAGGCGCGTGGGATTTTTTGGGGTGGAGGGCGTATGCTTTCATCGGGCAGAGTGTTGACGAAATTAACGCGTCGGAGCTCACAGGGAATGAACTGCCGCCCGAAGATGTCGATATCACCGTAACCGGCGCGGGGCGGGCAACCGTAACCATAAACACCAGTAGACCTGTGCTTCTTGTGCCGCTGTGTGTTGTCCCTGTGCGCGTAAGCTACACAAACCCGCCGCACAGTTCGGGCAAAGACTACGGGCTTTCGCAGCTGGTAACAATCGCTTTTTCAACTTACCTAAACAAAAACACCGTAAAGTTAGGCAGTGATTTTATAACGATAACGGGGCAAACAGATGCTATACCGTTTGACATAACAGAGCGGTTTATCATCAGTCACAATGAAAATGCTGATATGGTTTACATCACACCGAATACTCCGCCCCTGCCTGATGAAGTTACGGTTACGATTACTGTGGGCACGGAGGTAAAGGGGCTGTACGGAAATAATATCAATGCTCCTTTTTCGTTCAGCTATAATGTTAACGCCGATACCGGCGTGACGGTAACAAACTCGTATCAGGCGGTGAATATATGGGCTTTACATAATCCTGCGAATTATAACGAGGAGTTTTTCTCTCAGTGGGGAAATTACGACAGAGACCGGCGCTTGCGGAAAACCGGCGGCAATTATCAGGTAACGCTCTATTTTGGCGTGCGCTCTGTGGGCGAAATCAGCAATGATGTTGCGCACGATATTGAAATCGCCGAAATACATTACGCCACTCTAAGGGGCGATGAAATTGCCGCCTCCCTTGGCAGAGATGTTACAGAAGGCTTGGAAAATGTCGCGGGCAGCGCGGTAATAACAAACATAGATGACGATATCGATCCCGCCTCGGCTTATTACAGGAATCAGAACGCCGCGGCGGGGATGAGATATTACAAGGCAGTGTACACATGGGCAAGCAGCCCGACAAGCCCAACACAGGGGATACTGCGCCTTGTTGTGCTTCCCGCAACTGGGGAAGTTTCGCCCGAGGACTGGGAGACTGTCGTACTGGCAAACCGCGGCTACATATCTGTAGTGTATGACGATATCGCGCCTGGCGGACCTGCGCTTACTACCTTTGGCGGGTTTGCCAATTATGACGAGCCCAACAGGGTTTTCGATTACAACAAAAATCACAAGGAAATGGAATTAGCCTTCAACCTAAGAAATATCAGAGACAACTTTGACAGCGCTGACAACTCTGTTAACGGCAATATGAATGCGACAGCGAACAAACCGCGCTCGATGGACGGACAGGTGGGTATCGAATGGCAATGGCGTATTGCAACAAACGGAACGCAAAATCATTTGGGAAGCGTATGGCAGTCCTTATTAGATAATAGCGGCGAAAGTTCTCATTCAATAACATTGGATTTATCAACAGTTCCTACCTTGGAAGGTACAGAAGGGAATGGCTCTACTGACATTAGACAGGTACAAATCCGGTATCGTGATGAACTTGGCAGAATTATCAATGACGATGAGACAAACACGAGCGACTGGACTGAAATCGGAAAATTCCGCTACTATACACCGCAGGTCTCGCCATTGCCTTCATGGAGTGTAACTTACAATGCGGCTAACGGCACGTACAGTGTGGACTGGGAGCCGCCAACGGCAAACTTTGAAGGTGTTGAAGTCTCCGTAAACAGCGGCGAATGGCTGCGGGCTAGCAGCAAGCCGTATGTTCTGCCCAATATACATCACCTGCCTATTAATACACGAAATGTCAGAAACGGCGAAATCGAAGCGGCTGTGGAAACAAAGGTAATGGTACGTTCGTACAACGGCACAGTGCGGGATGCGGCAACGCCGCAGATACGGATTTTTAATAGTCTTGGTGCCAACGGAGCCGGCTTGACTATTAACAGTACGCATCAAGGTAATGGTTCATATAATACAACATTAGGTTCAAGTAATGTTAATGTAATTGTGGTTGATAAAAGCAACTGGAGCACCGCGCTTGTCGCTGTCAACCGTACCGCTGTTTTTCTGCTTGCTGAAGATATTACTCTTGGCGCTGATCTTCCCGGTGATATTCCCAACCCATGGACTCCGCTTGGTGATAGCGATGATCCCTTTACCGGTAACTTCTACGGCAACGGACATACAATAACGATTAACAGTTTGAGTGATGCCGCTGATATAGGTTTATTTGGCATTGTCAACGGCGGTACTGTCCGGGATTTGACGGTTCTGTATGATGCTAATTCTGCAACACCTGAACATGAAACTGTCACCGTAGACCCCACTAACAGCTTCGGCGGAATTGCAGGAACAGTAAGCGGCGGTACTCGCTTTGAAAATGTACTGGTCAGTGGCGCAGTCCTTGTTGCCGAAAGCGGCGAAGTTCGCGCAGGCGGCATTGTAGGGCAAATAACCAGTACGGCAACAGATCCAAGAGCAACAATCACCAATGCTTACAGCGATCTTAATCTAACTGTGAATAGAGCCGGCAGTATTGGCGGCGTAGTAGGTTTTATTGGTACAGAAGTTGGCGCGGCTGCCCTCCTGGAAAAAATAACTAAAGTAGGGAACATAACTGTAGGCGAAGAAAACAACAGAGTGAATGGTTGGCTTAACGCTGGCGGTTTTGCTGGTTTTGTGCGTGGTGCGAATACGGGTGCTTCGCTTGCCGTTTTTAATGATGTTAAATACAAGGATGGTATTATTACCGTAAACAAGGGAACAGGCGATGACAGGATTGGCGGCGCTATAGGGCACATTAATGGCTATATAGATATTCAAAATTGTTCATCGGTGGCGGGCGGCTTTAATATTAATAAAGGCTCCAGTACAAACACCTATAGCTTTTATATTGGAGGTTTTTTTGGAGAAGCCCAAGGTACAGATGTAATAGTAGAGAACTGTTACAGTGAAAACTCTGTCAATATAGGCGTCAACGGAACTGTGACTTTATTTGGAGCTGGCGGTTTTGCCGGAAGGAGTAATATTAACATAAGATATTGTTATGCCAAAGGAGATGTGAATGTCAGATCGTCATCCGATATTTTTGTTGGCGGTTTTGTAGGATTCATAAACGGAGGGACAATTTCATTTTGCTACGCAACAGGGAATGTAAGTGGTTTTGGGGAAGGCATAGGCGAAGGCGTATTACATAACGGCGCATTATCTATAGGAGGTTTTGCTGGGGTTGCTGAGCGCCAACGGATATTTCATAGTTATGCACTTGGGAATGTATATGCAAATGGAATAGATGCATTTGTATCTGCAGGCGGTTTTGCCGGAGAAATTTATGAATTTTTACTTGAAAATTGTTTTGCGTTAGGTAATGTTATTGCCCACATTACTGACAATACACACGCTTTACTAAATGCTGGAGGTCATACAGGTCGGATAATGAGAACATCAATAGTAAAAAATTGCGTTGTTGCTGTTCTGCCCGGTAATCTTAATGCCGGCATGAGTATTACTGTAACTGGTGATCCTAATAGTCGTATTGGACGTGTTTATGGTCAAAGTTTTAATAGCGCACCTTCCAGCAACTACGCATGGAACGGCATCAGGCTGTTCAAAGATCATAACTATGACACCGGCAATCCCGCTCCTGAAGCAAGTTGGGATAACTTTCACAGCGGCAAAGACGGTGCTGACGCTGGTTCCGCTCTTTTGCGTACTCGTTCATTTTGGGAAGAAGACTTGGACTACACTGCAACTGTTAATATCGACGGAAAATCGTATAACGCATGGGATTTCTTTGGCATTGAAGGCAGAGGTTATCCACGCTTAAGAACAGCGGACGGCGGACTATTGGGGGGACAGTGAGCAGGGAGCAATTAGCAGTGTTGTAGATATCTGGGATTTCTCGGGACTCGCAGGACGTGGGTATCCGAGGCTTGTGGGATTAGCGGGACAGTAAACAGGGACACTTCGACTGGCTCAGTACTCAGGGTTCAGCGCGTCAGGCAGATTTTTTCTCTTGAATAAATCTAAAAAGCTGTATACAATTGTATAGTATGAATAAATGTGAAATAGTTATGTATCAACCAGACGGTACTATTAAATTAGAAGTCCGTCTGGAAGATGAAACCGTCTGGCTTACGCAGGCGCAAATTG
>Ga0123356_10002058_pt1 | contig 21677 bp, 22 predicted proteins | sample TergutEmb28metaG_2_FD_92546 | JGI IMG/M metagenome (GOLD analysis project Ga0123356, IMG submission 92546) | Embiratermes neotenicus P3 segment gut microbial communities from Petit-Saut dam, French Guiana - Emb289 P3 | ecosystem: Host-associated > Arthropoda: Insects > Digestive system > Gut ... | reverse complement strand
CTAATGCAACAAAAAATGAATAAAATATTCTGTTTGTTGACAATTTTATTTTTGTAATATAAATTTTAATTAAATAATTGGAGTTATGGAAGAAAAATTTTAGTTTTTAGAGGTTCCCATAATTAATCGCATAAGATTGTGCAATATTTCCAAGTGAATTTGAAGTTGCGCCGCCTGTAATTCTACTAACCCAAATATAACGCTGTTTAACAAAACGTTCTAATTCATCATCTTTCCCTATAAGACCACCAATTATACATTTTTCCATAATTTCTATTGGTAGATTCCCTTCAATGGCTTGGCCACCATACAGGATAAGGTTAATCACATCTTCCATTACAGGCAATAATCCTATTTCGGAAGATAGTCCTTTACCATCTACCCTTAATGTGGTATTATCCCAATTTTTTTTGTCAGTTATAGTTTGAAAACAATATGTATATTCACTTTCATTCCATAAAAATTTTATTGAATGTGAAGGAAAAAAGATCGACATTTCTTTCTTCAGTCTTTTTAATCTTTCTCCACCAATATCAGATAATACCATTAAATGTTTTAAGAAAATATTTGCAGAAAAAGTAGATGTCTGCAATGCAGGTTTCCATGAAAAGGGATTTGCATTTGCTATTTTTAACAAGCTTATAAATTTTTCTTGAGTATGTAATAACTTGGGGATAATACTAATTTCTCGTTCTAAATTAGCAATATTTTCAGGCCAAAATTTGTACGAATTATTGGCTAAGTCTTCTACATCACGCATTTAATAATAATATCAGATTAATCAAGTATATACAAGATTTCAAAATAAAAATTATTAAATACCCTCAAACATCACTTAACACACGATTAACGTTAAGAAGTTGCTTTCGCAACTTCAAAAACCATCGAACTTTGGCTCACGGGCAGCTCAGGTACAAAAAAACACAGTCGGCGCGAGTGCCTTTGTGCGGTTTTATCTCTGCCACAGTTTGTCAACCCTGCAAAACTCAAAGCTTCGCATTAGCGGTTTCGTATATTCGGATTACCAAACGGTCATAAACAACCAGAATGTTATATGCTATATTTCGATAATTTTATTAAAAAAGGTTTACAAATATATTGCACCTTATCTTTCAGCGACCCGCTTCGGCAATGTTTGATAACTTTGCAAAAGATGACTTAATTATGAATATTTACAAATTAAGAATTTTGTGATATTATAAGATTATGAATAATCAAATACATTTTTTAGGTATTGATAAAGAAATATATGAGAAAAATGAGTATCTAACTCAGCAACTCATTACATATATAGGAAATAAACGCTCTTTATTAGGATTTATTGATAACGGAATAAGAAAAGTTCAAAATAAATTACATAAAAACAAATTAAAAATGTTCGATGTATTCAGCGGTTCTGGAATTGTTGCCAGATATTTTAAGCAATTTTCGGATTTATTAATTACAAATGATTTAGAAAATTATTCTTATGTTAGCAATCAATGTTATTTATCAAATGAGGATGAAATAGACTTTTTATCTTTACGTGAATACTACCAGGAATTAATTGCTAAATCAAATAATGAATTACGCAAAGGAATCATTTCAGAATTATACGCTCCAAAAAATGATAAAAATATTAAATCAGATGAAAGAGTATTTTATACAAATAGAAACGCAATGTTTATAGACACTGTCAGGCAATTAATAGATAAAATACCAAAAAATGATCAAAAATATTTTTTAGCGCCTTTATTATCAGAAGCATCAATACACGCAAATACATCAGGTGTATTTAAAGGTTTTTATAAAAACAAGGAAACAGGTATAGGACAATTTGGCGGGAAAAATCAAGACGCTCTAATTAGAATTACAGGTGATATTAAATTGCCATTTCCAATATTTAGTAATTTTAATTGTGATACAATCATTTGCAATGATGATTCGAATGAAATAATCAAAACATTACCAGAAGTCGATATAGCATATCTGGATCCTCCTTATAATCAACATCCTTACGGTTCTAATTATTTTATGTTAAATTTAATTTTAGATTATAAATATCCGGAAAATACCAGTAAGATTTCCGGTATACCGGAAGATTGGAATCGTTCAGCATATAACAAGAGTAATTTCGCATTAAACGCATTGACATATCTTGTAGAAAATATTAAGTCAAAATATGTTTTAATTTCCTTTAATTCTGAAGGTTTTATTAAAATTGATGAAATGAAAAAAATGTTAATGAAATATGGAAAACTTGAAGTTTTAGAAACAAAATATAATACATTTAAAGGCAGCAGAAATTTAAATAATCGAGAAATTCATGTAAGAGAATATTTATATTTACTGGAAAAGTAGTAAGGATATAACAGATTTACCGCCCAAAAAGGCGGCTTGGGGTTTTATCTGGCTAGGTCGGATGGTTTAAACTAATAAAAACATGAATGTATGTTAAAAAATAGATAATTTATATTGACAAATATTTAAATATTGAATATTATTTGTATTACAAGGAGAAAAATGTTTAAAAATATACTTTTATTTTCCATAATATTTGGTCTTTTTATTTCTTGTAATTCGCAAAATAATGTATCAAAAAAAGATGTAGATGCATTTATGGAAGGTTATTTTGAAAAAGTAAAGCAAAATAACTTTTACTTAATTGAATCATATTATTCTGATGAATTTTATAAAACTACTGATAAAAATAATTGGGAGGATTTATATAGTAAAATTCATTTGGCTCTAGGAAAATTAATTTCAATTGAATTGGAATCATGGAATATTCAATCTACAATAAGTACTTCTGGTTCAGGAAGAAGTTTTACATTTGTATATAATAATACGTATGAAAATGGAAAAGCAAAAGAAACTATAAATATATTTGTTCCAAGGGGTTCAGATGATATTAAAATAATTGGACATAATTATAACTCCAATGTATTTTTAATATTTTAAAATGTCAAAATAACTTGACAAAATTATGAAATAATGGTTTATAATTCATTATGGAAAATATAAAAGCTACCGGTTTTAAAAAACATTTGCCGAACATTGCGACTATCGTTCGTCTTTTAGGTTCTTTTTCGCTTCTATTCCTGATGGATTTTGTGAAAAATATAGGACCATTCATGGCAGTTCCGTGGATTTGGTTAATAGTATACACTTTTTTGGTTTGTACGGATTCGATTGATGGTATTCTTGCCAGAAAATTAAATGCAAAAAGCGATCTGGGCGCTTTTTTGGACGCATTCAGTGATACGGTACTACTTGTAATTGCTGCAGCGACTGTCTTTGTCGTTTTTGCTTCAGATAGCCTTACAGATTTTCAAACATGGCTTTATATCGGTTTATTAATTTTTTGCACACTTAATAAGTTAAGCATGAATATTTATGCAAAGGTGTTCTTTGGTGTTGCCAATATGCTGCATTCATATCCGCAGAAAGCTTTTGCTGTAGGTTGCTATTTGGGAGTAGGGTTTTGGGCATTCCTTCGTGATGTTCCATGGTGGTCAGTAGCTATCCTTATGTTTATAAATATTTATGCCGCTGTTGATGAAATTGTTTATTGTGCCCGAGCTGCAAATTATGATGTTAATTTTAAAGGACATTTATTTCAAAAATATGAGATAAGAAAAAAATAAAATCAACTTTTCAAAATCGAAGTATATTTTTTACGCTTTTGTTTCCATATTTCTTTATCCTGCGATATGTAAGTTTCAACATCGGAAATTTGCTTTCGTCCTTCGTCTGTGTTTTTAATAGTACCGGCGCAAATTAATTGAATCATAATATTGCCAAGTGCTGTAGCTTCTACAGGACCTGCAATTACATTTTTACCTGTAGCATTTGCAGTGTATTGCATTAGATTTTTATCCTGTGTGCCGCCGCCGATTATATTGATGACAGGAAAATGTTTACCGGTAATTTGTTCAAGCTGCCTTATGCGAAGATCATAACTTAAAGCAAGGCTTTCAAGAATACATTGAGCAATGTCAGTTTTTTTTGTTAATTGTCTTTGACCTGTAGCTTCAAAAAATTTATTAAACAGTAAAGGAAGATTTCCCGGAGATCCAAACTCTTCGCGTTCAGCATCAAGATAAACGTCCGGTGAAATATTTTTTGCGACAGCTTCGCCGATTTGCGAAAAGCTCAAAAGTTCTCCTTCTTTTTCCCACTGCCTGCGGCTTTCCTGCAAAAGCCATAAACCGGAAATGTTTTTTAAAAACAGTATCCTGTCATTATAACCGCCTTCGTTTGTAAAATTAAAATGAAACGCATCATCGCTTGTAATAGGTTTAAGGCTTTCTGTACCCAAAAGCGACCATGTGCCGCATGAAATAAAACAATTTTCGGCATTGGTTAAAGGAGCAGCGGCGGCAGCATCGGCTGTATCATGCCCGGCTCCTGTTATTACTTTTATTTGAGGAATGCCAAGTTCCAAAGCGAGATCGCTTTTTATGTTTCCTAGTACAGTACCGGGTTTTCGTATGCTTGAAAATAGACTGGGTTTAATTCCAAGTTTGTTTAAAACTTCTGCATCAGCTTGTTTTGTTTCCAGATTAATTAAACCGCTTGTGCTTGCGATAGTATATTCGCAGGCTGTTTTACCTGTTAACAAAAATGCAAATAGGTCGGGCATAAAAAGTATTTTGTCGGCATTAATAAAAATTTTCGGATACAATTTTTTTAATGCGTATAATTGAAAAATTGTATTAAAACGCATAAACTCAATGCCGGCTTTTTTATATAAAATTTCTTTTGGGATTATTTCAAAAACTTCGTTCATTATATAACCTTCGGTAAGTTTATCACGGTAATGTAAAGGAGAATGAATGATAGAGCCGTTTGAATCGATTAGAGCGAAATCACATCCCCAGGTATCAATACTAATACTTTCAATTTCGTGACCTGCCTTAACGCATTTTTTAATTCCGGTTTTTATTTCATCAAATAAAGTATCTATATCCCAATGCAAATGCCCGGGAAGCCTCTGTCCGCCTTCGCGTTCTATCGGAATATTTTCAAATCTGTGAATTTCAGTAAGAGTAATACGTCTGTCATACTCTCCCAATATTATACATCCGCCGGATGCGCCAAGATCAATCGCGAGTACTTTCATAAATGTATTTTATCATATATTTATTTTAATGTGTTATAATGATATAAAAAGATAATGGAGAAAAATAATGCTTTTATATATAATACGCCACGGAGAACCTGATTATACAACAGACAGCCTTACAGAAAACGGTAAAAAACAGGCAAACGCATTGGCAGACAGATTATGTACTCATGGGTTTGATGAAATTTATTCATCACCTTTAGGCAGAGCCATTCAGACAGCGAAGCCAACCTGCGAAAGGTTAAAAAAGCCGTATATAATAGAAGACTGGATGAGTGAAGACCTTGTATGGAAAGATTTTTCCGCAGATGATGAAAACGGAACAAGGAATTGGGTATTTGGCTGTCAAAATACCAGATTAATCGGCAGCAATTATACCAAAGATGATTGGCATACTAATCCTGTATTTTCGCAGTGTAACTCAGCTTTAGATTGTTATAAACGTATAACAAATTGTTCAGACGATTTTCTTAACCGGTTGGGTTATAAAAAAGAAGGTAATTTATACAAGGTTGTTTCACCAAATGAAAAACGCATTGCCGCATTCTGTCATCACGGGTTTGGAACCGCCTGGCTGTCGCATTTGCTTTCCATTCCTCCTAATATTTTTTGGGCTGGCTTTGATATTGCACATTCAAGTGTTACAATATTAATATTCAGGAATAATCCTGACGGGTACACTTCTCCTCAATGTGTATGCCTTTCAGATATGTCTCATATTTACAAGGAAAAACTGCCGGTTAATGCGGCTATTAAGTTCTTTTGAAAATATTATTTAAAACCCAAAGATGAGGTTTATATGATAAAAAAATATTTATTCTATCTTGCCCGATGGCAGTTAAGCACTCCGGTTTTAGCAATCGTATTAATTTTACTTGCTAACATGTCAACAGTAGCGGCAACAGTCATTGCTAACCTTATCGGCGGACTTATTTTCTTTTGGGTAGACAGATTTATTTTCCGTTCACTTTCAAAAGAACCGTTATGGGAAATCCGTGATAATGTTGTGTGTTATAAATGCGGCAAACAGGGCAGAGGCTACCGGATTGCCGAATGGCTGGGATATAACCGCAAGCAGGATAAAAATCCGCAGTTCAGATGTGAAGAATGCAAAGACGAAAAAGCGCAGGAAGTAAAAGAAAAAATTAATTGTAAGGGAGAATAAAATTATGATAAAAATGTTTTCCGCTTTCACAGAAGAAATTGATGATGTTGATGCGGCAGTATTTGAAATATTAAGCCAGCTTAATCTGGAACAATCGTTAATGAAAAATTCGGTAGGTATTCTGCATTGTTACCACGAATTTATTGACAGCGGAGTGGTTAAAACCCTGTCTGAAAAACTGCCTTTCGATATTATTGGTATCACAGTTCCGTATGTTCGTATTTCCGAAAAAGCAAGCTCGATGGGGCTTATGCTTAATATTCTTACAGGCGATGATGTAGAATTTAATACCGGTGTTTCAACTTCCATTAATATCGGCGGAGAAAACCTAAAGCAGGTCACAGATAAATTATGCTCTGGAATTTCCAGCAAATTAAATAAAGATGAAAAACCTCCTATGCTGATGGCATTTGGTCCTTTTATGCATGTACTAAAAATAAACGCAGATGATTTTGTAGAATATATAAGCGATTATTTTCCGAATGTTCCCGTTTTCGGCGCTTTTTCATTTTCTGAAGAAATTGATTTCAGTAAATGTTATACGCTTTACAATGGTGAAAGTTACGAAAATGCAGCTGCTCTTATCTCGATAACAGGAAATGTCAATCCATCTTTTTTAACGATAGCAGTTCCGGAAAAAAATATTATAGGAGAATTGGCGACTGTTACAAAATCACAAGGCAATATAATTCATTCAATAAACGGAATGCCTGTAGAAGATTATGTTTTATCTATAGGTCTTGTTGAGAAAAAGGGTGAATTGGAAAAACTCTATACGACCCCGATTATCGCAAGGCTCGATGACGGTTCAACAATTGTACGTGTCTGTATCGGAGGAGACGGACAAGGCGGTGCGGTTATGGGCGGTCATGTACCGGAAGGCGCAAGAGTAGGATTTGCCATGCTGGAATTATCAGATACCATTTCAACAAGCGGTGAAATTACAAGAAAAGCTCTGGAAATTACAGAAGGAAGAAATATAATTATTTATACCTGTATGGCGCGTCTTGGATTTCTCGGAGCTAACCAAAGAGAACTGGAAGCAAAAACAATATGCGATTGTTTAGGCAGCTTAAACAACTTCTATCTAGCTTATGCCGGAGGAGAAATATTTCCGCAGAAACTTTCCGGCGGTAAAATCGTAAATCATTTACAGAATTTTTCGCTTATAGTGTGTATGATATAAAATGAGAATATAAAATATGTGCGAAGAAATAGAAACAGAAACTGTTGAAAGTTTGCAGCTTCAAATTAAAAAATTAAACCGTCTTATTTCTCTTCAGGAAAAGAAAATTACCCGCGCCGAAATGGTGGCATCCACCCGTGATAAAGTAATGGGTATGCTCAAAGCTGAACGTTTGGTACAGGAAAATAAACTTATAAGCGTACATGAGGAAAATGAACGCCAGCTTACATTATTAAACGCTGTAGTAAAAGCTACGAAAATAGGTTTGTGGGATGTCGGAATAAACTGTAATGATTTATTCCACCCAAACAATACATTTACATGGTCTGACGATTTTAGAAAAATGCTTATGTATTCGGATGAAAATGATTTTCCAAACGTATTCGACAGCTGGAAAGATCGCTTGCATCCGGATGACAGCGAAAGAGCTGTAGACGAAGTTGTAAAACACATTTCAAGAAAAACCGGTGACACGCCTTATGACTCGGAATACAGGTTGATGAAAAAAAACGGCGAGTATGCATTTTTCCGTGCTTACGGAGAAGTGATACGAGACATTGAAGGTAATATTATCCGCTTTGCCGGCGCTTTAATGGACATAACTGAAACAAAAAATACTTTAATTAACACAGAAAGACTACGGCACGAAGCCGAAGCTGCCAATCAATCCAAAAGTAACTTTCTTGCCAACATGAGCCACGAAATGCGTACCCCCATGAATGCGATTATAGGCATGACGGCGATAGGAAAAAAAGCCAACGGCACAGAACAAAAAAATTATGCTCTTGACAAGATCGGAGACGCGTCTTCTCATCTGCTCGGCGTTATCAATGATGTTCTTGATATGGCAAAAATCGAAGCAAACAAACTGGAGCTTTCTCCTATAAAGTTTAACTTTGAACAAATGCTGCAAAAGGTACTAGCTGTAATAAATTTCCGTGTAGATGAAAAAAAACAACGATTGACTTTAGACATTGATAAAAATGTTCCGCTTTTTTTAATTGGAGATGAACAGCGTCTGGCGCAAATAATAACTAACCTGTTGTCTAACGCAGTAAAGTTTACACCTGAAGGAGGTGAAATTCGCCTTAACGCATTTTTGGTATGCGAAAATGAAAAATATTGTGAACTGCGAATTGAAGTTACAGACAGCGGAATAGGTATATCAGCAGAACAGAAAGAAAGATTATTTTATGCGTTTGAACAGGCAGATACCGGAACAAGCCGGCAATACGGCGGAACGGGCTTGGGACTTCCTATATCTAAACGAATTATCGAACTAATGGAAGGAAGTATTTGGGTAGAATCAGAAATTGGCAAAGGCGCAAAATTTATCTTTACTGTTAAAGTGCAGCGCAGTATTCATTGCGGCGAAATAAATACCGATTCAAAAGCAGCTTCTGAAAGCAGTAATGCAAATCCTTTTAATAAAGGAGAGTTTAACGGCAAAACAGTACTGCTTGCCGAGGACATAGAAATTAACCGGGAAATTTTTATAGCCTTGCTTGAAGAATCAGGATTAATTATAGAATGTGCCGAAAACGGTCAGGAAGCATTAAATATGATAGAAGAATCACCTTTAAAATATGACATTGTATTTATGGATGTGCAAATGCCTGTAATGAACGGACACGAAGCAACGTGGCGTATCAGAGATTATGAAAAACTAAAACCGAACGAAAAAAGATATCCGTTTAATCGAATTCCAATCATTGCAATGACTGCAAATGTTTTTAAAAATGATATAGAGGATTGTCTTGCGGCAGGTATGGATGATCATCTTGGAAAGCCGCTCGATATAAAAATAGTGATAGAGAAATTGCGTACATATTTAAAATAAAATTATTTTAAGAATACAAAAGAAACCATGTCAAACAGGTTTCTTCCTTTAAACATGTCTTTGAAATATCCTGCGAATCCTTCTTCGATAATAAAAAACACAGCATGCCTGCCTGTCACATTTTTTACGACTGCGCTGTAAATACCGTCATCCATGCCGACTTCACATTCGCCTATTTCAGTACCTTTGTCTGTGTTGTAATCATCGATTAAGATTTTAATTTTTGATTTACACCCCGACCCTTTTACATTGACGGAGAACTCCATTGTACTGCTGGAAAAATCATCGCCGAAATCAAAATACCTAAAGCCGATAATACATCCTGCCGTGATATTTGTAACAATTCTTATGAAGACATTTAATTCTGTAATAAGGCATCCGCCTTTTAAAACACAAGCGATGTCCGCAGGTGTTATATTGTACGGCGAAAGCGACTCTTTAAAACCGCAGGAAGTCATCTGTACCTGCGGGATACTGCCGTCGCTTAGAATGTTGATGCGCTCGACACAGGCACGGCGTGACATGATTGTTCCGTTAGTCATGCGATGGTAAAAAATATACCACTGTCCTTTAATATTACAAATGGAGCCGTGGTTGTTGCCGCCGGGAAAATCATCGGCATTGTCGACAATGATTCCGCGGTATTCAAAAGGACCTGTAGGACAGTTGCTTGTTGCGTACACAAGACGGCTGCCGGGATTCGGCGAATAGATCATATAGTAGACATTGCCGACTTTTCGCGGCGAACACGCTTCAAAAAATCTGTGCGGATCTTCTACGGGAATTATATCATCCATATATGTGCCATCGATTATTTCGTACATATTATCAGGGTTTATTTCTGCCATATACGAACGCTGAAATCCGCAGTAAATAAAAACTCTTCCATCATCATCAACTAGTACACCAGGGTCTACAAAAATCCCAGGGCATCCGGGATGTCCGCAAAACTCGTCACCTTTGCCTTGGGGCACATTGTATTTATATGTTGAAATCAATTTAAAAGGACCTTCCGGGCGATCGCTTACAGCGATGCAACCCCTGGCTCCCACGATGTATGCGTACAAATAATACTTGCCGTCTTTTTCTACGACATCGGGAGCATAAAGATCATTGTTTGTCCAGTCAGTATCCGAAGCATGATCGCGATCGACCCTTGTATGAAAAATATCACCGTGGCAAACCCAATGGTTTAAATTGTCAATTGATGCCGACCATACTTTTAATTTGTAATCACAGAATTTGTCGGAACCTGCGCTGTCATGCGAGCCGTAAATAAAAATGCGGTTTCCAAAAACACGCGGTTCGCCGTCTGGAATATATTCCCATAATGGAAGATAAGGATTAGCCATGAAACATTATAACACACTGTATAAGATTTGGAAAATTCTTTATAATTCTTCTATAAATAACTGGAGAGACACATGGCAAAGTATCCTTTTGAAATAATTGAACCCAAATGGCAGAAATACTGGGATCAAAACAAAACATTTAAAACAACGGAAGACCCTTCTTTCCCCAAAGACAAACGCTGTTATGTACTCGATATGTTCCCGTATCCTTCGTCTCAGGGAATCCACCTCGGCCACCCCGAAGGTTACACGGCGACAGACATTTACTGCCGCTACCTTCGCATGAACGGATACAATGTACTGCACCCGATGGGTTACGACGCGTTCGGTCTTCCCGCAGAAAATTATGCGATTAAAACAGGAACCCATCCTTCAATTACAACAGCGGATAATATCAACCGTTTTCGTTTGCAGTTAAAAGCGCTTGGTTTTTCTTACGACTGGGATCGTGAAGTTGATACATCTGCCGAAGATTACTATCACTGGACACAGTGGATTTTTTTAAAACTTTTTGAAAAGGGACTTGCCTACGAAGCCGAAAGCCCGATCAACTGGTGTCCGTCATGTAAAACAGGTCTTGCAAACGAAGAAGTTAAAGACGGACTTTGCGAGCGCTGCGGTGAAAAAGTTACCCGCAAAAGAATCCGCCAGTGGATTTTAAAAATTACAGCTTACGCCGAAAGATTGCTTGCAGACCTTGATACCCTCGACTGGCCCGAACCTGTAAAACTTATGCAGCGAAACTGGATTGGAAAAAGCGAAGGCGCAAACGTTACTTTTAAAATTGATGGTCACAATGAAACATTGGAAATATATACAACACGTCCCGATACACTTTTTGGCGCGACATACATGGTCTTGTCGCCGGAACATCCGCTTGTAGAAAAATTAACAACGACGGAACAAAAACAGGCTGTTGCAAAATATATTGAATCGGCGGCTTTAAAAAGCGATCTTGAGCGCACAGATCTCGCGAAAGAAAAAACAGGTGTCTTTTGCGGCGCTTACGCGATCAACCCTGTAAACGATCAAAAGATACCGATATGGATTGCAGACTATGTTTTAATTTCTTACGGCACTGGTGCGATCATGGCAGTTCCCGCTCACGACGAACGTGACTGGGAGTTCGCGAAAACTTTTAATCTGCCGATCATTCAGGTTGTCGCGGAAGAAAAAGGGAAGGGTGAAGGAGATTTTAACGCACCCGAAAAATGCACAGCCGCTGACGGTTTTTCGATAAACTCAGGTTTAATTACGGGGCTTACGACCGGCGAAGCAAAAGCAAAAATTACTTCATGGCTCGAAGAAAAAGGACTTGGAAAAAAGGCTGTAAATTACAAATTGCGTGACTGGATTTTTTCCCGTCAGCGTTATTGGGGCGAACCAATTCCTGTCGTGCATTGCAATGCGTGCGGCATTGTTCCATTATCTGAAAATGATTTGCCGCTGCGGCTGCCTAACGTTCAATCGTATGCGCCGACAGGCACTGGTGAATCGCCGCTTGCGGCAATCGAAGAATGGATAAACACAACTTGTCCCAAATGCGGCGGTAAAGCAAAACGCGAAACCAACACAATGCCGCAGTGGGCTGGCTCCTGCTGGTATTACATCCGCTACCTCGATCCTAAAAATGACAAAGCATTTGCCGCGAAAGAAAAAATTGATTACTGGCTGCCTGTAGATTTATATGTCGGCGGAGCGGAACACGCAGTCCTACATCTTTTGTACAGCCGCTTTTGGCACAAAGTACTTTACGACTGCGGTCTTGTAAATACAATCGAACCTTTCCAGCGATTGATAAATCAGGGAATGATCCTCGGCGAAGATAATCAAAAAATGAGTAAGAGCCGCGGCAATGTAATTAATCCCGATGACATTATAAAAGAATTCGGCGCAGATTCTCTTCGTTTGTATGAAATGTTTTTGGGACCCCTTGAAGTTAGCAAGCCCTGGATTGCAGCCGGCATTACAGGTGTATCTCGTTTTCTTGAACGGCTTTGGGTAATAGGAGAAAAACCTTTAAATGACGCGCAACCTGGTTCCGATGAGGCAGGCGGTATTGAACTGCAAAAACTTCTTCACAAGACAATTAAAAAAGTGACCGCCGACACAGTAAGTATAAATTTTAACACCGCCATAAGCGCAATGATGGTTTATTCAAACGAACTTTCCAAGTTGAAAGAACTTCCCCGCGCCCTGTGGGAACCGCTTGTAATTATGGTAAGCGCTTATGCTCCGCATCTTGGCGAAGAGCTTTGGGAAAAATTGGGACACAAGGAATCTGTTTCGTTGTGTAAGTGGCCGTCTTTTGACGAAGTTTTGACACATGACAACGAGGTTAACATTGTAGTTCAGGTAAACGGCAAGATCCGTGACAAGTTTACCGCTGCAGCAGGAACAACGAAAGAAGAACTTGAAAAAACTGCGCTTTCATTACCCGATGTTAAAAAATGGCTGGAGGGACAAACCGTTGTTAAAGTGATTATAATTCCCGACAAATTAGTTAATGTTGTAATAAAATAAAGTAGGGTAGTTAAGAATGGACAATATATTTGCCGTCGATAATATTTCTCGTATTTGTTTCAAAGTCATACTCTATGATTATCATTAACATTATGTACTTTATGCCGTAACCCTGTTCAACTTCCTCGATTAAATCATCGGGGATTTTATTTTTTTCGATAAAGTTTTTTCCGAACGCTTTTTCATTATCGGTAAGATAATTTCCGTATCTCCAGTTATCCAGTCCTTCATGATTTTGCCATCCGTCGCTGATGTAAGTATCATAATATCTTGCGAGCTCTAAAGTATTTCCTGAAAGTTTAAAATTTCCGTAATATCTGCCTGAAAGGATCGATACATCATTTTCCAGATTCCAGATATTTACTTCATTCAATTGTGAATTTCTTCTTTCTGAATACTTAATTAAGTATTTTAAATCATTTGTTACAATAAACCGCCAGCCTTGATATCCGTCACTTATAATATATGATATGTGGAATAATTCTTTTGTTTCGTCATTCCATTTATACAAACCGGGATTACCGCTGTAATGAAAGTTTTCGTTTCTATAATCCCAAAAAAATGTATAAATATTCTGCTCTCCTAACCTGAACGCAGTTATAGAAAATTTATTTTCATAACCGTCAAAGGTATGTAAAACATCTAATATCAAATTTCCTTGATCGTTTTTTTGTGTATTAATAATCTGCAGTTCAGACATAAAACATCCTACGATGTTTAAATCCGAACTTAAAACCCATCCGTAATTTTGAGGACCATAATTATTTTCTCCCCATGTAATCGCAAGCCTGTAGATTTTTTCTTCATTGCCGCTTCTGATAATATACATAATATTATCTACGCCTACGATTTCTATAACCGTATCTTTTTTAAGAAAATGTGTTATTTCACTGTCTATCATTGGCTGTTTTCGGACTTCAATATCGAAAGGTATTCTTATTCTGTAAACTATTCCGCCAATATCATAAGTTGCCTTAAACTCATTTTCAATTAAACCAAAAATAACAGGTGTTATCTCTTCTTGTTCATATTGAGTAATCTCGATTTCTTCTGTTTCGTCAGTCGCATTTTTTGATCTGTCACACGCGGTTATTATTATTGGTATTATGAGGATTATTAAAAGTTTTTTCACGGTGCAATCATCCTATTTATACATCGGTCCCAATGCAGCGCATGCACGATAATCCTGGCCTTCCTTGTCCATGCCGAAAGCGTTCCAGTAAGCAGGGCGGAAAATCTGATCTTCGCAGACATTGTGCATACAAACAGGGATGCGTAGAATAGAACAAAGTGTGATTAAATCCGCTCCTATGTGCCCAAATGAAATCGAGCCGTGATTTGCTCCCCAGTTGTTCATTACATCGTATGCGGATTTAAACGCTCCCTTACCTGTAATGCGCGGCGCAAACCAAGTGCATGGCCATGTGTAGTCTGTGCGTTTCCATAAAATTTCACTTACTTCATCAGGCAATGCCAATGTCCAGCCTTCTGCGATTTGAAGGGTGGGACCTATTCCTTTTACAAGATTGAGACGTGACATCGTTACAGGCATTTGTGCTTTTGTGATAAAGCGCGAAGAAAATCCGCCGCCTCTGAAGTATCCAAAGTCCGCTGCATTCCATGTCGTAGCTCCAATGCAGGTTTTCCAGTCTTCTTCTTTAACTTCCCAAAAAGGTTTTATTACAGCATTGCCGTTTGTATCGCGCATTTCACCGCAGGCATCAACACAGGCAGCTCCTGAATTTATAAGGTGAATAAAACCGCCTGCTTCTTTTGCCTTTCCCTGTAAATCGTAACCAGTTGTACGCTTTACAGCTTCGGGGCTCCAGTAGGTGCGGACATCGGCAAAAATTTGCGCAGTGCCAGTTAAAAGTTTTCCGAATAACATTCCGGCTGCGTTTAATGTATCGTTTTCCGTTGCAAGAACATAAGGCTCGCGCACACCTTCCCAGTCAAAGGAAGAACACATCATTGATTCGGGGAAATCGCAATTGGGATAAAAGTCTGTCCACTGACGCTGTCCTTGAAAGCCGCCTGCGATTGCATTGTGTCCAAGACGCTCTTCCTCGCAGCCTTCGGGCAGATTTGGGTTTCCGCTGAACATATCTTTTATGATGCACATCATTTTTACGACAAACTCCCATGCCTTGTCCTGTTCGGCTCGGGAGCGCTGGCGATCGCTTGGATTTTTGTCAAAACCTTCTTTGCAATATTGTTTTGTCCAGGAAAGAGCTTTTTGGAATTCTTTTTCATCATATATTCCATTTTCCATGCGGCGGATTATTTCTACTTCATCTACGCTTTCAACTCTCATGCCAAGATATTCTTCAAAAAAATCACAGTTCATAATTGAACCTGCAATTCCCATACATATCGAGCCGATTTGTAAATAGCTTTTTCCCCTCATTGTGGCAGCGGCAATTGCGGCTCTGCCGAACCGTAAAAGTTTTTCCTGTACGTCTGCGGGGATTTCCGTTGAGTCTAAATCCTGAACATCATGCCCGTAAATACCGAATGCGGGAAGCCCTTTTTGCGCATGACCTGCAAGCACCGCCGCAAGGTATACGGCTCCGGGGCGCTCGGTTCCGTTAAAACCCCACACGCCTTTTATGGTATTGGGCTCCATGTCCATTGTTTCGCTGCCGTAACACCAGCACGGAGTTACTGTCAAAGTAATATCAACGCCTTCGCGGCGGAATTTATCGGCGCAAGCGGCAGTTTCAGGAACCCTGCCAATCGTTGTATCGGCGATTACGACCTGAACAGGTTCGCCGTTTGAATAAAAAAGATTTTTTTCAAGGAGTGTTTTGGCAGCTTTTGCCATGTTCATGGTTTGAACTTCCAAAGATTCCCGTACTTTTAAAGGACCTTGCCGTCCGTCAATTGTCGGTCTTATGCCTATTTTTGGATATTGTCCTTTATATCGATTTATTGCCATTTTATCCTCCGGTTTTTACTTTTATTAATAATTATCATCATTATATTACCACAAAATTCAGGAAAATGAAAATAATCTTGATTTATTCTTAATTTCGTGTGAGAATAGTATTATGGATTATTTTTTCACTCAGGCATTAACTGATATTTGTGAACGCTCTTTAGTGTCTCCAGATCGCCCTTTACGCTGTTTAATTATCGTAAACCCCGCAGCAGGGGGATATGTAATTCAATCCAGATGGGATAACCGGATAAAAATATTAACCAAATACCGGGATAAGGCTCAGTCTAATCCGAAAAGATCTATCTATAAAAGCGTATTAATGAATCTTACCGAAGGCAAGGGTTCTGCGGGAGAAATAACAAAAGCGTTAATAGATCGAGCCGAAAAAGATACAATTCCTTTCTATTTAATTATCAGCGCAGGCGGTGACGGAACGCATTGTGAAGTTATGCACGCATTGTACGATGCGCCTGCAAATGTTCTTTCCAATATGGCAGTACTGCGCCTCCCTATGGGAACAGGCAATGACGGAGCCGAAAGCGCCAGTATGGAAAAGGCACTGGATTTGCTTATTAATCCAACTCATGTTGAATATGCTTCAGCTGTACAATTGATAACCGCTAAAGGCGGATCATCAAGATGGAAAGGTCCTTTTCTTGCTTTTAATATTTTATCTGTCGGGCTGGATGCGTATGTTACACACATGACCAATAATATGAAAGGTAAAACCCCGGGAGATTCTTACAGACTCTGGATTGATATTGCTACTTTGTTTTATGAACGTAAATATAAAGTAGGTTTTTTTAATGTTCATGCGTTTGATGATAAAAATAAAGAAGTTCTTTCGTTTAATGAAAAATTATTACTTTTAGCGATGGGTGTATCCGGTAATCGCACTTACGGCTCCCAGCAGAGAATTCTTCCCAACGAATGTAATGTTTGCGGGATAAAAAAAATGTCTTTTTTGAAAAAGCTGGGTATTAAAGGCAAAGTTTCAAAAGGCAAACATACCAGTGATCAAAATGTTATCAGCTTAAACGCCCATCGTCTTGAATTTAAAGTTAATCATCCCATACTTGCGCAAATGGACGGCGAAGCAATTTTACTGCAGCCCGATGATTTCCCTGCGGTCATGGAACTTACACCGCCGAAAATTCCATTGTTAAAACTTGGGGAAGAACTATTGACAGAAGCATAAAAGTGTGGCATTGTGTCCATTAAATTACTGGAGGGGGTGTTATGGCTGCGACAGGTAAAAAAAAGAAAAAGATACCGCCGATTGATCAGGAATTTCTTGAAAAAATGGAAGCCTCTCTTACAACTCTAAGAAACGAAATTGTTGACAATCTTATTGCCAGCAGTGAAGATTTTAAAGAAATAATGGAAGGCGAAGAGCCCAAAGATGTTGCTGACATCGCATCAGATGATATCGACAGGAAGATGATCGAAGCTATCGGCGTTCAGGAATTAAAACGCCTTAAATTGATTGAATCCGCCATTACGCGCATCAAGCAGGGCAAATACGGTCATTGTATAAAATGCGGCAAACGTATCCCGCAGGATCGCCTTATCGCAATTCCCTACGCACTTATGTGTATCGAATGTAAATCCGAAGAAGAAAGACGCAATAGGTAATATTTTTTTTACATATACTGTGAAACCATCCGTACAATAATTTCTCGTGTTTGTTATGATTATTTTGATGTTAATATCAAAAATGATATTCATATAATTGATGTTAGGCGAGATACACCCAAAATATAAAAAGGTATTGATAAAATATTGTGAATATGATAAAATATAAATAATGATTTTGAAAATGAAATATAAAATAAATCTTTATCTAATTATTGTTTTAATATTATTTACTTCTTGTACAACTATAAAAGAAGGAGAATATAAAAATTATACATACGAAAATATAATTTTAAAAAAAGGAACTCCAAATCATGATAATATTTTTATCTTGAATAATAACTATATTGGTTATGAAATTGAACCAGATTATTCTTTGTATTTTACACTAGAAGAATTGGAAAATAATGTGCAAGTAAGGTTATTAATATGGGAAAATATATTTAATAATAGATTATTAATTTGGTTAAAAAATATTAATGGACAATGGATATCATTTGATTCTGTAGAATATAATAGTACATTTATTAAATTTTAGTAAAAAAATAATTATAATGTCAAGATTTGTGCGTAACAGGGGTACTAGTCTCTCTCCGCATATATAACGGAAGAATTGCCATAACTTGATTAGTGTCCGCGCTATCTCATCATCTTAATATTTTTTGTAAACCCTTTTTTTGGAGGTAGCGCTTGTGATTTCGACATTTACATATTTTTTGTCTATTAAACGAAGTTGCTTTTTCCCCTCTCTGTCCAATGTGTAGATTGCGTGTTTACGGTTATTATTGCCGATTAGTTCAAGGTATTCATTAAGTATTTTTGTCTTTTCGGCTTTGTTTAATTTCCTGTACCGCTTTGTGTATTCCGCTTTTATTTTTTTCTTTTCCGCCATGGTGAATCCCATTCCTTTCCTCCAGAAAACGTTGTTTCTGGATGTATTTTAGATTTTCCATGCTTTGTTTTTTACGTGAGATTTTTACCTCTCTATGGTTCGTTTTAATGTGAGACATTGCGAAACATTGACAAAAATGAAAAAAATGATAAAATAATAAGTATCTCAATAAATGGGGGATTATAATGCCAGCGGTTACAAAAACTATGGATTTTTATACAAATTTGAAAGAAATTCTTGATTATTGCCAAAATAATAAAGAACCAGTAATTGCAACTGGTAATGGTCAAGGAAAATTCGCAGTAATGACACAGGAAATATACGAAGAATTAATTGGAAACAGCAGAAAAGAACTTTATAATGCTTTACAAGCAGGCTTAGATCAAATCAATAATGGCGAATATATTGAAGAAGAGGAAATGTTTAAAATTATGAATAAACGTCGAAGTGTATTAACTGCAAAGTTTGTATAGGAACATTCGTGTATTCACTTATTTTTTCAAAATTATATTATAGCGATATTGCTGAAAGTACTGATTACATAGCTGATGTATTACAAAATCCAGTGGCAGCTCTAAGATTGTTTGATGAAGCAAATCAAAAAATAATCGAAATAAAAAACAACCCAAGGTATCGTCCACTTGTAAACGATGAATATCTTGCAAACCTCGGCTACAGATTTGCGATAGTTAAAAACTACTTGCTTTTTTACATCATAGGTGAACCTACCGCCGAACGAGTGACAATGAGTGAGGGTTCCCGCTCGGTTGCTGACAATCATATTAAAATAATCAGATTTTTATATGGCAGAATGGATTGGATGAATATATTAAAAGAAAAAACTGTAGAAGAAATGATGGAATAAAGTTGATCCCACGCCTTTGTGATATCGCCAATCGGAACGTTAAGCGAAAGAAAAATAAAAAATATGGATTCGAGTAGATTTTACATAATTAAACCTAATAATATTAATCCACTTTTGTCCATGTTAATCTACGGACAATTTTTTTATAGTTACAACTCTTTTGAATGTGTCATCACTTGGGGAAAAATAACTTAATTTATGTAGAAAAACCTATTTGTTCCATATTGGTAGTTCTTTGTTTTTGTCCTTATATTGCGAAACCACCCGTACAATAGTTTCCCGCGTTTGTTATGATTATTTTGATGTTAATATCAAAAATGATATTCATATAATTGATGTTAAGTGCAATTGGGGTGATTTTGAAGAAAATTTAAATATAAATTTAAATTAATTTTATATTGAATATTCTAGACATTTAATTAAAATTGTATTATAATATTATAAGGAATAAAATATGAAAAAAATAATCATTTTTTTATTTATAATGTTAATTAATGTATTTTTTACATTTTCTCAAAATAATGAACATAGTATTTTTGATATTCTGAATAAAGAAATTGTAATTAATAATGGTTTTGCAGGTGAAAGTCTAACTTTAGTATATGAATCAAATAAATATTATTTATACAGAAGAATATTTGGTTCAGGTGTTCCTTATATTGGAACAATTAAATATAATGTAACAATAAATAATATATATGAACTTACTGCGATGCGAATTGAAGAAATTTCTGAAAATATTATAACTCGTTATAGTAATGATTATATAAATATTAATATATATGATATAAATGAATTAGAAGTATATATTAATGATATAAAAAAAGAAATTTGGTATATTAGGGAATAATATGTACCCCAACTGCACTTAACAGGATTGTATATGCTAAGAAGTTGCTTTCGCAACTTCAAAAGCCGGCGGCTCGGGCTACGAAAAACCGCATTGGCGGTTTCGCTTTTTCGGGTTGCCAAACCGTCATATACAACCAGAACGTTATATGCAATTGTGCCTAAAATTATAGGAAATACTGAATAAATATGTATTGACAAAATTTAAGATATTATTATAATAAATATAAATTAAAGGAGATAATGCTTATATGAAAATAATTTATAAATATAGTCCTAAAAACTTAACAATAATTAGTTTTAGAATCTTAATTTGTATTGGAATGTTATTAACTATTATTAGATGGGTGAGTGTATTTAATAATAATATTTTAGTATTTACGAAAGAAATAAATTCTCATATATCAAATTTATCATTAAGCATGATTTTATATTTAGGAATTGGTTATTTATGGCTCTTATTTGGTGTGAAATTTAGTGTAATTATAATTTTAGGAACTTTACTAATAATTGCCAATATAATATGCGAAACATTGTTAGGATTTATTAATACTCCAGACATTGTTGATGCCATATATGGTATAATTGGTATAACAATTGCATTTATATTTTTATTTCTTACTAAAAAGTATGGATTAATACAAAATGAATATTAATTTGCTATCTATGGGAACCTCTAAAAAGAGTTTTTAGAGGTTCCCATAATGATGTTCGGCAACTGCATATAACAGGATTGTATATGTACACCGCTGGAGCGGCTTGGGCTACGAAAAACCGCAGTCGGTTTCGCTTATTCGGGTTGCCAAACCGTCATATACAACCAGAACGTTAAGTGCAATAAACCATTAAATTAATAAAAAATATTGATGAAATATTTGTTTTTTAGACCTTGTATTATGATTATAAATGTGATAATGTATTAAAAGAGGGATATTTTATGGAAATGGTAATGAAAAATGAGGTTCTTTTGGAAAATTATTTAGGATTATTGAGTAGTCTTAGTAGGGAATCCAAAATAAAGCTAGTTGAATGCCTAAATTTTGATATAAAAAATGATGTTTTGTTAAAAAACAATTGGATAGATGAATTATATGGCTCTTTTGTTTCTGATAAACCAGTAGAAGAATTAATTTTCGAAATTCGAGCAAACAGACGATTTAATCGTGAAATTGTAGGTTTATAAAAATGAAATATTTGTTAGACACTGATATTTCAATATTTTATCTTCGTGGAAAATATAATATAAACCAAAAATTAAAGGAAATTATAGGATATGATAATTGTTTTATATCCGAAATAACACTTGCTGAATTAAAATATGG
>Ga0123356_10002057_pt1 | contig 21685 bp, 10 predicted proteins | sample TergutEmb28metaG_2_FD_92546 | JGI IMG/M metagenome (GOLD analysis project Ga0123356, IMG submission 92546) | Embiratermes neotenicus P3 segment gut microbial communities from Petit-Saut dam, French Guiana - Emb289 P3 | ecosystem: Host-associated > Arthropoda: Insects > Digestive system > Gut ... | reverse complement strand
TTCAATAAAATTAGATTCTTTTGTAACAGTATTTCCAGATGCGTCTTGTTCTCCAGGTTTATATCCATCCCTGTATGCTTCATGTCCGAGAATTACAGCAAGCCGCATTTGGTCTTCTGCGCTCATACCGCTTTCATAATTTGCCAGTTCAATTACCCTTTTTCCATCTGCATCACGTGTGGTTCTTGCTCCATAATCTCCGTCAGCATCTGTATTAATAATCACATCTCCCTTTAATATATCCCACAATTGATTCTTTTGTACCTTATCACCATACCCGTATTGGGCGCGTAATGCAATAGCTGAATCGAAATTATTGCTTTTATCTTTAGTATAATTATTAATTCGGGTATTTGTATCCCAAACCATTCCGCCTCTGATAGAGGAGAGTACATTATCAAAGCTGACATTAGCGCCGCCTGTGCCGATGTTCATTTTCGTACCGTCTCGGCCAAGATGCAGTTCCAGTATACCGCTATTTATTTTATTGCCTGTTAGCATGCCCAGATTTAATACATTTAAAGTAAAATTATTTCCTAATGCGTAGTTTATCCCCTGGCCTGCCAAAGAACCAATAAGACCGTTTAGGTTTTGAAGATCACTCTGGTTTGTTGCATTAAAACCTTTCAGTTTACTCATATCAATACCGCTGTTAATAGCTGTCAGGCTGGAAGAAACAAAAGTGCTTGTCATTGATGTGGCTGCGCTTGTAAGAGTGTTCTTCATACTTGCAGCAACTATATCACCGGAATAACCAAATCCATTTGTTTTGTCATAAGTAATACCGCTTATCAGACTGTTTGCAAAACCTGTTGTAAGAGTTTGTGTTCCTGCCATTAAAGTTCTGGTTATGACTGTGTTTACCGGGCTGCTTACTTTTCCCATAGCGATATTTGTGAGTCCACTAAAACTGCCTTCGACGCCATTAAATAATCCTGCTCCAAATTGGTTCACAGTATTTGTCAGTATCGATTTACCAACATTTACCGCTGCTTCGCCGAAATCTTTATATCCTCCGGCTACGTCAAGAGCTCCAAATAAAATTTCGCTTGCGCTGCCAACACCGACAGAAATTGCTATTCCAACCCAGCCTGCGCCGCCTGTAAAAAAACCGGCTGCAACAGAACAGGCAATGGAACCAACTGTACGGAGATTTGGCGCCGAGAACCAGCTTCCTTCATCATTCCACATTCGTTTGTCCCATAAAGCTAAACTGAGTTCAGCGCTTCCTATGTTATCTATCACAGACCAATATGTAAATTCAGAAATTAACCGTCCAAGTTCTCCCTTGCCTTCGTCATAAAAAACATCTTCCTTTTTTTTACTCATTTCGCCTGGCGGTTTGACAGATGGGCTGTATCCGATATGTGCGCCGAATTTACCTGCAGATTGCGATCGTTCCTCATCTATACTTATTGAATTTTGACCGATTCCGAAAATATTATTAAGGATATCATTTATTTCTTCATACATATTCCCCAGTAAATACTGTATGGCAATGGAATCCAGAGAAGCAAGATATTTTTCGTCCAGGTTTGTCTGCAGTATTACCGGTTCCATAATGTAGTTCGCATAACCCGTTATGGTTATTGTTTCGGAAATTACAGGCGTAAAGAGTGTAGAGCCTCTTATTATGTCTTTTACATAATCTTCTCCGCTCCTTCTCCAAAGCCCGTTAAAAATAAAAATGTTATCTATATTTTTACGGAAATTATCATTGGCCATTTTGACATTTTCATATAATCCCTTAATTGCTTCATCTGCGGTTAACTGGACATTATGTGCAAGTTTTCTTGTTTCGCTGTCTGCTATTTCTGCATTTGTTCTTCTTGCAAGATCATTCGCAGCAGTTCTTACAAGGGCTGTGTCCCATATCGAAATACCGCCTAAGCCAGATCTTACAAGCATGGAAGATGTGCCGGTTATATTGTTTAATGAACCAAATGCATTTGACATATTGGCGATTCCGGAAGATTGTAAAAGATTTGACATCAGCGCTTGTGCTTCCGGAACAGCGTCACGGATGCCTAAAGGTTCTCTTATATCCATGAAACGGGACAATCGTTCGCCTTCTGTGCCAACCAGTGACAATAATGCTCCTGATGATGCATGATTAGCCGCGTTAGCTGCATGTTCCAGCCATTCTTCTTTGTCTTCAAGTCCCGCAAGATAGATTTCTGTCCACTCATTATTGACGCGTTCATATTCATTTTGAAAATTTATATACCACTTTTTGTAAGCATCTTCCATTTTTTGATAACCGGTTATCCAGTCCGTTCGTCCGTTTTCGAATATTTGAGCTGCGGAATCCTGCCATTCATAATATTTTTCTGATATGTCCATAAACATCTGATGCCATTCCGCTTCTCTTGCAGTAAGTTCCGCCATATATCTGTTTTCCAGCGTTTGTTTTGTTAATAATACAATTTCTTCTCCCAGGATACTGAACTCTGTAAAGAAATTTGACTCAGCATTAAGATACATTGATAAATTGTTTAACATAACAGTATGCATATTATCTAGATGATTTTTACCGGCTGCTGTGTTTATTCCATATGCATTCTGAGCTGCTGTTACCAATGTTTCCTTATTTGTATTTCCGGCAATATATGCGTTTACGGCAGTTTGGAAATTATATTCATTAAGCTGCTGTCTTTGGGTATTAACAATCCAAAATGTATCCAGAGCATTTTTTGTTTTTTCTTCTTCATCTTTTGCCCAATGATATAATGTTATAAGCGCTTCTGATATGCTGGAAAATATTCTATTGGAATCTTCCTGCATAGATTCCCAGTAAGTTCTGACTTTAGATATATCATCATTGTTTATGTTATCTGTATTTAAAAGCGCTTGCTGAATATCAATCCACTCAATATTTTGTCCGTTTGGTTTTATGCTGTCTAAAATATTAATTTTATTACTGGATTCTAAAAAAGCAATCGCAGCGTTATTAATTAATGCCATATTACTGCCTAACGAAAGTTCCCATTCTTTTGTTTGTACTAATATTTCTCTATGGACCGGCTTAATGAGATTAAGCGCTCTCTCGTTAATATCACGCATTTCTTGATAAGCTATAAACTCAAAAGTCGGGTAATTCCACCAGTTTTCCAATTCTCTTACCGCGTGTGAATATTTTTCACCAACAAAATTTAACGCTCTGCTGTAAATATCAACGGTATACATTTTAGCAAAACCGGCATAATAGTCGTTTTCCAAATTTAAAAGAGTCAGAATAACATAGAATTCCAGATCAGCCCTTTCTTCATCAGATAAACTCTGCCATGCTTTTTCAAATAACTGTTCATGGTTATTAACTATCCCTTCGCTTTCTAAAGCAGAATAAAGACTTTTATTTGTAGTTAAAAAGATATTTGTACCGGTTTTTACCAATATCGATCCTAAAGCGCCACCTTCTTTTAATTCTCCAATTCCAGAATAGTAAGGTTTCAGAAAATTTAAATCTCCGTTGGCTTTAATTAATGATAAAATAAGATAATCTCTTGCAAAACTCCACAGTTGTAATTTTTTTGTGTTTGACAAATAATCCGACATTCTTTGGCTCAATTCTGTAATGGCTTTTTCATACAAACTTGCTTCAAACTGTTTATTATCGGGATTATACGCAGAAGCAAAATAATCTTCAAACTCTTTGGCTTTGGATTCGTTAATCCCGGTTAAATTCATTGAACTGTCAGTTGAAAAAGCAATTCTTCCGTTCTTTACCGTAATTATATCCTTGATACCCCAATCGTCCCGTTTACTTGATGACGTATAATTTAAATAATCCTGATCAATATATCCAAGCTGGTTTAGTGTAATTTGATATTCTGAATATAATTTTTTATTATTACTGTATTCCTGATTAGTTATAGATAATACCGTATCAACTACTTCCAGTACTTTAAGTTTTCTGGCAAAGCTTTGTTCATACGCTGAATATAATTTATTATATTCAGTATTATTATATGAGCGTTTGTCTTCATTGCTGTAAAGATCGTATAAAACGCTTAATACTGTCTGTGCTCTTAATAATTTAGTTTTACAGTTTACAAGATCGTTCGTATCTATATTTAAATAGGATGTACCTGCCCACCTTTGTATGGCATCTTGTTTTTCATATTCAAAGCGTTTTTGATCACTATTTTCATGCGCCTTTTTAAGAGTATTGTATTGTCTGTCATATATAGAACCCAAATTGATAAATTTATCTGCTTCAGTATAATATTCGTTTATCATTATATTATAAACAGCATTTTGTAAATTTATTAATTCTTCAAGAATCGACAATTGCCTGCCTGAGTCTTCGGCAGATAATTTTGATAATTCATAAGCTCTTGCTGTATTAATAATTTCTTTATATTGATATTCCAGTTTATTAATATTAAATTCAATTCCGTAAAATCCATCATAGTATAACATTAAATATAATGATGCGTTTTCTGTTGCAGTATACCCGCTATAATCTGAAAACATAATAAATGAATCATTAACTCTATTTGTATAGTAAGATGCCATAAAAAAAGCATCTGCCAAATTTCCTTCTTTAAAGGAAGAAACCATTGCAAATTCCGGATCATTATCATTAATTAATTCATTCATCAAATATTGCCGCCAATGCTTTTCGTTATCAGCAAAGTTTTGAGTATAAATATTAATGTATTGTGTTATTGACATTATCCAGTTATATATTTCCATTTCCAGCCATAAGGGAATTGTTGCTAAACATTCTTTAAATTCACTTATAAATTGAAACATATTTGATTCAATATCGCCTGGCTTTGTTATAATTGCATGTATAATATTTTGTATATCGGGTAAAATATTAATTTCCTGTTTAATGCCATAATTACTGAATAATGAATTTAAGGACAAGTAAATACTTTGTATGTTTTCTTCCTGATTAAAAGAACTAATGGAAATATATGCAGAATTAAGATCTTCAATTTCTTCTTTGGAAAGATCCTCTGCATTTTCAAACATTTCGAGTATTTTATTTTCTGCTTCTTTCTGTTCTGCGATACCCCACAACATTCCGTATTCCAAAGTTGTTTTATAATTGGCATCTGCGCCTGTTTTCAGGAATTTACCATATTCATCTTTCAAATCAATATATTTAGCTCTGTAATCAAGTAAATAATAATTGCTTTGATTAATTACAGAATTGGAAATAAGTATGGTATAATCCTTATTTAATCTGTTTAACTCTTCTTCTTCTTTCTGTAAATTCTGCGTAAGTGAAAATAATTTTTCCTGTTGTTCTTTTATATGTTCTCCGTATTCATTTAATTTTTTTAATTCTGTTTCATAAACGGACAGGGAATCATTATAAGCTGCCTTGGCTTCTTCCCAAACACGTAATCCTTCGGCTTCTGTCATTCTTCCGGCAGTTAATTCGGAAGCGTAAACAGTTACTGCTTCTGCGATGGCTGTTTTTCGTTCCCAGTATAAAACAAGAGCTTTTGCCCTGATAAGAGCAATTTGATATTCATCAAGAAAAAAATCTTCGCTGGATGCATCAGGAGAAAGTATATCTTTTAATGCTCCTGTTCCAAGCAGTTCGGCGTAATCCGCAAGAATTCTATCCCGCGCATCAATTGCTTTTTCCATGTATGAAGAATACATATCATAAGATTTTTTCATTTCAATAAGCAGATTGTTATTGCTTTTTCCTTGTTCATTATCAAGCCATAAAGCAAAGTCCGGATCTTTTGGATTTACCTTGTTGGAAATATCATATTGATTAAGCCAGAAATTTATATTTTCAATTGAAGATACAGCAGCAGATGCACAAATAAGATACATATCGATTAACGCTTTTACTCTGGTTGTTCCTTCTCCGATCCGCATGGCCATATTCAATTCAAATTCTTTTCTAACATCTGTTATGCTTTTGTTAAAATCATCTGAAATATTTTTAAACATTGTTTCGCCGGCCTGGAATAGTTCTTTTGCTTTTAATTCCCATTTTTGGCGTTCTTCCTCAAATTGATTAAAAGATGAAAGCCAAATTTCTTCGCCTTCTGAGAACAGTTTAAAAGATTCCTGTTCCCATTCGATACGCCTGATAAAGAATCTTTCCTCGGCTTCTTCCCATGCTTTTAATCCTCTTTCGAATTGTTCTTTATATAAACGAAGCCATTCTTCACCCATTACCGCAAGATCGCCTGTTCCGGCTTCGGCCTGTTCTATCCTTGAATTTAGTTTTTCAATGCCGGTTTTACATATTTCTTCGGTTTCGGCAATTAATCTTTCTGTAAATATACGGGCTGCTTCATTTTCACTTTTATTCCGCAGGCTCCAAATATCCCTGGTCCGGCGGCTTGTAAATATTCTTTCTTCTCTTGCAGCGATATTTTCAAACTCCATTTTTATGGCATAACTTTTAGTAAGAGCAGTTTCGTTTATAATTGATGACATTGTTTCACGTAACTCATCGGGTATATATGCAAGAAGTTCGGGATAAAAGCGGATCAAAACATTGTTTACATGATTTTCAGCATCTCCGCGCCATAAAAATAAGTCACGGGAAAAATCCCTTCCTTCTTCGTCTGGACGTATTACCAGAGGATCGCCTGTTTTAACATCAAAAATAATGTTTCCATCAGCATCCAAATGCCATGAATAATTTTTTTGCGTTTCATCAAAAGCCTGAGTAAAATCCTTTAGTATTTTTTCTGTAGCTTCTCCGAAGAACCGTCCGTTAAGCCACTGTGAAAAACGTTTTTCCAGTTCTTCGTTACTCCATTTTTTCAATACAATTTTTGCCTCTTCAAATAGAATTGGATTATCGTATAAATTATTTGCGATTAATTCCCACGCGTTAATAGCCTGTGTCAGACCAAGTTTTGCTTCTGACAGCCAGAGTTCGGGATTTATCTCCCTGTCTGCTCTGCTAAAGTGGCTGTCAAGGATCGATCTGTTAAAGCCTTTGATTTCTCCGTACTGCGAAGAAGGAAGCGGCTGCGCAGAAGCGACAGACGGAAATAATCCAATAATAAAAATAATTGTTAAAAAGATTGAAAATGATTTATTAAAAAGTTTGTTTGACATTTCTAGCTCCAAATAATAATTTATGCCCCGCTCAAGCAGGACAATTTTTTGTGTGATAAAGGTTTTAATGAAATTTTAGAAATTGATAATAGTGAAGGAATTACTGTAATAGAACAAAGACATGAACATGCTACTCCAAGAGCGCCGACAAGCGACAGAGTTCGTATCAGCATATTAGCTCCCTCTGTAAGAAAAAGAAAAGGTATCGCTCCGGCAACAGTTGTACCAGTAGTAGACAGAAGAGCGGGCATTTTACTTCTGATAGCGTAATAAATGCTTAATGATGATTTTTCTTTTCCAGGCTGAGTTTTTGATCTTATAGCATCGGCACAAAGAATAGCCGCGTTAATTGTCATTCCGCTTACAGCTATAAATGCGCAGGCGATTGCCGAGTTATACGAACTTCCTGATAAAACCAGTAAAATTGCAGGAATTGCCAGAGAAGGAGGTATGGCGGAAAGAACAAGTAACGGAATACTAAAAGATTCATTAATAGAGGCAATGATCATGTAGCAGAAAATAATTGCCATTATAAGCGAAAGTACGGTTGCTGATAAATTTTCACTTTGCTTTATGGCTTCAGGATCAAATTCAATTGAATAACCCGGCGGTAAATTCAATTTTTTAAACAGACCTGACAATTCCTGTTTTACCCGGCGCGGATCCATAGGTTTTGTCGCGATTGTAATGGAAGCGGTTCTTCGGCGATTATCTCTTCTGATGCTTGAAGGTTCTGTCTCTTCTCTGGTTTTCATTAATGTATCAATCTGTAAATTGGATACATTTTCTTCATTTCCGGCGGATACAAGTAAACTCATCACACCTTCCCGGTTTATTAATGTGAATCCGCTTTCATTTTCGCCGGAATTATCAAGACGTTTAACATTATTTCCTGTTCTGATCCTTACATCAATTTCCCTGTCCGAATTTATTCTTTTATACGCCACAGGTCCGTACACTCCCAAACGGACTTTTGATGCAGCATCGGAAAAAGCAATATTCGATTCTGCGAATATTTCCCTATCCGGAGACAGAATTAATTTTTTGCTTCCTTGTTTAAAATTAAGAACTCTTTCTTTTACAAGTGGATGTTCCGCGCAAATATATGCCAGTTCTCCGGCAAGTTCTCTGCATTTTTGATCTTCATCGCCGTAAATAAATATTTCCCAATAACGATCGTTAACAGAAATTTCCTGAAAGAAAATAAACCCGCCGGGAATATATATCTGCTTTATTATTTCTCTTACAATGTGCGCTTTTGTATGTTTTGGATCAAATGAAATTAGAAGAGAACCGGAACCAATTCTTGCGCCTGTTTCTACGTTTTTTATACCTGGTATTTCCAGAAGTTGTCCGCTGTAAACCGCCAGAAGCCGGTCAACTTCTTCTGCGAGTAATCCTCCTTCAAACTCTGCTTTCGCGTATACAGAATCTTCTGAACCATAAAATGATGTATCAGCGCCTTTTGCAAATAACATTAATATTGCTAAAACTGTAATTAATAAACTTGCTGATAATATTATTACCGGATAACGAATGCAGAAGTTTATTGTTACGGCAAGAAATCTGCATAATTTACGCGAAAGGCAACGGCTTGCATTTTTAAAGAACTGTATTTCTTTTACAGGACGGATATTATTCCTGGAATTTAATCCCCAAAGCAATAGAGGAGGCAGGAGAGTAAGGCTTAACACCAGAGAAATTATTGTTACTACAGCGATAGAGCCGGCGATAATTTTTACTCCGCTGTCTTCAATTGCCAATAACGGAATTAAAGCCGCAACTGTTGTCGCGCCGCCGGCTATTAATGGTCCTGTTAATGAAGTTAAAGCCAGAGAAGCAGATTTATAATTATTGCATTTACGTAATTTTTCCGAACAAAGAATTACAGCGTCAATAGCGGTTCCTACTCCCGCTGCGATTCCTGCCAGCAAAAGCCTGTTTAGGGAAAAACCTCCGATAGAAAGAATGGAAATTGATATTAAACAAATCAATGGAATAGCCAACGCGCAGAACAAACCTGATATATTAAATCTGTTTTTCCTGTTTAACAAAAAACTGATTAAAGCTACCATAACAGCGCCTAATAAAGCGGCATTGAATACAGATTTAAAAGCTGCGGTTTCTTCCGCTCCAAGATCCGATAATACAGTAAATTCCAATGGCAATGATAAAGAAGATAATTCCTTTTTAATATCTGAAGATAATTTGCGTAAATCTGCGCCATGTCTGCCCATAATAGCTATACTTGCTGTTTTTTTTCCGTTTAAGCGCGAATAAATATCCGGTTCTCTTTCCTGTTCGGTTATTTGAGCAATATCAGATAATTCAATATACTTGCCTTCTCCAATAGGAATTAACGCATTATCAATTTGATTATAACGGCCGTCAATCGTTATAATTGTTTCTCTATTACCTTGAATTATTGTACCGCCTGAAAAAATGGAATCGTTCATTCCAAGAACAGATGCGATAACTGACGGCTCCAAACCAAGAATAACAAGCTTTTCCTGATCTAAAGTTATATATATTTCTTTTATTCCCGCTCCGGAAACCAGTACTTCTCCGGCGCCTTCAAGACTTTCAAATCTGGGTTTGACAATTTTTTCCAGAATTTGCGGCGCTGTTTGCGCTGCGTCGCTGTGATCATCAAATGTAACAGCGGCAGACCATACAGGAATCCTGGAATTATTTGAACTTAATATTTCCGGTCTTTGCGCAGATGACGGGAGCGTTTCATAAACCCTTTGCGCTGCGTCACGAACAGCTTCATAACGGCCTTTTGTTCCGGGTCTGAACCGGACAAAAACATTTGATAGACTGTTTTCACTTGAACTTTGTACGGTCATAACACCGGGAATGGAATACAATGCGTCTTCAAGAGGGATTGTAACGCTCCTCTCCATTTCTCCGGCGTTTATGCCGTAATGTTTAATTCTTACTACATACGAACCTCCTGTGTTTTCTTTTATTTTTTCTCCTGAATTAATAATGACAAATAACGATACTGCGCATATTCCTGCCAGTAAGCAAAGATTCATCTTTTTTCTTTCCAGCCACGAAACAAGTACTTTCATTATTCTCTCCCTGTGCCGGAATCGTTTTGCGATTTCCATTTAAAGTAACGGACAAGTACAGGAGGAATCGCGAAAAGACTAAGTAATGTTGAAACGGCAAGTCCGCCAAGCATTGCGGCAGCCATTGATTTCTGCGAGTTTCCAAGCGGGCTTAGTATTAACGGCAGAAGAGCAAAAATAGTTGTTACCATTGTAATTATAATTGCCTGAAAGCGTTCACATGCTCCGCTGTAAACGGCTTCTATTGCGGAAAGTCCCGTGCGTATTTTTTGATCGCTTATTTCAAATAATAAAAGACTGTTATTAATTACAAGTCCGAAAAGTGCGGCTAAACCAAGAATCGCGCCGGAATCTATTTTTGCCCCGATAATTAATAACGCAGGCCCCGCTCCTGCAAGAGAAAATGGAATGCTCATCATAAGGATTAAAGGAAGTAAAAACGATTCAAACTGAGCGCCCATTGCTATGTAAAGAAGAATCAATACAAGGATAATGTATATAAAAAGCGAATTTCGATAACGGATAAAAACAGAATCATCTGCCCGTTCGGCAATTTTTTTTACTTCTGCCGGGATTTCTCCTTCTGATAAAATGTCCATATAGATGACATCAGATCGATCAAGCCGCGCTAGAGACGCTTCAGCTTCCTTTTGTTCTATCCTGCCAAGAGAACCAAGATAAACAGTTTTTCCCTGAGGAGTTTTTAACGGAATTTGTTCTAGTTGTTTTATTGTGTCGTATGTATTGTTTTTTCTTCCGATTACTCGTACATCATAAGGCCTTCCTTCGATTTCCAGCCTTGTTGCGACAACACCTTCATTCAGGATATATAGTGCTTCCGCTATTTGCGCTGCCGGTATTGAAAGATATGCCGCTGCTTCCCTGTTCGGGTATAACCGCAATTCCGGTCTTTGTCCGCGCGGCCTGAAATTTACAGCAGTTGATGCGGCATTAAACGCATTCTCTGCGGTTTTTATCTGATCAAATAGTTCATCCCTGTTTTTTCCTTTAATAACAAAAGTTCGATTAGCTGATAAACCTAATAGAACTTCTATTCTGTCTCTTGGAAAATACGCTGTAAATGGAATTTGTCCGTATTCTTTTAACGCAGAGTTTATTTCAGCTAACGCATTTTCCGGCTTAACTCCTTTTTTAAGCACGCAGCGTAATATTAACTCCTCTTTATTGTAATCAATGTCTGCTCTGCGGATGATATCTTCTTCTTCCGCTCCTGCTCTTCCGTAGACTGTTTTTACAGACGGCAGCCCTGAAATTATTTTGGAGAATTTATTTGATAAACTAACAAGACTTTCCAGCAGAGTACCGGAAGGGGAACTAACCGAAACCCATACTTCTTCCGCTTCATCCGGGTTTATAAAAACAACAGGCCGCATAAAAAGCGTCAAGAAACCGATAATGCTTAATATAACGGCAATGGCAAAAAACTTGCCCGGCCGATGAAGAAGAGTTGAGAGTACAAGTGAATATTTTTTTACAAGGCTGCCGTCTGTAAAAACAGCTTGTTTTTCTTTTGTTTCTAAATTGTTAGCTGACAATTTAGAATTAAAAAACAGTAAATAAAGAGAAGGAAGGCAGAATTGCGCGTATAACCATCCTGCTGTAACGGATGTTACAAGCGCGATTGCAATATCGCCGAAAAGACTTCCCAAAGGACCCGGAAGCATAATAACAGGAATAAAAACCAAAGCTGTTGTAATCGTAGAGGCAAAACTTGATCCGGCGATGGATGATGTTTTGTTTCCGACTTCTTCCGGTTCCGGTGTTGTTTTTCTTTCTCCGAAAGAACGATGTAAAAGATTTAACACAACTATTGAGATATCAGATACAAGGCCTATACCTATAGCAAGTCCTGAAAGGCTCATACTGTTTAATGATTTTCCTGTAATGGCAAGAACCCATATGCCTGCCGCTATTGAAACCGGAATGGATAAAGCAGCTAAAAGGCTGTATTTTAAACGGCGTATAAATATTAAAAGTACAGTGACTACAGCCGCTGCGGCGAGCATGGCGGAAATTAACAATCCTGTTAAACCGCCTATTAACGAAGATGAAGAATCTGTTACAAGTTCTATTTTCGCATCACGTGAAAATAAAGAAGAAGCTTCTTCCAGAACTTTTTTTATATCGCGAGATAGTCGCAGCGGATCAGAACCTGGTCTGCGGTAAATTTCCAAACCTGCTGCTTCTTTTCCGTTGTAGACAAATATGCTTTCCCGCCGGGCAGCGGAAGAATAAAGCTCTCCCGCATCTTCAACTTTTAAAGCGCTGTTACCGGCAGGAAGAATTACTTGTGAAAGTGAATGTATTGAATCCGGTTTACCCGAACCGATAACAACAAGTTCCATATTTCCTTCCCGCGCATTTCCGGCGGGAATATCTGCGGTTTCCTGCGCAAGCTGCCTTGTAAAGTCAGAAGGAGCGAGACCAAGAGCGGCAAGACGCTGAATATCAAGTAAAAGTTTTTCCTCGGCTTTTTCCCCGCCAACAAGTACAACAGAACCTACCCCGTCAATTCTTCTCAGGCGGGCTTGCATTTCGTACTCGGCAAGTATACGCGCAAATACATTGTTTCCGTTATGCGAACTAACCGCTATTACCGCATGCGCTTCATTCGAGGAATCACCAGATGTTACAGTTGGTTTACGTACACCATCAGGGAGACCGGGATAAACAGCGTCAATAGCTTCACGTACAAGAACAGATGCCGCCATGGGATCTATACCCCAGCGGAAATCCAGGCTTATAAGAGAGCGGTTATCACGGGATATACTCCGCATTTTTTCAAGGCCTTTTATCGGCGAAAGACCGTCTTCCAGCGGAATTGTCACCAAACTTCTGATTTCGTTAGCTGCCATGCCGGGATACAGTGTTTCTACTGTAACCCTTGGAACGGAGAATTCCGGCAGCCTGTTAACGGGCAGAGTAAAAAGAGAAAAAACAGCCGCTATTATCTGCGCTGCCAGAATCATAATAACTGTTACCGGCCTGCGGACAAAAATATTTATTAAACTTTTCATGGAAGCCTACTTTATCAGTGATATTTTTTGTTGTTTATCATTTAAATTGCCGAAACTGTCTCTAAGTCCGGGCGCTATCTGAAAATTTATTATTCCAAAATTTGTTGTGTTAACAAGGTTTCCGGAAATTTCTATTCTTTCGTAATTTTCCCATCCGGGCTGCGGTTCGGAAACAGTAAAACCGGATGTTTTTATCCGGCGGGGAGAAAATGTAATAACATTATTTGAGGTTTCTGTACGGAAATGTTCCATAACAGAAAATATATCTATTGATGCGCCTTGTGCTGTAATAAAATATAATTCAATCCATGTAATGATATTCTCTCCGGAAGGATAATTTTCGTCTGAAATGGAAATTATCCGGAAAAGAGAATCAATTCCAAAATATTCCAATTCTAAATCTGTTACACTCTCCGGCGCCATTGGCATTCTGAGTCCTGCCAGCATTGGAGGTTTTGATAACATGCCGTTCGCGAATACCCTGTAAAAATATTCATCTTTACTTTCATTACCGGAACTGTCTTTTATTCCCGGCTTTATTCTTAATGTAAATCTGCTTTCAAAAGCAGGAATATTTTCTAACCTGAAAGTATACTCTGTTTTAAATCCCCCGGATGTTTCCATAACAAGATTGGGACCATCTTCTATACTTGTATAATTTTTTACTGTTATACTATCCACAGGTTTGGAAAATACAAGGGAGAGTCTGTCTTCCTTTTCCCAATTTTGATTTTCTACCGGTAATTCCGCAGCGCTGATAAAACCTTTATCCGGAAACATTAATAAATATTCACCGTCTTTGGTTATTCTGTAAGCGTGTACAAGAGAAGGAAGTTCATAATCGGTTTGTGTCGTAAAAAAACTTGTAAAATCATTTCCTATATTCATTTTATTGTTATCTGTCAACGATGTTGAAAAACGTATTTCATAACGGTTGTTTAACATCCATGGTTCTGCGGGTGTAAAGACAGCAAGTTTGCCGTCATTTTCCAGAGTCCAGAAACCTGTCATTGAAGGAATAAATGAAACATTGTCATATAATGTCAGTAATGGCACAGGTATGGAAAATTCAAGCTTTATTTTTGCTCTTGGATCGCTTATTTCTGAATACATAGCGGGATAATATGAAAGTAAAACAGGCCGTACATTACCAGGTCTTGTTGTAAAATTTCTGTTAAAAGATTCATCCATATTCAAGCCTCTTGTATTACTGGCGTCAGCAGACAGATTTAATGTGTAGTCAGTATTTAGTTCCAGCGGAGCCAGCGGTATAAAAGTAACTTTTCTATTTTCCCAATAGAATGCTCCTCTTATACGGTTTCCGTCTCCTGTAAGTGAAAAATTTCTTTCTACACTTGCCATGTTAGGTTCATGAGAAAAACTTAGAGATATGGTAATATGTTCAGGTTCCGGAAATATTCCGTCGCCCGGAGTCCATGATAATACTTCAAACCGTGAAAACCGTAATATATCGCATGAAGTAAATATTAATATACTGATTAATAACAGGTATAATTTGTTTTTCATTTAATTACCTCCAGATAAACTGTTATATTTTCTTTCATATGAATACCTGTATCAGAACTTATCCCGCCTTTGCCGCCGGGAATGGTAAGTTTATAAAAATGAATATTATCTTCTCCGGATGTTAAACCTTCCCAGCGCATGTAAAGACGGTCATCAGAAATCCAGGAAATATATTCCAGAGCAATAGGAGGAAGAGTTTTTGGGAAAAACGGCGTAAGAGTTATCTTTTGCATCAGATTTAATTTTTCTTCATAATTGAATGGCAGAGAAAAGTATACAGAAAAAAATAACCTGCTTGTTCCGGGATCAATCTGTACCGGGAGTAAATTGTTTAATGCGGTAAAATCATTTAAAACTGTATTTTCGTTAACAGTTAAAGAAATTATTTTCAAGAATGGAATATCAGGAGTAAAATTAATTCTATAATCATTGCCTAGTTTTAATCCTTCACTGTCTCTTGTATCACCGGAAATTATTAATGTATATGTTGTTTCAGGTTCCGGGTCTCTGGAAAAAATATAAACAATGCTGTCTTCGGATAAAAACTCGGCTCTGCCTGCGAGAGAAGGTTCAAAACGCAAAGAACGAAGAGTATTTTCCCCCATTGGCTTGTTAAACGTTACTGCGATTCCATGTCCTTGTCTCAAGTTTGTTTCAATGTCCGCTCCTGTTGGATACCAGCACCCATCAGCTTTTAGTACAGGATAAATATTCGTAACCTGAGGCAGAACCTGATCAAGATCTGTTTTAATATATCCGGAGTAAGATTTTGAAAGAGGAATACCGTCTGTACATTCAGCTGAATCTTTTAAATTCCACCGGTATAAATTCCAGGGAGAAAGAGCTTTGTCGGGGAATATTTTAAGAACAGTATCGTCAGCTGACCATTCATAAGTTTTATTCCCAATACTTTCAAGCGTTAACGCTGATTCAACTGATTGTTTATTCATAGAACGCGAGAAATAAAATTCAAAAATGACATCATTGGTTCCGACGGATTCACCGCTGGAAGGAGTAAACCGATCCAGTACAGGATGCCTATTTCTGTTTATAGCGTAGAAAGGAATAAATCGTTCTATTCTTAGTTCTCTTCCGTCAACTGAACGCATGGATCCAGCGAGACTTAATGTATAACGGGTTCCTGCAGTCCATCCGGATACAGGCACAAAGTACAGATCATTTCCATTCCAGAATTTATCTCCTCTTACCGAGCCGTTATCAGATCCTATCTGAAGAATTCCTTCAGCCTCGGTTTTTTCCATTTCTGTATCAAATTTTAGTATTACAGGACTGTATGGTTCAGGCAAAAGTGAATTCATAACATCCGGTTCTATGATGATTCCAATTGGACGCAGATCGATAAAACCGCAGGAAATATTGATAACAGAAAATACAAATATACATAATAATTTATTCCGCCACCGTAACATTAATTCCCTCCCTTAAATCTGAATCCGGACGTTGTACAACAAGTTCTCCGGGATTTAATCCGTTTATTATTTCCCGATCCTCGCCGTACACAGCGCCAAAAGTAATATTCCGTTCAGTGAGAGTACTGCCGTTAATAATAAAAACACTGCCTTCATTGTTTTTCTTATTAAAGATGGAAGCTTCCGGAATAAACATTATTTCTTTCGGCGGTCCAAGAATTATTGTGATACGAGCGAACATTCCCGGCTTTAATCTGTTAACTTCCGAAACAGAGGGAGTTTGAGGTTCCTGCAGTAAAACCCGTATTAAAAAACTCAGGCTCTGGCTGTCTGCCTGCGGATAAATTAAATCTACGACTCCGTTAATAACTTCACCGGTACCGTCAATTAAAACTGAAGCAGCCATTCCTTTTTCTATCCGTATTGCATCTTTTTCGCGTACCGGAAAAATTGCGTATAAAGAAGTTGTGTCTATAAGGCTGAATATTTTATCTTGAGGGCGGACACGTTCGCCTTCTTCAAGATAACGCGCTCCAATAATACCGGAAACAGGACTTCGTATTGTCAGCTCTGATAATGCAATGTTAGCTGAAGTTAACTCTTTTTCTGCCGCTTCAAGCCTTGCGTCGGCTGCTTCAAGTTCAGCTCTCAGGCTTGATGTCATAAGCTGAATAAATGCATCCTGCCGTTCAGATTCATCTGAAGGAACCGGGATTCCTGCCCTGATTAAATCCTGATTACGGCAGCCAATACGTCGAATCTCCAATTCTCTTTCCATTAATTGAATCTGTTCCCATTCGGTATCCAGACTAAAACGGCTTACTAATATTGCTTCTGTGTGAATGCCCCCGGCTAGAAACAACGTTTCCTGATTTTGATGCTTGCGTTTATTTTCTTCCCATCTTCGTTTTGCCAGGATTAGTTCCGCGTCGGCTTTTTCAAGAGAGCGTAGCTGAGCTTCTGCCTGAAAAGTTCCTTCCAATAATCTTGAGCTGGCAAGATTTCTGGCGGCCAGGACTTGCGAATAATTATTTTCCGCTCTTTCAACCGCCAGATTTATCTGCGGATTTTCCAGCTGTATAATTAATGTTCCCTGATTTACAAAATCGCCTTCACGGTAATAAAGCTTTTTTATTACAGCTTCCTGCGGAGCAGTTATATCAACCTTACTCATAAATGAAAGGCTGCCAAACCCGCCTGTTTCATCCGGTTGTTCCCGTAAAATTACAGAGGTTCCCCTCACTCTTCTTATTTCGTTGTTAATATTTGCTGTCTGGCTTTTACAGGTTAAAAATAACAATATAATTAGCTGAAGTAAAAATACTATTTTTTTCATTGTTCTCTCCTTGTTTATTATGGTGATGTTATGGAAGCCGCGAATAAGGAAAGTTCTCCGGGTTCTAAATCCAGAAACTTTTCCAGTTCACGTTCTGCTTCCAGTAAAGCGGTTGCTGCCTGTACAACAGCAATTTCCCTTTGAGTTTGTTCGATTAAGATTTCCATCAATCTTAATCTGGTAATTTGTCCAAGCCCCAGCCTTATTTCTTCGACACGGCAGCGCTCATTACCCAAAGCGGCGGCTTCAAGGGATAAAAGCCTTTTTTGTTCGGCAAGAGCGCATTTTTCTATAACGTTAGATGTTATTCGCCCGATTCGTTCAAGAATGATATTGTATTTTTCCTGCTCAATAGCAAGAGCCAGCGCTGCCTGGTTTCTGCTTAAGCTTGATGCAGGATCGGGCAAAGGAGTAAAACTATTTTGCACCATTGCTGTTCTGTCGTATTGTCCGAAGGATACTGGTTCCCAGCCGGCTTGCGCTCCAAACCGGTTTTGAAACCAGGGACTGTTAAACTCGATATTAATTCCAACTGACCAGTTATAACGGGTTAGCGGATAAGACTGACCGCTGACGCCGAAATTACCTGTAAAGCGCAGGGTTGGTATCCATGAATTGGAAGCGTATTTTAATTCCGCTTGTCTTTTAATTATGGAAAAACCGGCTTCGGTCAGGTCCGGATTTTGTTCTTTCGCGAGAGAAGCAGCGGCCGCAGGTAAAGGCAGCGCGATGGATCGGTTAATATCAACTTTTTCCGTTAAGACCGGCAATACATCAAGACCAAGAAGTTCAGCGAATTGTTTTTCTATTTCTGCAAGATCAAGTTGAAGTGAATAGATATCGAGTTTTGCTTCTGCCAGACTGATATCCGCGCTCGCGAGATCTACTGGAAGCGCAAGACCAAGCTGTATTTCTTCGTTTAGGATTTTTCGCTGTTCCTCCAGAATGATAAGCGCCGCTTTTTTTATTTCCAGAATAACTCTGGATGATAAAACATTACGGTAAGCGGCTATGGCCGATTCCGCTATTTCCCGGGCCATTCTGTTTAATCTTGATGAAGCCAGATCAAGTTCCAAACGTTCAATTGTCCGGGACATTGTTATTCTTCTGTCCCAGATTAATTGATCAAGACTTAAACCGTAATTTTTAATAAATGAATCAGAGCCAAATTGCTGCAGGCGGTCATTTTCTGAAGCAGTAATACTCATTCGTGGAAAATAAGCCCGCAGCCCCCATTTCCACGCGCCTTCCGTGACTGCCTGTGAAGAACGGGCATGTCTTAAATCAACCGAAGCTGCAACAGCAAGCTCTGCTGCCTGTGCGAAGGTTAATGTATCAGGATTATTTGCAAACAAAGATGATGCGGCAAGCATATAAAAGCCGCAAATTAGTATAACCATTAATTTTTGCATCACATTACCTCTTTAATTATATTTTCCAGATTTATTATTGAGCGCAGTAACGGAGTATCCCAGGGAAGCATGGCTCTGGCGCGTTTTAAATCGTCCAGCGCTTCATCTGCCTTCCCTGCTAACCAGCGAAGCCTTGCCCTGTCCAGAAGAACCATCGCGCTTTCTGCGGAATATTCCGCAGCTCTGTCCAATAGAATCATTGCTTCATCGTATTTTCTTGTGTCAGAAGCCAATTCCGCCGCAAGCCGCAGTACGCGAATATCCTGCGGATTATCAGCTAACATGGATTCTGCTGTTGCAATTGCCGCTGTTATATCGCCTTTTTCGCGGAGTATGCGTGTCAGATATAAACTTGCTTCCAGTGATGACGGCCGTAATTTAATTGCTCTGCGGCATGTTTTTTCCGCTTTTTCCAAATCACCCATAAAATATTCTGCCTTTGCACGTAATATTAATGCCGGCGGGAAATTATTCTGTTTATGCAGAATTTCTGTTACCTCGATAAACTGCCTGTGAGAGTACGCATTCGAAGCGCGGACATAAAGACGGATTGTTTCTGTATCAGGCGATTTGGTACACGAAGCGGTAAAAAAAGCAATTGTGAAGAAAAAGAAAGCGCTTCTGCTTAATTTTGCATTCATTTTAACCCCGGCAAATATAAGAAAGCCGTTCAGCCAAACGGCCTCTGGAAGCTGCTGCCTGTCTGGTAAAATAATCGCGGAATACCGGAACACCGGTTAGTGTTCTTAAAGCGCCAACAGCGTAAATTGTGTAAGGATTATCCGGAAGACCGATTAACGGCAGTAAAGAATCCAATAACTGCGGATTTGCAGAATTAAATGACTGGGAAATAATGGCGTCAATTTCTCTTTTGGTTTTTATTGCCAGACCGTCTTCTGTTCTTAAACCTGAGAGAGATGCCAATATAAAACGGCACTCTTGCGCAAACGGTCCTTGTGCAGATGAATTGATGCAATTCTCCGCAAACTCTGCGGCTATAGCCCCGGAAAAAGCTTTTGCTCCCCTGTACCAGTATTCCGGGAATTGCGTGTAACGGGCGCGGATGGATTTGTAAGCAGCGCCGGCTTGTCTTTCTTCATGGTTTTTTTCCAAAGCGCAGACAAGAATCATCCATCTGCCAAAACCATCCGGCTCTTCCAGTTCATCAAAGAGCAGCTTTAAGCCCGTATACGCTTCATCCCATTGCTCATTTAAAAACGCGAGAATTGCATTTGCAGCTGCTGTAACTGTCTCTTCGCCTTTTACGTCAAGGACATTTAAAAGGCCCCGTTCAAGGTCTTCTTTTTGAATCAGACCTATACCATAAGCCCAGGATAATTCTTTATAGGCCGCAGCTACTGCGCCTGCATAATCTCCTGTTTTTTCCCGGATACTGGATTCTGTAAGAGCCAATCCCTGTACCCATGATCCGGCTCTTTCCAATTCGGCGAGTTCATCCAGTGTTCGTAAAAGCAGAGGCAAATCATCGGCTTCTTCAGATGAGGCCGGTGTCCAGGCTGCTGCTCTTTCTATTCGCAGAGGCTGCAATAATGTTTGTTCAATACCCGAATCTTTTTTGTACTGAACACAGCTGGAAACAAACAACGTCAGAAAAATTAATAACAGATAGTAAATTTTTGTTTTCATAAACAACTCCATAAAAAAGATTTGCCTATATATGGCGCGGACTATGCGTTTTGCATGACCGAAAAATAAAAAAAATAAAATATTTTTTTTAGAAGAAGCAGGATTCAATGTTTTGTACAAATATTTAAAATATAAACCATGCGTTTTTATAACATGTATTCTTTTGATTGACTTTTTTTAGTAAATAATTTAAAATTTCAGATAATAGAGACTGTTCTAAAACTTCAGTTTTTGGAACAGCCGCCTTGGATTTCTATAATCTTTAGTGTGTTCTGATAATTAAATCTATGAAAGGAGCATAAAATTAAGAAGACTTTAATAGTTGTATTCATAATAGGCGTTTTTGCCGCTGTGTTTTCCGGCTGTGACAGCTGCAGCGTAAAAAAAACTCCTGTATCGGAAGAAGATCAGCTTATAAACGATTATGAAAAACATATTGATGACTTGATTATTGAATATACGAAAATGAGCGCCGGAGATTATAGCGTAATGTCGGCAATTGTAAAAATAAGAGAGGAATGTGAGAACCTGAAAAAACAGTTAGATAATTTTAATTTAACTGAAGCCCAAAAGGCCAGACTTAAACAGATTGATGAAAAGCTTGTGTTTTAGTCACTTGTAATTTTGCTGTTTTTTCAGCATAAATAGGCATGGTTAATTGCAATCATGTTCATAAAAACAGCCGGCGTATGCCGGTAAAAAAAACTTAAAGGAGTTTTTTATGAAAAAGATTTTAATGGTATTGCTAATCAGTGTATTGGTAATAGGGATTATTAGCTGCGGTAAAAAAACCCCGGCGGAAAGCGGACCGGCAAGGACAACGGAAGAAACTACGGTAGAAGAAGATGTTATTGATATATCGATAGACGATCTCCCGGAAATTGAAATTGTTGAAGAAGCTGAACCCGAACCGGAACCAGAAGTTGTAAACCCGGCTTTTGATGAACTCTTGAATCGTTTCGAAAGATTTGCCAGTCAAATGCGTGCTTTAGTAGCAAGATTAGACGCTGGAGATGAAAGCGCTTATGATGCTATGTACGATCTGGAAGAAAGTCCTGAAACTGCGGCTATGCTGCATGAATTGAATATTGCAAGACAATCTGTTCAATTCACCGCCGATCAAAGAAGAAGGTATGACAGGATTAATGCATCATTCTAATTGTTG
>Ga0123356_10002056_pt1 | contig 21698 bp, 13 predicted proteins | sample TergutEmb28metaG_2_FD_92546 | JGI IMG/M metagenome (GOLD analysis project Ga0123356, IMG submission 92546) | Embiratermes neotenicus P3 segment gut microbial communities from Petit-Saut dam, French Guiana - Emb289 P3 | ecosystem: Host-associated > Arthropoda: Insects > Digestive system > Gut ... | reverse complement strand
GATAGCCCGGCAGCCATCGTGGAGCGTTGCAACCAGGCCATGGAGCAGATTAGTAGCTTTGCCGTAAAGGGCACCCTTGCGGTGGGCGTGGAAGGGCTGCTGAACACCGCCGTATATGACGCATTCTCCGCCAAGGTTTTTGCGGAGCCTCTCAAGGCTCATGTGCTGTTTCAGGCCATGGGCACCCGATTCGAAGCCTATGCCCAGGAACTGGATGGCAAGCTGTATCTGTACGAAAATAGCGGCTCCCGGTGGGATGGCCAAACCCTCGAAATGGGGCTAAATGCTGCGGAGCTGACTGAATTGCTCACCTTGGCCGAGGGTCTGCGGGCGGAAAAAGCCGAGCCTGTGAACGGCAAGGAAGCTTGGCGGCTCAGTGCTGATATCAACCTTCGCCAGTGGATGACCGAGGAAGACATTGATCAGGCTGTCGGGATGGCGCTGGGGCCCCAAGCCATGGGATTGTTTCCGCCCTATGAGCCGGTGATCATATCGGTCGCCGCCTTTGTGGAAGTTGAAACCGGCTATTTGGCGCGGGTGGAGATCGATCTATCGGAGTTTGCCTCCAGAATGCTCACCTTGCTTACGCCCAATCAGCCGGGGATGCAGAGCAAACCCCTGGTGGCCGAGATCAAGATCGGCCTGGATTTTATGGACTGGAATAACGTTGCGGACTTTGAGGTTCCCGCCGAAGCAAGGGCGAAATAATGGCCGCAGAAAAAAGTCCTCGGGTTCTATGGCCGTTGCTGCTGGAGGAGATTCGCGCCTGTCAAAAATGTGGGCTGTGCCAGGGGCGCACCCAAGCCGTGCCGGGGGAAGGCAATGTGTTGAGCCCCCTACTGTTTGTGGGCGAGGGGCCGGGCGCCCGAGAAGACGCCACGGGCCGCCCCTTTGTGGGCGCGGCGGGGCAGCTCCTGGATCGGATGCTGGGGGCCATCGGATTGGTGCGCGAGCAGGTATATATCGCCAACATCGTCAAGTGCCGCCCGCCGGGCAACCGCGCGCCCACACCCGACGAAGCCGCCGCCTGCCTGCCCTACTTGCGTGCCCAGGTGGCGCTGATTCGCCCGCAGATTATTGTGTGCCTAGGCGCGACGCCAGCGCGCTACATCATGGGCGAGGACACCAGGGTGACCCGTGACAGAGGCAAGTGGCTGGAGCGCAAGGGCGTGCGTTTGATGTGCACCTTTCACCCTGCGGCATTGCTGCGCGACGAATCCAAGAAGCGCCCGGCATGGGAAGATTTTCAAGCTATTCGTGATGCTTTGCATACGCTAAAGTTAAACACGGAGGAGGAGCCATGAGCGTATTCGATAAGTATCGCGAGGCATGTTCGGCGTTTTTTGCCCAGCTATTTGTGGGCGAGAGCCGTATCCTTGTGTTTGGAGAGGGCGCGGCCGGGGCGCGGCTTATGCTGATCGGCGAAGCGCCGGGCGAGCAGGAAACCCTGGCGGGTAGGCCCTTTGTGGGCAAGGCCGGCAAAAATCTGGATCAATTTCTGGAAGCGGTGCAGCTGAATCGCTCTCAGTTGTACATTACCAATGCGGTAAAAGTGCGCCCCACCAAGGTAAGCGCCAAGGGAAGGGTGTCCAACCGCCCCCCCACACGGGAGGAGATCACGCTGTTTCAGCCCTGGCTGGCCCGGGAGATCAACCTGGTGGAGCCCGGGGCCATCGCCACCCTGGGCAATGTGGCGTTGCGTGCGGTGACGGGCAAGGCGCTGTCCATCGGCCAGGCCCATGGCCGCTGGCTGGAGGCGGAGGGTTTGCCGCCCATCTTTCCGCTGTATCATCCGGCCAGTGTGATCTACAATCCTGCCCTTGCCGTTTGTTATGCGGATGATTTGAGCGTGTTGGCGGGGGAGTTGCTTTCGCAATAAACAAACCACTAGCGCAAGTCGCCCCAATATTGTACAATAAGATGGGCACAGAAAAAGAGGAGGGACGCCTGTGTTGGATTTCATCGTATCGAACCTGCCCCTGGTGATCTGCGCGGTGGCGGGCATGGCATTGATTGTGCTGGAAATATTCATACCGGGCTTTGGCGTGCCGGGCATTTCGGGCATCCTGCTGCTGTTGGTTTCTGTTGGCTTTACGCTGTTCAACTATGGAACCCAGGCGGCGTTGGGCATGACCATCGTGATCATTGCGGTGCTGGCCATCGTTGCCGCCGTGGCTCTGCGATCCGCCGCCCGTGGTTCCCTCTCCAGGTCGAGGCTGGTGCTCAACGATGCTATCACCGACGAGGAGAGCGAGATTCAGCTTGCCGATTTGCAAACCTATGTGGGCCGCACCGGCGAGGCCTTCACCATCCTTCGCCCGGTGGGTGTGGCCCAGTTTGATGGGGAGCGCCTGGATGTGGTGACCGAGGGAGAGTTTATCGAAAAGGGCCAGCCCGTGGTGGTATCCCGGGTGGACGGTAGGCGCGTGATCGTACAAAAAGCCTAGTAAAAAGTTTAGTTGCAAAACAACTTGCAACTTAAAAATTTGGAGGAGGAAACAGAAATGTCAGAATTCATGCTCTTGATCATCGTGGCGTTGGCGGTTATTTTCTTGATCGTGCTGTTGAGCTTTATCCCCATGGGCCTGTGGATCTCGGCGCGGGCTTCGGGGGTGCGGGTGAGCGTGGGCGCGCTGGCCGGTATGCGGATCCGCCGCGTATCGCCTGCGCGCATCGTGCTGCCCATGATCCAAGCAACCAAGGCGGGCCTGCCGCTGGACATCAGCAAGCTGGAGGCCCATCTGCTGGCCCGAGGCAATGTGGAGCGCGTGGTGAACGCGTTGATCGCCTCCCAGCGCGCCAATATCCCCCTGGCGTTTGAAAAGGCGTGCGCCATCGACTTGGCAGGCCGGGATGTGCTCCAGGCCGTGCAGATGAGCGTTAACCCCAAGGTGATCGACACGCCGGTGAACGCCGCCATCGCCAAAGACGGCATCGAGCTGCGCGCCAAGGCGCGGGTTACCGTGCGCGCCAACATCGAGCGGTTGGTGGGCGGCGCCGGTGAAGAGACCGTTATCGCCCGCGTGGGCGAAGGCATTGTTTCCACCATCGGTTCGGCAGAGCATCATAAGATGGTGTTGGAGAGCCCGGATATGATCAGCCGCACCGTGCTGGACAAGGGCCTGGACGTGGGCACAGCCTTTGAGATCCTGTCCATCGACATCGCTGATATAGACGTGGGCCGCAACATCGGCGCCCAGCTGCAGATGGACCAAGCCGAGGCCGACAAACGCATCGCCCAGGCAAAGGCCGAGGAGCGCCGTGCCATGGCTGTGGCTTACGAGCAAGAGATGAAGGCTCAAACCCAGGAGATGAAGGCCAAGGTGGTGGAGGCCGAGAGCGAGGTGCCCCGCGCCATGGCCACGGCCCTCAGAGAAGGCAAGCTGGGTGTGATGGACTACTACCAGATGCAAAACGTGATCGCCGATACCTCCATGCGCGACGGAATCGCGGGTGTAAGCCGTGTGGATAGGGCCCCCGCCCCCGAGCTGCCGAAGAAGTAAAGCGTGGCCCTTTGGCCCATTGAGAGGGGGGTGAGCCATGGACGGTTTAATCGTTGTTGCGATCATTTGGTTTGTGTTTCGTATGATTGCGGCCAACGCAAAAAAGCATGCTGAAGTGCGGAAAAAAGCAGAGCGCGAGGAGACAGTATACGGTTATCGGCCCAAGCCTGAAGAGGAGACTCCGCGCCGGGGTTGGAGCGAATGGGCAGATATGCTGGGTAAAGTGCTTAACGAAGAGAAAGAGGTCGCGCCCAAGGGCTGGACTGTGTCTTCCCATCCCGCGTTTCCAACCGAGCCTCAACAAAGCGAACCAACACCCAAGAAAATTGTGCAGTCGGCCAAGCCAACACCCGCTTTTGTGCAGGAGCGCGAAAAACTTACGCCGATACAGCCAACACGGGAAGCGCCCGTGATGAACGCGCAAGACTTTTTGCCCGAGCGCTGGGATGCGTCGGCCCTGGTGAGAGGCGTGATCTTTTCAGAGATTTTGACGCGGCCTGCGCAGCGCAGGAGGCCGGGGATGCCGCGGATGCGGTGAGTTGCTTAAAACCAAGAGCCATCGAGCAATCGGTGGCTTTTCTGCATATAAATCGCAAAATTATATGCAGAAAGTCGAAAAGCACATGCAGAACACAGGTTTCCATACAGGAGCAAGGTTTGCCCCTGCAAGATTTTTTTGCTATAATGCATTCGTATCAGCACAAAGGATAAGGGGGAAAGTCCTTGGCACGCTTGGCGTCGGTTCGGGTGCGCACGCCCCTGCTGTGGGCCGCTGCGGTTAGCGCCTTGGGCGTGGCGGCGGGTGCGCGCGTCCCTTTTGTCTGGTGGATGGCGCTCCCGTGTGGGGTTGCGTTGTGCTTGGCTTGGCTCTGTCTACGATGGCCTCGTGTTACCTGGCCGGTGTTGCTGATCTGCTGCTTTGTCCTTTGCCTTTGCTGGACCAGCCTGCGCGCCAGAATTCCCCCATTGCCAACCGAGGGGCAAGGTTTTGTAACCGGTCGCGTGGTTACGGAACCCCGTGTGAGCCCCAACGCCGCCAGCATGTACTTGACCGATGCCGAACTGACCATGGACGGCGTTACGTTTCCCATACCCGGCAAGCTGTGGTTGCGTTATACTTCTTACGAGGAGGAGTTTGGCGAATTGCCCCAGCTGGGCCAAAGGGTGTGGGCGGAGGCTCGTGTCACTATTCCCCAAGGCCAGCGCAATCCGGGCGGGTTCGACTTTCGTGCTTACTTGCAGCGCGAAGGCGCGTACATGGCGGCGTATACCCACAGGCCTTTGGAAATCATGGGAGAGCCTAGGGGCGGGCCGGGCATCTGGATCCAGCGGCTGCGCGGAACCATATCTCATCGTATGGACGGGCTGTTTGGCCCCCACGCGCCGGTGATCCGGGGCATGTTGATCGGCGAGAAGCAGGACATCAGCAACGAAGAGATGCTGAGTTTCCGGCGCAGCGGCATTGCCCATTTGCTGGCCGTGTCCGGCCTGCACGTGGGTTTTGTGGCGCTTCCGTTGATGGGGCTGGCTAAAAAGCTAAAGCTGAGCGGCTGGCCCCGGCTGTTGATGCTGGGTTTGCCGTTGTTCTTGTATTGCCTGCTGGTGGGTGCGCCGCCCGGTACCGTCCGAGCCTGCGCCATGCTGATGCTGTTGCAGGCCGCGCCGGAAGCCCGGCGGCGATACGATACCCTATCCGCGCTGGCGGCAGCATTTTGGGGGATGCTGCTCATCAATCCCCTTTCGTTATGGGGGCCGGGGTTGTTGCTTTCTTGCTCGGCGATATTGGGCATCGCGTTGTTTTATGCGCGTTTCAGGCGGCTCCTTCAACAGATACTTCGGCTGCCCAATTGGCTTGCTGGTTCGCTGGCGGTGTCCATGGCTGCCCAGTTGGGTACCATGCCCTTGGTGATGGCGTATTTTAACGAGGTCTCGCTGTTAGGGCTGTTCACCAACCTGGTGGCGGCGCCGATTGCCGGAGTGGTAGTGATGGCCGGTCTCTCGGCCACGCTGCTGGACTTTGTCTGGGCTCCCCTGGCCTATCCGCTGGCGCTGTTGGTGCGTGGCTGCGCCATGGCTCTAAAATTTCTTTCGGACACGGTGGCGGCGGTTCCCTTTGCCACGTTGCGGGTGGCTACCCCGCCCTGGTATGTGGTGGCGGCTTGTTATGGGGCCATCGCGCTGATTGGAGAAATCGTAAACCTGGGCAAGCCGTGGCGCAAATGGGCGGTATCGGGAGCAGGGCTGATCGCCACCCTTGGGTTGTCCTATCTGCTTACCTGGCACGGACCCCAGTACGTGCAGCTCGACGTGGGGCAGGGTGATGCGGCGGTGTTGCGAGTAAATGGCTTTACAGCCGTAGTAGATACCGGAAACCAGGGCACCGGCGCCTTGGCCGATTATCTGCGGCATGAAGGATTGGCCGTGGACGCGCTGTTTATCTCCCATCCTCACGGGGATCACACGGGCGCGCTATTGGACTTGGTGGAGCAGGGCGTGCCTATCCGCAAAATCTGGATCACCAGCGATCTGGCTGCTGAGCAGATCGATGAAGCGTCTTACTTCGGCCTGATGGCGGCGGCTCAGCGGGGCATACCGGTGGAGCCCTTAAGCGCCGGTGACCGGCTGGAACTGGCCTCCGGGCTTTCGGTGGAGGCGCTGCATCCCAAAGCCCGGAGTGCGGCAAGGGATGTCAACGACCTATCCCTGGTGATGATGTTTGACATAGTCGGCGTCCGCCTGCTGACCACCGGCGATGTGACTTCGAACACCGAACCCCTTCGGGGCGTGGATTGCGACATCCTAAAGGTATCCCATCACGGCTCCAGGTACTCCACCGGCCCGGCTTTCTCCCGGGCGGCATCCCCGGCGCTGGCCCTGATCGGCGTGGGGCACAACAACTTCGGGCACCCGGCTCCCGTCGTGCTGGGCAACCTAAGCGAAGTAGGCGCACGGATATTGCGCACCGATCATGGAGGCGCGCTTGCGATCCGGTTTGATCCACAGGATCACCGTAACATAACGATCCATAGTTTTTTGCCATATGAGGAGCATGAATTATGACCATCAACCACACCAGTTTTTTTCAGTCGCTAAAGGGTGAGGCATTGCCCAGCGGGATCTATTTGTTTCAGGGAGAGGAAGAGCACGTAAAGCGCAGCGCCCTGGAGCGCCTGCGAGGGAGGGTGCTGCCCGAGGGCCTGGCGGAGCTAAACGAGACTGTGCTGGATAATCCCCCCGCCAGCGACATTGTGGCCGCTGCCGAAACCATGCCCATGATGGGCGAACGCCGGTTGGTGATCGTAAGGGACAGTGCGCTGCTGCTATCTGGCCGCGCAAGGGACGAGGCCGCCGATAACGAGCGGCTGGCCGGGTATTTGCCCAAGCTGCCCGAGTATACCCTGCTGCTGTTTTATTGCCACGGCAGCATCGACGGGCGCAAAAAGCTGAGCCAAACCTTAAACAAGCTGGCCACGGTGGTACGGTTTGATCCCCTGGGCGACGACGAGCTGTACCGTTGGATACGCGCCACCCTTAAGGCCGAGGGCGGCAAAACCATCGGCCAACGCCAGGCCCAACACCTGGCTTTCACCTCCGGGCGAGAATTGACGACCCTGACCGGCGAACTGCACAAACTGGCCCACTACCTGGGGGAAAGAGAGGCAGTGGAAGCTGAAGATATCGACACCGTGGCCGCCCGCTCCCTGGAGTGTACGGTATTTCAGTTGGTGGACGCCCTGGTGGAGGGCAGGGAGGGCCGGGCCTTTGAATTGCTGGCAGTGATGCTGGAGGCTGGAGAAGGCCGGTTGGGCATCCTGGCCATGCTGCTGCGGCAATACCGGCTGCTGCTCACCCTCAAGTGGATGCAAGACGAGGGCGTTGACCGGGCCGCCCAGCAGCGCAGGATGGGTGTACAGTCCTTTGTGTTCGACCGGGTGCAAAAGCAGGCCCGGGGTTATACCCTGGAAGGGCTCAAGCAAGCGGTTGGGTTGTGTGTGGACACCGAGTTTGCGGTAAAGAGCGGGCGATTGCGGGAGGACGCGGCGCTGGAGCGGGCGATGTTGGTGTTGGGTAAAAGGGGGATGGTTTCTTGACAATCAAAGAAATCGCTAAGCTTTGCGGCGTATCCCGCGGCACGGTGGACAGGGTGCTCAACAACCGCGGCAAGGTGAAACCCGACACCGAGGCCCTGATTCTGCAAACCATCGAGCGGCTGGGGTACACCAAAAACATCGCGGGGCGTGCGCTAACGGTACGCAGGAGCGCCCCCACCATCGGCGTGATCCACTCGGGCCGGGGCAATCCCTTTTTTGCCGATGTGGTGGCGGGTATCCGGCAAGCCGAGCGGGAGCTGACCGACTACGGGGTGACCGTGGAATTGCGTGAGCTGGAGGGCTATGATGCCCAAGCGCAGCTAACGGCCATCGATGAGTTGGCGTCTCATGTGAGCGCGCTGGTGCTGCATCCCATCAACGAGCCCGATATTCAGGGGCGGGTGGACCGGCTGCTGGACGAGGGCATACCCACCGTGACCCTCAACAGCGATTTGGAGCACTGCAAGCGTGTGTGTTACGTGGGCAGCGACTACTATACCGGGGGCACTACCGCCGCCGCCATCATGAATATCTGCACCCGGGGAGCGGCCAAGCTGAGCGTGGTGGCCGGCGTGGACACCGTGCTCGGCCATCGGCAGCGGTTGCTGGGCGCGCTGGATTATCTGCGTGAGCATGCGCCCGGCATACAGATCGTGGGCCGCGTGTCCGCCCAGGATGACGCAGGCCTGGCTTATGGCCGGGCTAGGGAGCTGCTGGATCAACATCCGGAAACAGACACGGTGTTTGTGGTGGCGGCAGGGGTGGCCGAGGTGTGCCGGGCAGTGATCGATGCCGGGAGGGTCCGGCAGGCGCGGGTGTTTGCTTTTGACAATGTGCCTTCTACCGTGGAGATGATGCGCCGGGGCCTGGTGGAGGTGGTGATATGCCAGCAGCCCTTCCGCCAGGGATATGAGGCGGTGAGGGCCGCCTTTGACACCATATTGCTTGGCCAGCCCAAGGGGGAGCGCATCATCATGGAGAACCAGATACGGATTCTGCAAAATATATATGAGAAATAGTTATGTGAACCAGTAGCCTTTATCTGCGTTGGCATACACCTGGTTGTCATGGCCGGTTCTCCTTCCGGTGATTTTTGCGCTCATTATAGCAGTTCTAGTTGATCACCATAACACTGTCATCCCCAACGGCAAAGGAGTCCTTGGCATTTAGGTTTTGAACAAGGGCGCCCTCGGCCTTAAATGTTCCCGGGCTGATCACCCTGGCGTAGTAATAATACAAATACCCTTTGTTAAACCTCCTGTTGTAATCATAGAACATGATCTTTTGCCCCTCTACCTTGGCATAACGGAAGTATCCATAGCCAATATCGTTTGTCCCGTCGACTTTTGCGGAACCGCTCACATATTCCAGTCCGGAGGGCAAGTAATCCGTAACGCAATAGGCGCCCTGTATCGCTTTGGCGGAATAATCGATCCATAGCTCCACGCGAATCAAATCGCCCTGCTCAAATACATGGCCGCTTTCTTTGCCGTTTGCTTTGTAATAACGCCGGTTCACGATGATATCAGGATCCATATGCCCCATCTCTGTCATGGGGATTTTGTAAGCCGACACTGCGCCAACGTCACCCGTTACTTCCAGGAGCACAAGCTCGCTTATGTTTTGCGCCGGAATGCTAAGCGTGTAGCTGCAACCGTTTTCGAGTTCCCTTGTGTACGCTTGGCCAAACAATGTATACGTGATGCTGCCGCTTGTTTCGGTTCTTTTGTCGATCTCGTGCCGGATGTAGGCCAGCTTTTCGACGTTGATCAATATGTCTGTGGTGCGGTTTTGGATGCAATATTGGTAGAGCCCCTCCCGCTCAGGTTTATTTAGTTTTGCGGCAAGGAGATTCGCGGCGGACGTGGCCTCCAGAATATCATCGTGATCCACACCGGTATTCACACGGTAATACGGCGTGATCTGTTCCAGATTCGGGGCGATCCGGCTGTCATACAACGCGGAGGCGGCGCCGGTTTCACCCAGCGCATCATACCCAAGGGCGATGTACACGATATCTTTCACCGGTAGGCCGTCCAGCGTGGCATACCCATCCAAGTCCAAAAGCACAGGCTCTTTGAGCATGGCAAGGCCATAAAGCGCGCACATTTTGTTGTTGGCATTGTCGCCCTCGTATATGTTATAAAGATAATTCTTTAAGGCGTTGATATTGATTTCGTTTTGAATATAAGGCAAAAGCTTTACGGTGGTTTCAAGGTCGCTGTCGGCATGGGGCAATATGGCGATCCCGCCGTCGTGCCGCTGATAAGGTTTGGGATCAAAGCTTTCGTTCATGGCATACAAAACAAAATCAGGGAAATATTCTGCGATCATTTTGTTTGCTTCGCGCCGTACCAACAGTTTTTCTATTCTATCCCCGTACACATACCCCATGCCCAGCAATTGCCACAGATACTGCCCCTGGCTCCGGTCGGTAAAGGTGATTTGGGTAAGCCCGCCGACCCCCACGTCAAATACCGTATCGGTTGTTACATCGTAATACGTGGCCGTATCGATCTGCCGATAGGTTTGGAACACTTGATAAGCATGTTTTACCGCGTCGCTTTTGCCGTTGTTTACGGTGGCTTGGATAACAAGGGTATGCGCGCCTTCGGTATCCATCTGCCAAAGGGGAATGTTCACACGCTCAAACGCAACGCCCCCTGCCGTGTATTTTTGATCGGGCGCGTTTTCATCCCAAACAGCAAACTCTACGGTTTCGCCCCCTGTTAGGCTTGTGCCATAGGCATTTACGCCAAGCGTTGGCACATCGCCGATCAAAAACGTGTTATTGAGCGTATAGCTCAAAAACATAGGATTGGTCACCAGGATGTTTTGTACGCCGTTGCCCGCGTATAAGTCATTGCTGATGCCCGACATTGTGAGCCGCCACGACGTAATGTTATCCGGCAGTTGAAACGTGTACACGGCTTGGCCCAACTCGTTTGTGCGAAGGGTGCTGAAGTAAGCCGTATCCTTAAACACTTCCCTTATATAGGTTTCATCGCCGCCTCCCATCCCCGGGGCAGACGTCGCTGAAGGGGAACTGTTGTCGGCCATGGCAAGGGGCGCCTCCGCCTCGTCCAGGCCTAACATAACTCCTTCATACGTCCGATGTGTGGATGTGGCAAATCGTAGCCCCGAACTTAACCCGCGGTATAGGGAGGCCAGAGTATTGACGTGATAATCCTGCAGCGCAAACAAGGCTTCGTCCACCATGCTGATATTGACAGTTGCTTCTTTGGGATTCCCGTCTTTGTCTTTTGCGGTGATGGTGATGGTACATATATCGCCGGGTTGATACACGTCTTTATCGGTAACCGCTGTTACTGTCAAGTCATTGGCTGCGTAGTCAAAGCAAATATAAGCACTCATATTGTAGCTTGATTGATAGGTAAATCCGTTAAAATAATAAGCGTTTACCGTAACGTTGGGGATATGTTCCTCACCAAACGTAAAGATATAAGGGGTTTTGCCCGCCTGATACCCATGGATCCCCCGCTGCATCGTAATAAACAGAACATTCCCATTTTCAACTGTATCGGTTCCGCGCTTGAGTGTTAGGTTTACTTCCTGGCCGATGGCATAACCATCGTTTGCGCCGTCCAGATAATAATCGTTGGAGTTTGCGTAATAATAGTAGCTTGAATAATCGCGGCCTATATAGATACGTTGTGACATGGCCCGCCCGTTGCCATCCACGTTGGTTATTTCCGCAAAATAGCTCTCGTCCTTTCTGTTGGGAACGGTAAAACTCCTTGTTGCCGTGCCGTCTGGATCGGTCACGATATCAAAACGTTCGATGAGCTCTTCCATCCGGTTGTATCTATACCTTGGCCTGTTTTTCTTTTCGATATAGTCGTAATACTCCCCAGCTTGCACTTTGACATAATAGACCCTATACACCGCAACCGACAAAGATTTTTCCGCCACAGGTTCATCCAAATAATCATGGTAGTGCCGAGCTGTGCCGTCGTTGATTCTGTCTAGGGTGATGGAATGGACGTCAACGGTGAGTGTGGCGTTTTCGTTGGTACGTTGGGCCTGGATATTTACGTCGATATCATTGATAAAGCCACGAACCGATACGCTTTGGGTGGTTCTCCCCATCTCGGGAAGGGTGGCCTCGGCCGTAAACGTTAGCGATCCTTCGCCTTGGGCATCAACCTGGGGTGCGATTTTTTGCGATACTTCTATTTCACCGTCCAGATTTGTTTTTCCCTGCCCATTGCCGGAAGCTAATAATCTATAGCTCCAAAGCTGGTAAGAAACGTCCAGATCAGACACGGGCGTCCCCTCAAAAAAACCCGCTTTGGCAGTAAATGTCACGGAGTCGCCCACAAACACTGCCTTTTGATCCGCGGTTACTTCGATTTTGTAGGGCGGCTTTACATACTCCTGCACGGTAAAGTAAGTGCTGCTCAAAGCAACCTGGCCGTGATACACCGTTAGGCAGTAAGGGCCGGCATCCAAATTGGGGAGCCTGATTTCGCCGGCGTATATGCCGTTTTGTACAGGAACGGTCTGTTGATACAGGATGTCCCTTGGGCCATAAAAGCCATGCCTATATCCATATCCTTGGGTCAACACAACGGAAACATGTTGGATTGTTTCTTCGTTCTTACGGTCTTGGGCGAATCCAAAAAACGAAACGGTATCGTCGCGCTTAAACAATGTGCGGTCAAGCTGCAAGGCCGTCCAATACGCTTCGTTTTCGTTCCCCCCATCAAACCAATACCCGCCAAAATAATAGTAATCATAGGATGGTGTGTGGAGCCAAACACAGGTTTTACCATCCAGCGCGGTGATGGTAAGCCCCTCGCTATGATCGTTTTGAAGGGCCCTGCCGATTACGGCCACACCATCGGCATCTGTACTATAGGTCTTGCCCTCCTTTTGATCATATACGGTTGCGCCTGGGGCCGGTTCCCCCGTGATCAAATCGTTTGCCCATATGATCGTTTGGTTGCTTGCGGCGATCACCTGCACAGGCAAGTCGGTTATTTGCACAATCATTTGGTCGCAGGAGTCCCCTAGGGTTGCCTCGATCAGATAAAAACCCTGTGACAGGCTATCTGGCAGGGACAAGCTGTATCTGTTGGCATCATAGGTATCTTTTGCGCCAAAGGACATCACTTGATTTAAATCCGATGTGCTGATTAGGTATTCTTCCCTGGCATATCGCGACCAACGCGGCGCGCCGGTCATTTTTCGGATGGTTTCTATGGCTTGCTCATTGCTGTTGAATTTATATACGCTGATTGTAGGGTTTGGCAAAAAGAATCGGAAAGAAGAGTCTATCCGAAAACTCATGGTTGGCGGCTCGATGGTGGGCAGCTCCGCATACCTAGTAAAAAAATGAAAGCGCTCGGAGTTTTCGGGAGGCTTGTATTTAGGGGCCGGTTCGGTTTCAAAAGCAAATACATGGTCTGTGGCAATTGTTTCGTTTGTTCCCTCAAGTTTGATCCCGGCCTTTAGCGTAACGGTGTATACCGTTGCGTAATCCAGGGATTTGGGCACAAACACCGCCGTGTTTTTATGGGTTTCAAATCGCCCTTCCACCTGGGGGGAGATGCTAAAAAACTCGTCTATGGCCGAATAGCCTTCGCTGGAAAATGTGATTTCAATCCCGGTATTCTTAGGCACATTTGTGGCTTGGTTGCTCGGATAGCTTGAGGTAATTTGGAATTTTGCGGTGGTTTGAAATGCCCATGTCACGTCGGCTTTGCCTTCGCGCTGGAGCCTAAACAAATACAACGAATTATATGACAATGTGGCGCTGGGGGTAATCAAAAATTCTTTTTCGCTTTTTTGCGCAACATCCGGTGTTGGCTGCCCATCAATCGACAGCGCAACATTAAGCTCTTCGAGGGTGATTGCCTCGGGGGTTGTGAGCACAAACGCGCTTAAAACATCGATCCCTGTTTTTCCGTACAGCGTTGGTACAAGGGTGAATCCGTCTTTTACCGGCGCGGCGGTCTCAGCATTCATTTGGAAGGGCATAGCGCAAAGGAACATCACAAGCGCCAACAAAAATGAGATCAGTTTTTTCAAGAATATCCCAGCCTTTCATGACAGTATGTCTATTGGACTCATCAAAGGGCCATTTTGTTCCATCGATTGTGCATTTTCTAGGGGGAATGGAGTTGCATTCATTTTTTATGCAAATGTAAAAGCGCTTGTCTTTCTAGAGATATTCGGTTACTATTTGGGTGTGCAATTGTGTGACTAGGAGGAAAACCATGAAAAGAAAATCACTTGCATTATTCTTTGTCATTTCGTTGATGATCGCGCTTTTCTCCGGCTGCAGCGGCGCGTCAGGAAACCAGACATCTGGTTTGCCCATCGTTTACATGACTGCGGATATCAGCCCGGAGAGTTTGACCGCAATCTATGGGGCCCTCGGCGTCGAACCCACGGGCAATGTCGCCATCAAAGTCCACACAGGGGAGCCGCCCAACAGCAATTACCTCCGGCCCGCGCTTATAGGGGATTTGGTGCAGTTGGTGGGCGGCACGATTGTTGAGACCAATACGGCCGGTGGGCGCCGCGCAACCAGCGCGATGCATCTGCAAGTGGCCAAGGATCACGGCTTTTTAGATATAGCCCCCTTTGACCTGTTGGATGCGGATGGAGAAATCAGCCTGCCGATTGCTGCCGGTGAAGTTTTGAGCGAAGTGGTTGTCGGCGCCAACTTTCCGAATTATGATTCCTATGTTGTACTATCCCATTTCAAAGGCCATGGGTCAGCCGGATACGGCGGAGCAATCAAAAATCTGTCAATCGGTATCGCGTCGGCAGCGGGAAAGAGTTTGATCCATACGGGAGGAGAGCGCAGAACCGGCTGGACAGGCGATCAAAACAGATTCCTAAAAGGTATGGCGGAAGCCGCTTTAAGCATATCCGATCATTTGGGCGGAAATGTGCTGTATATCAACGTGATGAACAGGCTGTCCGTTGATTGCGACTGCATGGGCAATCCTGCCCAGCCGGATATGCACGATATTGGTATTTTGGCGTCCCTTGACCCGGTGGCGTTGGACCAGGCGTGCATCGATTTGGTTTATGCAGCAGAAGACGGGGCCTCTCTTATACGGCGCATAGAATCCCGCAATGGCATCCTTACATTGGAGCATGCCGAGGCAATCGGTTTGGGAAGCCGGGCATATACGCTGGTTACCATAGATGATTGATGTTTTGCGGCGCGAAGCAATCTATCTATGGTACTTCTTTTCGATTCAGTTTGATCAGATCGTTGGCTATTGGGCGATTGGTATTGTTATCGGTTCGTTGATCTCGGTATTCGGCAAGAATCAAATCCACCAATCATTCCAAGCCCTGCAAAGCAAAAAGCTGGGCGTGCTTGGGGTGATTCCCGCTTGCGCCATCGGCATCGCCTCCCCCCTTTGTATGTATGGCACGATCCCCATCGCCGCATCTTTTTCACAGCGGGGAATCAAGGATGACTGGCTGGCCGCGTTTATGATGGGTTCTATTTTGCTCAACCCGCAACTGATCATTTACAGTGCCGCATTGGGGCCTGTCGCGCTGGCCATCCGCATTGCCGCATGTTTTATTTGTGGAATTGCGGCAGGCCTTTGTGTGCATTTTTTCTATACCAAAAAAGGGAAGGGCTATTTTCGTTTTGCCGGATTTTCTGAACCGGCGAACCGGGACATAGACCCTCGCTTGTTATTTCGGCTGCTCAAAAATATCTGGCGCAATGTCAAAATCACAGCGCCTTATTTTTTGATTGGCATACTGCTCTCCGCTATGTTTCAACGGTATATGCCGGATGATGTGATGGTGCGGGTATTTGGAGGCAATAGGGCATTTGGCATATTGATGTCCGCGTCCATTGGTGTTCCGCTGTATGTTTGCGGCGGCGGCACTGTGCCATTGCTTCAATATTGGATGGCCGGCGGAATGAGTTTGGGTTCCGCCGCAGCGTTTATGGTTTCCGGCCCTGCAACAAAGATCACGAATTTGGGCGCACTAAAAATCGTGTTGGGGATGAAGCGGTTTGTGGTATACATTCTTTTCTGTATGGTTTTCGCTTTCCTTGCGGGTTTATTGATTGACATGATATAACAGCGTATTTTGCCTCGCATTTTGAGACTTAGGATTCATCTGAGGATTCGCTAGGGGAGTAGCTTAAGGTTACGCCCCCGTTAAAGGAAGATCGGTATAGCTGTACACTCTCCCTCTCAAAATCCCAAACAAGGTAAGAGGTATGTCCCCAGGTAACCTTCGGATCCCCGTATCGATGGACCAATGCGTCTAGCACTGCGTCATAGGCGTCTGAAGCAAATTGAATACTGCAAGTAAACCCAGTGGAGTCAAAATCATACGCGACACTTTCAGTGGCAGAAAACCCATCGATGGATAGGTTGCCGCTTATCGTATACTTCCAATCGGATTCCTTTTTTGCGGTGAGCCCGTATTGCTTGCCTAAGTCCTCAAGCGCCTCCAATGAATTTACACGCAGTACCTGCTCCATGAATGCCAAGGCGCCCGCCCCGGGGGATGTCGTGATTTGTGAAACCTGTGCAGGGGCAGCTTCAATTGCCAAAAGAGGCGGGAAGGTGGGATAGAAGTCATTGGAGAATGATTGCATGGCATAGTGCACTTCTACCATGCCGGCAACAGAGCGCTTTAAATAGACATCCACCTCCGCGAAGGGCCATATAAAACCGTCCTGAAAACCCCACAGTGCGACGGGCTCTCCGTAACGCTTCGCTAACGCTGCCTTTAAAATGTCAAATGCGTCCGGCTCAAAGTACGCGTAACAATCAAAGCCCGGGAGGCCTTTGGGGCTGCAAGCATCCATGTGAAGAGCGGTGTACTCACCGACGGCTATGCTGCCCGTTAGCCTGGCCCCGCGTTTGTTTTCTGTCACATCTAAACCGTACTGCAATCCTATCTTTTCTAGCGCTTTCCGTGAGTACGCCAGAGCAGCCTGTTCCATAAACGCAATGAAGCTGCCTTCGCCAGAAAAGGAATTCACTTTTGCTTGGGTGGGAGCGGGGGTGGCGCGGACTGCTTGAGGAGGCGGGAAGGTGGGTTTCGAATCATCTGTGATTGGCTGCAAGGAATAGTACAATACAACTCTGCCGTGACTTGAGCGCAATAGACAAACCTCTGTTTGCTGAAAAGACCATACAAGCCTATGATCAGGCTCTTCGATGGTCTTTGGCTCTCCGTATCGTTTCACCAATGCCTCTTTTACTGCATCATATGCCTCAGGATTGAACCAAATATCGTAATCAAACCCGGTGGTCTCAAACACAGTTGTTTCCTCGTGATCACCACATAAAATCATCACGACGTCCGCATTGGCTCCGGCGATCGACAGGTCGCCCGTTATATCGGCATAGCATCCGGTTGCATGGCCATAAAAACCGTATTGTTGCATGAGTGCTAAAAGCGCCTCCCATGCATCGGCCATAGAAGCCCTTTCCATAAATGCAAAGGTCTTCTCCTGGGAGAGCGCGGCGGCTTGCGGCTCACGGGTGGGGGCGGGGGTGGCTGTTGGAGCTGTTGGAGGAGGCTGGAAGGTGGGCTGGGAAGGAACTGGGGAAGGGAGGCTTGTGTAGATCAATGCCAGCTCACCGTCATCTGGGTACATCAAACGAATCTCGGCATCCCGAAAGGCCCAAGCAAGTGTAGAATCGGCATCTGAAGTAGTTTGCGGCTCTCCGTAGCGCTTTACCAATTCTGCTTTCACTGCGTCATATGCGCTTGGTTCGAAAGTAAGAGTGCATGCGTTGCCAAGAGTCTCATCCACCACCACAGTAGCATTTTCGGTGGCTAAAAACCCACCGACGGACAGATTGCCGTACATTTCGCCATGGCATTCACAACTCAGTGTAAAGACGCCGTATTCTTCGCCCAACCAAGCAAGTGCATCCCATGTCTTGACCCAAAGTGCCTGCTCGATGAATTCCAAAGTGCTTGCCTGCCCGATAGTCGCGGTTGCCATGGCCGGCAGCAGAAAAACAATGGCCAAAAGTACGAGCAAACGGATTTTCATAATCCTTCCTCCCTTTTTTAACGCTTGTATCTCACCATGAATACCGCCATTCTTTCAGTATGGTTACAATCAAAAATCCTCTTGATAAAAACGATCAGGCGTCAAATCCGGATGGGCTTGCCGATCTTGGGTGATCAGATACTTTCGAATGTCAAAACACAGTTCGCATTTTGATACGTACCCTTCCGAAGCAGGCACATAACCTGCCTCCTTGGCGTATTCCAATAGTGCGCTTACGCCGCCATCAAAGAGCCTTGACATGACGGGGTATTTCTCTGGATCAAGCCTCTTGCCGATATCCTCGATCAATATGCCCATGCCGGTGCAACCGGGAGGTATGTAACGCCCTAAGAAATCAACGTGAAAGTGGTTTGTGCTGCGCAACTCCGGGCATGGCTCCAGCAGTGAGGCTATGGGCCTTCTCTTCCCATATTTCCTGAGCAAATTGAGCGCCCTACCGTTAAAACCCACGCCGTACTCACGGGCACATTGGCCGACAACATCATAGCCGAATACCTGCTGAAGTTCGGTACTGTTATACGCTTTTTTCGGGTCAAGCTTGCGGAGCAAAGGCAGGTATCGTTCCTGCCAAATAAAGTGCTGCGTGCCCATTTCCTTCAATAAACGAATCAGCCGCTCCGCCTTCCAGAAGGGAATGAACTCCACATGAAACGGGTCGGCGGACACCATGATGCAGTCCCCGCCGGCATGGATTACATCGGATAGGATTTGCCGGGTGCGGTCGTCGTCATCGGTTATCCACGCGGCATTGGTTTCGATGTAGTCAATTTGCAATCCGCAGTCGATAATCGTTTTGATCAGAGTCACAAGCCCGGTTGGATTCAAAAAGGGTTCGCCGCCCCCGATGTGGACGCTGCGGCAACCCAACCGGCTCAGATTCTTGCAAATCCTGGCGGCGGTAGATTTGCCTATGTATCCCGGCTGAGCCTGGGCCGAGCAACCGTACAGACAGTGGCCGCAAGCGGCTGGGCATTGATAATTAGCGATGATTCCTGCGGTCATTGTACGTGATCCCACCAATTGGACTTCCTTTCGGTTTTATGCTGCAATAGTATGGTATCACAACTTATCGAATTTGGCAGCAATTTTCTAGCTCCCTGTGCGGCACAACTTCATTACAAAACAACCGAAAATGCTAAGAAACTGTTTACAAATGTTGCAGAATGTGGTAGAGTAAATTGGGTATTATAATGGAAAAGGCTGCCCAAAAACAACCGGAGTGAGGTGCAATTGATTATGAAACGCTGGCTGGCCATGTGCTTGGCATGTATCCTGTGTATGACTTCCTTTACTGCCTTTGCCGGAGACATACCCCCCGACGCGCCGGCAACGGACGTTGTGGAACTGGAACCGACGGCAACTCCCGAGCCGGAGCCCACGCCTGAGCCCGGCCCGGAGCCGGAACCCGAGCTTGATCCGGAGCCGGAAACGGAGCCTGAAACAGAACCGGAGCCCACAGAAGAGCCGGGCTTAGACGGGGAAATTCCTGTGGGCGAAATTCCTGAGTTGGAAGACGCCCTGCTGCCGCCGGATTACGCGGAGCATCTGCTGGATATCGGCTTTGGCGATACGCAGATCACGCTGGACGAGGGGTACGCGTTTTTCCGTTTGAGCGCGGAAGACGAGTTGTTTACGGAAATATCCCTGCTTGAGGATGTGGCCGTGCGCATGTACTTGTTTGATGCGGACGATACGCCTGCCATGGTCAACGCCAAGCCGGGCGACCTGCTTTCCTATTTGTTTGAGGCGGACAAGCCGTATATCTTGGCGCTGGCTAAGGCTGGGGCGGAGCCTATGGGACTGACGCTGCGGGTGCAAGGTTTTGCGCCGGTTAGCCCGTTGATGACCGTGGCGATGGCGACGATGAGCATGGAAAGCCCTGACTACATGCGGGTCATCATAAACCCAAGCAATGCCGCGGCGGGCATTGTTACCACATGGGGCTTTACGCATTACGAACCCGATGAGTCCGCGGAGACGATGCAGGACCAGCGGGTCACCGGGGTGGTTAGCGGCGAATATTTGCTACATGTCAATGACAACTTTGATTTGACCGTCCATACGAATACCGGATATAAATTTACCGGATGGCAGGTTCGGCGCAACGGCATCGGCCATGTGTTCCCTGCTGGCCCGCCCTACAATGCGCTTCGCCCAATGCTCAATTTTAACTCCGTCCGCACATTCCCAGATATTGATGTGCAGGAATATCAGATACTAGCTTCGTTTGCTACGATTCCAACCCCTCGGCTTATGGTGGCTAGTTCTCCAGTGTTCCGCACCAATGCCTTGAGGCAACGCGTTTACGATTTGGACCTTGAATGGAACGAGCTGCTTTACTCGCCGTCGCCTTCCGATATAGAAATGTATTATGAGGTGTACGTAACCAAGGGCACAGGGCCCAGAACATTGGAGTACATTGTCGATGCCAGCGGGGATCCCAACGATCCCCCCGCCGGAGTGAAGATTGAGAATCTGGAAATGGGCGTCGCCTACACGTTTGAACTGCGTGCGGTTCACAGGGTGGACTTCGTGAATGGAACCGGCGTTCCAGAAGCGAATATCGTGCAGTATGTTTCGCTTCCTTCTGTGCTAACGCACCAAATCAATTGGCTGGGCGAGAGCATGACCATGGCCGTGACCGGCCTGGATGCCAGTTCCATCCAAATCGCCTGGGGTTCCGTGCCGAATGCAAAGAGTTATCGGGTGGAGCGCAGGACGGGGACGGGGGCTTGGCAACCGCTGAAGGACGCCTATTATCTTGATTCCGATGGCGACCCGGTGGAAGTCCTTAATGTGAAGGGCGAAACCTCTTACGCCTTGGATGTTAACGGAAATCCTACCGGCGCTGATAAGGATGTACCGCTGTACGTGATCGACGATACCCCGATAGAGGGCATTGTGTATACCTACCGCGTCACCGCCCTCAATGAAGATCTTGGGCCGGAACTAGACGTTACCGATTCCCCCAGTGTTACCGGCACCGGCAGAACCGTGCCGTGGCCCGCGCTTGTGCTGGCGGCGGATGTGATGGATTTTGAAACCATCGTGCTGGGCTGGAATCCCATTCCCGGCGCTGACAGATATGAAGTGTCCGGTTGGAGTAAGCCGCCCGGCTCGCCCCTGACAACCAGTGAAGTCATTGGCACAATCGCCGGTGGCAGTCCCACCGAATTTAGGCACGAGAATTTGGCGCCGGGAACGGTATACCACTATCAAATCAGGGTCTTCGGCACCGTAAACACACTGAACGTGAACGGCCGGGAGGAAGTGTCCCGGCTCTCCAACGCCGTAAACCGCACGCCAACTTGGCCTAGAATCGTCCCCAGAATCGCGGTTACATCGTACAATCAGGTGAAACTGAGCTGGGATCCGATTAGGCCCGACCCGGGTCAAAAGATCAGCTACGCTATCTACCGTACCTACCGCATAACGCCCGGGATCGGTGACGCCAACCCCGATACCAACAAGACCCCGATCATCACGACGATTCCCGCGATGGCTGGCTACGGGTCCTCCGTACCGTCTGACCAAATACGCCACACTCCTCTTGTGGAAATAGGGGCGCCCGGTTATTCGGAAGCGATTGTGTTGCCAAACGGCAGGCTGGAATATGTGGATGACGACCTGATACGGGGGATTACCTATTACTACACCGTGCTGCCCTACGTCGCTTCCAATCCCAACCTCGGTATCCCAGGCGATGAGGATGGGGTACAGGCCAGAACCAGCCACTTCTCCGCCGTGCTGAGGGCGACGCCCGCATGGCCAAGGCTTACGCTGACGGCGACCGCTCAGACGATCAATACGATCCTGCTGAGGTGGAACGCTATCCCGAACATGACATACGTCATTGAGCGCAGCACGGCCAGCAGCGATTTTACGAGGGCGGATAGGCATAATGCAGACCCCCCCCTAATCAACCCCGGCCCTGAACCTTCCGACGACTATGAAGCTAACTTAGGGCTTGCAGAAACTCCAGTCCTAGACGCTAACGGCAATACGACACACTTCACTGCCAGCGACACCGGCCTTATGCCGAGCGTTGGG
>Ga0123356_10002055_pt1 | contig 21699 bp, 12 predicted proteins | sample TergutEmb28metaG_2_FD_92546 | JGI IMG/M metagenome (GOLD analysis project Ga0123356, IMG submission 92546) | Embiratermes neotenicus P3 segment gut microbial communities from Petit-Saut dam, French Guiana - Emb289 P3 | ecosystem: Host-associated > Arthropoda: Insects > Digestive system > Gut ... | reverse complement strand
TGCCCCGTTTTTACGGCCCGCCCTTTCCCGTCGTACTCCGCGGCGCCGGAAACGTTCCAGCCGCGCCCGCCTGCATGCGTCTCCCCGGACTTCGCAGTCCGCCTGACGCGCCCAAGCCCGTCAAGCTCCGCAACCGTCAGCATAACGCCGCCGTCGCCAGCGCTGTGGCTTACTTTGTTTTCAGTTACCGCGTGCCACCTCCCCGCGCCGGTATGGTAGCCGTAAGTTACCGCCGCGGTTTCCCCGTCGTAGTCGGTGTAAACCTTCTTCAGGCGGCCCTGCGCGTCGTATTCATACCTTACGCTGTTGCCGCTTGCGTCCGTTTCTTTCGTCTTAAGCCCGCGCGTTACGTCCCATTCTATCAAGCCCTCGTACGCGGGCCCGCCCTGCGCGCTGCGCTGGCTTACCCGCGTCAAATACTGGCTAACCTCGCCGTCGTAGCCGTATTCCAAAACAACCCCGGCGGGATCCTCAGACGTTCCCATCAGCCCGTATTCGTTGTATGTATAATTATGCTTAAGGCATTCGCCGGCCCCGCTGTATTGGCGCAGCTGCGTTAGCGATCCGCGTTCGTCATAGCTGCCTTCCCTGTAGCGCAGCGTTACCCCGTCCCGGCCGCTTACCCTTATCCATTTCGGCCTGTTATAAATATGCGGCGCATCAAATTTCTCATACTCAACAATTGCCTGCACCCCTTCCTTGTTATTCCCTTCTACGGTTTCGGCGTAGTATATAACGTTCCCGTAACCGTCATAGCTCCATTCCCGCCCCGTCTGTATGTACAGCCCTTTCCCGCCGTAGCGCCTCTCGGCGCTGGCCACGGGCCGCGCGTAAGGGCTGTTATCTACAGCCTGCGAGCTTTCCAGCAGCAGGCGGCCGCGCCTGTCGCGCAGGCTCCTCCCCATCTCAAAGCCTTTGCTGTAGTACTGATCGTTATGGTACTTAACGGTTTCAACGCTCCCATCCCCGCGCGTTGTAACCACCTCGCCGAACCCGAAAAACTCTTTCAAGATGCGGTCGTAATGCCCGCCTTTGTATTTGTAGCTTGTAACGTAAACATGGATTCCGCCCCCGCCGCTGTCTTTGCTGTCCCGCTCAACCTTGGACAGCGCGTGGCGCAGATGCGGCATTTCAGTCGTGTTCCCTACAGGCTCGTAATCAAGCCGGTATTCCCCGCCCTGCGGAAGCTTTATTTTCCTCAGCAGCCCTGCGCGCCCGCTTAGGTTCAGTTTTACAAACGCCCCGTAGCCGGGCACCCGCATCACGTGGTCGGGAAGCCCGTCCCCGTTCACGTCCATCATGCGCACCGTCACCCCGGTGCTGCTGTCGCTCCCGCTTACCCCGGCGCTCCCGTTTAGCGATACGTTGATGGCAAACGGCACATAAGTAGGCACAGTGAAGCTCGCCGTCCCGCCCAAGTTCACGCCGCCGTTTACCCCAGTGCCGCTCGTGGAGCTGTAGTCAAGGTAGTTGTAGTTAAACCCCTTGTACGAATCGCTATCGGTATTATAGGAAGGGGGCTTCGGCACGTAGCTTTGCGGCCCTGCGACGGGCATCTGCCTTACCGCTTCGACGGATCGCTCAAGCGGGCCGGCCGTTCCGTCCGCGCTGCCGACGCCGGTTAGATCGCCCCATCCGGGCATGCAAACCATCACGGGCTCCAGAAACCCGCTCCCGGTATTAAAGCTCACTTCTATATAATCCGTAGTATTGCTAACCTTCGTCACGTAATCGGGAAGCCCGTCCCCGTTTATGTCTATCATCATCGCTTCGTTAAAGCTGTGCGACCAGTTAGTGCTTACCCCCACGCTTATCCCCGCGTTGACCCTGTCGGTGTCCGACCACGGCGGGTAGGATTTGGCGATACCAACGCTGGCGCCGACGCTTCTGCTTTCGTTTTTCCCCTCGTTTATCATGCCAGGGGCGCCCCCGAAAAAGCCTTCCGCGTAACCGCTGCCGGTGCCAAGCCTTGCCTGCCCGTTTATTATATAATCGGGAATCCCGTCCCCGTTTATGTCCATCATCCCGGCTTCCTGCCACGACCTGCCTTCCGCCCTCGAAACAGACGCGGATGCCGATCCCCCGCCGGATTTGGTTATGGACGCGCGGTACGCGCCGCTTGACGTCTTTTCTACCGCCACGCTCCCGCCGGCCCCGGCCCCGGCCCCGTAGGTGTCGGTCCTCGTCTCGTGGCGGCTTAGGGCCCCCGCGTTATCTAATTCCTCATAGTCCGTGTAATATACCCCGCCCCCCTGCCGCTTCCCGTACCATACCTTTACCTTGCCGCCGCCTTTCCCGGATGACTGCACTATGTCGGGAATCCCGTCCCCGTTTACGTCCATAAGGTTCTGCTCCATCCAGGAGCTGCCGTCGTTAAAACCGTAGTTCGCGCTCACGCTAAGAAAACCTAGCGTAAACGCTAAATCGCTGCCTTCGCTGCTGCTGCTGCGCAGGCTGGGCATAACCCCGCCGCCAGGCCCGCCGCCGCTTAGTATCCCGGGTATTTTATAGTACGACGCGCCGCCCGCGCGGTTCGTGTGCACCCGGTCGCCCTCTATGTACGGGAAATAGTACACCGCAATGTCCTTAACGGTTCTTTCGCCGCCTTTCCATTCATAGGCCTGCTCCACGCCTATGTCAACGCTGCCTACAAGCACTGCCCCGCTGTTCAGCAATTTAGCAGGGGCAAGCCCCGGCGCGCGGTCTTCCCCCAGCGCCGAACCGTTGGCGCCAGCCCCAAGTTCCGAGTGCGCTTCGCTCCCCTTCCTTACAAGGTAGAAGCTCTTCCAGCTGTAATCACGCTCGTACGCCCCGCCCATGGCCTCGTCCCTTTCCAGCTTCTCAGGCGGCCCTGCCGCTTCCGCCTCCTCCTGCGCCGCTTCATAATCTTTCGGGTTTTCTATGTTCTCGTCGCGCAGCCTTTCCGCTTCCGCCGACATCCCGTACAATTTGTTCCGGCTGAAAGGGTTGTCCCTCTCCCCGCCCATCCATACGCCGTAATGCCACCCCCTGTAGCCGCCGTACAGGATGTCGTCGCTGTTTATTTCCACAGCTTTGTCTAATACTTCAAACTGCTTCTCTGCCGCGTAATTGCCCGTGCTGAAATCCTTCCCGCTATCCCACGACAGCTTCATGCCGGACTCCGCGCCCTCAAGGGCCAGGCCGTTAAACGACGTGTAAACATACGTTTCTCCCCCGGGAGGCCCGCTTACCGCGTACGCATATTCGCTGTTGTACCGCAGTTCCTTCTTTGCCTTTTGGTATTTTATCAGGCTGTGTTTCTCCGCCGCTTCTTTAAAATAAGCGTCCAGCCCGCTGTTCCCGCCGTTCTGCAATATGTAGCCGCCCGCGCCGTCGCCGCCGTAATACTGCCCCATGAATATAAGGAATTCTTCCCGCTCCGCCCCTTTTAAATATATCTCGGCTTCGGATGCTTTCCCGCTCTTAAGCTTGTACGCTTCTTTTTTTACCTTAACCGTCCCCGTTAAAGGCGGTTCGTTTGGAACGGTTTCTTCTATCTCCTCTATCTCGTAGCAATCAAGCAGCGCCAATGCGCCTTCTTCCGTTATTGCGCCGGCGGCCCTCCCGTTCAGCCAGTTTTCCAGCGCGGGCAATTCCCGCCCTTCCCAGTAGCCGGGCTCGTAATGGGCGCGGGGGAAGCCGGGGAGCTCTATCGCCCTGTCGGCCGCTAGCGCTTCCATCTCCTCCCCGCTTATATGCGACGGCCACGCTTCCGCTTCGCTGAATTCCCATATTGCTTCCGCTTCGTACGCGCCGCCGCCTTCGCCCCCTAAGTACACTTTTACAAACGAAGCGCCGGCCGTTTCCACGCGACAGCCGCGCGGCTGCCCGTCGTTGTAGCGCCACGCGCCGCTTTCATCTTTCTCTATATACGCGGCGTTCCCGTTGTGGGTTCCCAGGCACAGCGTTTTCCCGCCGTTCAGAACGCTGCCCTCCGAGCCGGCCCCGCGCGCGCCCTCTAACGCACCGGCCGCTTCCTGCCGGTACTGCGCTTTCCCGCCCACGCCTTCGGGCGTTACGCCGTTTACTTTCATCCCGCCTAAGTAGGCGGCTTTATTGCCCATCGCAACCCGCAGCTTGTTTTCAGTTTCAACCAGGGCGGTTTCGTTGCCCCGCTCCCGCTCGCGGTACGCCCCTATGCTTGCGTCGTAAACGTAAAACGATGCCGCGCACCTCGCGGCTTCCGCGGCCGCCGTAAGGGCGGAAAGCAAAAACAGCCCGCTTAGCCCGCTGAAATCGTTCAGCCCTTCCATGAAGCTTTCAAAATCCGCCGCCTGCATTATCAGCGGGATGTAATAGCCCCCGTCGTGCAGCGCCTGCCTAAGCTCTTCCCCCCCTTCGCCGTTTGCTATGCCCCGCCAGCCCTTTTTCATTGCATATTTTTCAAGAATGTCCCTTCCCGCGTTAAAGGGATCCGGAACATAAAACTCGTCATACAGCATGCTTTTTATTACGGCCGCCACTTTTGCCGCCGCGGCCGCCGGTATTTCCTCGGGGATAACGTAGCGCACAAGATCGCCCGATCCGCGCCACGGCCTTACCTGCGCGTACCTGGGCTTTACGCCCCACTCAAAATCGTTCCCGCGTATGTCGTCCCAGCTTTCGCCTTCAACTTCGTGAACGAAATACAGCCTCGACCGCTCCGTTACTTCTATGCCGCCTGCCGTTTTGCTTGCCTCGCCGCTTTCTACCCTCATTGCGCCGCCTGCCAGCGCCCCGTTATCACCGTAAACCCGCGCCGTCACGGCGCCGCCCCCCTCCAGCTTCTTTACTTTCTGCTCTATGCTCACCATCCCGCCGTACGGCGCTTTCCACATCCTGAACGGCCGCTGCTGGTAGTATTCCCCGCTGTATTCTTCCCTCTCGCTTTCCGTCACTTCCTCTTCGTAATCGCTTGCCGCCGCCGATATGGGCCGGATCTCGAACTTTATTTCACCCCCGCCGCTTACGTTTTTGTAATAATAGTCTCTCCCGCTCACCGCTATGTCTACTAAGCCGTCGCCGTCTATGTCCTGCAGGCTGCACGTTAGCCTGGAAGACCCGCGCTGCGCCGTCTTCGTTACCCCTATCCCTACCCCGCCGCCTTTCTGTTTCCCAACGCCGGCGTAAACGTTGCCGCCGTAAGAAAAATTGCCGCTCTTCTCGTTCTCCAGCGCCGCGCCCGCGAGCGCGCCAAGCGTTATTTCATGTATTTCATTGCTAAGCCCGTTCGGCGTGTTCAAGCGGGCGTGCAGCTTGTCCCCGTCCTGCCACACCATGTCCGGCACCCCGTCCCCGTTTATGTCAGCCAGCGTATGCTCGCTGTGGCTTTCGCCGCCGCCGCTGGACACGTTCCCCCCGCCGCTTGCCCGAACGTCCACTATGCCGCCAGCCGGGCCTACGCCCACCCCGCCGCCCATGGACGCCTGCGTCCCCGACTGGGCGCTGCGCATGGCGGATAGCGCCATGTTGCCCCAGAATTTCGGCTCCCCGAATATTTGCAGCCTCCCGTTTTTGTCTTCCGGCAGCCGCTCGTACTCAAAACCGTACCGCCACGCTTCTCCCCCGTTTTCGTCGCGGCAAACAAGGGCGCTTACTAAGCTCTCTTTCGCCGCTTGCAAATCTTTGCTTTCCATGTATTCAAAATTGTAGCTTCTTATGGCCTGGCCGCCGGGGCCTTCCACAGTTATCCCGGTAACCCGCTTCCTCATTGTTTGCATGTAGCCGCCGCGCCCGTCAAAGCGCGCGTCGGGCCGGGCTTCGTATTCAAACCCTATCCGGTGCGCCCCTTCATCATCCCCTTTGCCGGTGTACCTTATCTCCTGCGGGTAGGCGCAGCTCCACCCTGCCCCGTCCTCTTCCCTTTCGTAATGGTACGTCACGGTGTTCCCGTAAGCGTCTTCTTCCCTTTCCAAATTCCATATGTTCTTATTTTCTTCGCCGGCCCCGCACCAGCTGCCTTCGCTTTTGCCGTACGTTTTCTTGCGCCCGTCAACCTCGGTTATTTCCCAGTAATCCCCGTCCTTATAGTGTTTTATTAGGCTGTGCGAAACCCTCCGCAGGAGCCGGTATTCTTTGTCTTCGCCGCCGCCCTCTATCAATTCCAGCAAAACCCCGTCTTTCGCGTAACGGTCGGCCCCGCCCTGCCTTTCGCCGTAACGCGCCGCACCGTAGCGCGCGTCTACCTCTATACGGCCCCCGTACTGCACGTCAAAGCCCTTGCCGCTTATCCCAACGCCGCCGCCGCTCGAATACGTTATATATACGGCAGGCGCCATCCCCGCCCGCCCGCCGGGCGCGGCCACCGCCAGCCTGAACGACGCGCTTCCGTCGCTCCCGCCTTCAAGCCCTTCCAATGCCCCTACCCCGGCATCCGCCGCCGCCGCTTCAAGCCCCTTTATGCTGTTTAGGTTTACCCCGACGGGCCCCGCCGCTTCGGGGGGGCTAAGAACCCCGTTTATCATGTCCGTGAAATGATCCGTCAGGCTCACAACCTGCCCGCCTTCAACGCTTGAGCGCTCTAACGGCTCCCACTGCATGCTTTCTTTATTGTAATAATACGTGAACAGCGTCTCTTTCGCCGATTCCGCCAGCCCGCCCCTGTGCCCTATCCTCACCGTCGCCGGTATTGCGAACTTCGTCCCCGCGGGCTCGAAACGGTAGCCGCCGCCCCCCGCCGTCGCGTTCTTTATCCCTTCCCCGGTATCTTCAACCTCGCAAAGCCGCGTTATGCGTATCTCAGTGTCCCCCGCAAGCGCCCCAGGGGGAATCTCCACCTCCGCCCCCCCAAGCCGCACTACCCCGCCCTCTGCGGCGCTTATCATGGCGCTTGCGCTAGCTGCTATTGCCTGCCCGCCGCCCTGCGCCGCCGCCTCCTGCCCAAAGGCCGCAATGGGCCGCATTATGCCTACCTGCAGGAGTATTAATATTGCCGCTACCGCTTTTTCCAGCTTCATCTTTCCCTGTACCATACCTTAACCGCTGTCTGCGGGAACTCTTCTGCGCTTGTAACTACCGCCGCCGCTCCGGTGCGGTTCCCTGCGCATACCGGCTCATCCTCATCTATAAACCGGTATGCATCCAGCCCGTTTATGCTTACTATATACTCATTATTGTCAATGTTTTGCCTGACTCCAACAGTGTTCTTTACGCCATACCCTTTCCTTAAATAGTCGTTGCCTTTCCATCCGGCTATGCTTTCATACCGTCCGTCAACCGCTTTCCCAACTGCAAAATTCCCGTCTTTCTGTATTAATAAAATCAGCATGCATTCCCCGTAGCCGTCAATTTGGCCGCCTGCAAAGAAAAACCCATACCCGCCAAGGTAATTGCCGCTTTCCTTTACCAACTCCATTGACATGCCCTGTTCCGCTTCCCAGTTGCTTTCCAGATATCTCCAAAATGTGTAACCCTTGTTTGCATATTGCTGATCATTCAGGAAAAATAACAGCCGCCCTGTGCCGTCATTTACAAACAAGTCGCTCTTTTCTTCTATAAAATCTCCGGGGTCATCCGGGAAATCATCGCCTTCGCCGCCGCCATCAGAACCGCCCGTAGTACCGCCATCGCCTGAGCCGCCGGTCGTATCACCACCGTCGGAACCACCAGTCGTGCCGCCATCGCCTGAGCCGCCAGTCGTGCCGCCGCCATCTGAGCCGCCTGTCGTATCGCCGCCGTCGGAACCGCCTGTCGTGCCGCCATCGCCTGAGCCGCCGGTCGTATCACCGCCATCTGAGCCGCCGTCGGAACCACCAGTCGTGCCGCCGCCATCTGAGCCGCCGGTCGTATCACCACCATCGGAACCGCCTGCCGTGCCGCCGCCATCGGAACCGCCTGTGGTACCGCCACCGCCATCGGAGCCGCCTGTCGTGCCGCCGCCGTCAGACCCACCTGTTGTGCCGCCGCCATCGGAGCCGCCTGCCGTACCGCCACCGTCTGAGCCGCCTGCCGTACCGCTGCCGTCTGAGCCGCCTGCCGTACCGCTGCCGTCTGAGCCGCCTGTCGTGCCGCCGCCGTCGGACCCACCTGTTGTGCCGCCACCGTCGTCGGAACCGCCTGTTGTTCCACTGCCATCATCTGAGCCGCCGGTTGTACCACCGCCGTCTGAGCCGCCGGTCGTATCACCGCCATCGGAGCCGTCGGTTGTGCCACCGCCGTCTGAGCCGCCGGTCGTATCACCGCCATCGGAGCCGTCGGTTGTGCCGCCGCCGGAACCATTATTTGTTTCTTCTTCGGTTTCTTCTTCCATGTAATCACTGCGGATTATCGTATAACCGCGTATCATGCCGCCGGACATTCCGGCTTCCACAAAGCTTTCCGCATCCGGGCTTACAATAATATACAATTCCTTTTCTACGCCTGCTTCATTCTTCAGTTCATACCATTTCCCCTGTTCTGCTACTATTGCCTCCTGCCCGGGCAGCTTCAGCTTCAGCGTCGTCATTCCAACAATACCGTCTTCCTTAATCTGTATATATTCAGTCCGCCCGCCGCCTATCTTCACTTTATACCAGTCTACTTCTGTCAGCTCACGGCCGTCAGAAAACCGGTAATAGTATATCGTAGCGCGTTTGAACGAACTCAAAGCCGTCGCTTCTTCCTGCCGGTCATTCGGCTCGTTCATATCAATTTCACCGCGGTGCCCAACCCCAAGGCCGGTCTCTTCCCCCGGATGCACAACCCCTTTACGCACCTTGTCCAGGCGGTAAATATACCGGATATCTACTGCTATTTTACTGTCAATGTAATTTGTCACGCGGCCGCGGTATACTTCTTCATATTCCCTCACGCCGCTTACCTCATCCCGCGCCCGCATAAGCACATATTCATCGGCATTAACATCCCCGCGCCATTTGGCCGCTATCGTCCCGTTTCCGCGGAAACTATCTACTTCCACTCCGCCGGCCGCCACAGTTTTCGCCGATTCTACTTCTGGCTGCGGAAGATTGCACCCAAGCATTAACACCGCAATAAGCGCCATGCCTGCCGTTATTCCAATTCGCCTTTTAACCATCATTGCCTCTCTCTGCATCCATTCATTTACTCTACCGACTGCCAGGTTATTGTATAGCCTTGAATCGATCCGCCTGCGCCGTTATATAAAAACTCCGTCCGGTTAGGGCGTATTGCGAATGCTACATATTTTTGAACAGAGCCGTCATTTGTCACTTGAAACGCCTGGTTATGTTCTATGGTTGTTTCCGGAAAATAAGGTATGTACAACCAAAAGAAGCCGGTGTTTGCTTCATTGGCATAGCTCACGGCTATGTTTGCCTTTTTTCCCGGCGGTATGTTTACTTTATACCAGTCTATATCTTCCAGTATCATATTTTGCGAAAAACCATAGCAATACAAATTTGCTTCCAGGGCCGACTCAAGAATTGTCGCTTCCGCTTCGGTATTGTTCGGCTCATGGTTATCTTCTTGAGTAAGGACGGACACCCCCAAGGCTATCCTGTCGCCTTCGTATTCAGTCCCGTTCCGTATTTTGTTTAATTTATATATATACCGCACCTGTGTCTGGGAGTCTACTTCATTGTCAAGGTACTGCAGCGCGCTTCCAAGATATACTTGCCTATAAGAAAGCAGCGGGCCGTCATTGCTTCTCATCAATCTGTAAGCGTCCGCCCCTTCATCATTCTGCCAGCTTATTTGTATATAACCGTCCGCGCGAAAACTTTTTACTACAGGCGTTGCGGCTGCCGGCATCGGCCGCGTCCGGGAAAATTCAGTTATTGCAAGCCCTGCTGTCCATTCCCCGCCGCGCTTTTTATCCAAACGGTAAAAATACCCCACGTCGTCGGCTAACGCAGTATCCATTGCCGAAGTTGTCCCCTGCGTATAAAACCCGTCTACCGTATCCAGCCGTTCTCTAAATAGCATTGTACTGCCATCGTTTATTGCACGCATCACGCGGTATTCATCGGCTCCAGGGTCTGCCTGCCAGGTTAAATACGCTGTTTTTCCGTTATTCAAATTTTGCGCTGCAATCACACCGGGAAACGGATCAGGGCGCGTTTTGGTCAATTCCGTTACTGTAAGCCCGTCTATCCACACATTGTCGCGCTTCTTGTCCAAACGGTAAAAATACCCCTTATCATCATCCACGCTGTCTAACGCCGATGTTGCCCCTTCAATGTAAAATCCGCTCATCCCGTTCCGCAGGTCAAAACGCAGTTCGCTTCCGTCTTTGTCTGCCCGCATTACACGGTATTCGTCAGCGCCAGGATCTTCCTGCCACGTTAAAAACGCCGCTTTCCCGTTATCGCGTTTCTGCGCCGTAATAACTCCGGGAAACGGATCGGGCCGCGTCTTGGTAAGTTCAGTTACCGTAAGCCCTTCTACCCATACTCCGTCGCGCTTTTTGTCCAAGCGGTAAAAATACCCCTTGCCGTCGTCCAGTACGCTGTCCAGCGCAGAATTTGCCCCCTGTATGTAAAACCCATCTTCTCCATCTTCACGTTCGGCAAACCGCAATGCGATCCCGTCTCTTTCAGCCCGCATTACACGGTATTCGTCAGCGCCGGGATCTTCCTGCCATGTTAAAAATGCAGACTTCCCGTTATTCCATTTTTGCGCCGTAATAACCCCGGGAAACGGATCGGGCCGCGTCTTGGTAAACTCAGTTACCGTAAGCCCTTCTATCCATACCCCGTCGCGTTTTTTATCCAGCCGATAAAAATACCCCTGGCCGTCATCCAGCGCGCCGTCCAGCGCTGTTGTTAACCCCTGCAGGGAAAATCCGTCTACCCCATCCTTGCGCTCGGCAAAGTTAACCGTAAGGCCGCCGCTGTCTGCCCGCATTATCCTGTACTCATCGGCGCCGGGATCCGCCTGCCATGTTAAAAACGCAGCTTTCCCGTTATTCCATTTTTGCACGCCGATTACTCCGGGAAACGGATCCGGCCTTGTCCGGATAAATTCTGTTACATCAAGCCCTGTTACCCACACCCCGTCGCGCTTTTTATCCAGCCGGTAAAAATACCCTTTGCCGTCATCCAGCGCGCTGTCCAATGCCGATGTTACCCCCTGCCTCAAAAATCCGTCTATCCCGCTCTCTCGCTCAATAAAATTAACCGCAATGCCGCCGCTGTCTGAACGCATTACCCGGTATTCGTCGGCGCCGGGGTCCGCCTGCCATGTCAAAAACGCGGACTTTCCATTATTCAAATTCTGCACGTCAATTATTCCAGGGAAAGGGTTGGGCCGCGTCCTTAAAAGTTCTGTTATTTCAAGCCCGACTATCCAGCCGCCGTTGCGCTTCTTGTCCAACCGGTAAAAATAACCCTTGCCGGCATCCAGCGCACTGTCTAATGCCGATGTCGCCCCCTGCCGTAAAAACCCGTCTGCCCCATTCTGCCGCTCCAGAAAAACAACAACGCCGCCGTCGTTTTCCGCGCGCATTATCCGGTACTCGTCAGCGCCGGGATCCGCCATCCATGTCAAAAACGCAGATTTCCCGTTATTCAAACTTAGTATATCTATTGTTCCTGGAAACGGGTCCGGCCGGGTGCGGGAAAACTCCGACATCTCAAGCCCTGCTATCCACACCCCGTCGCGCTTTTTATCCAGCCGGTAAAAGTATCCTTTGCCGTCTTCCAAAGCGCTATCCAAAGCCGATGTTGCCCCCTGCAAATAAAAACCGTCTACGCCGTTCTGACGCTCTACAAAAAACATTGAAATCCCGTCATTGTCAGCCCGCATTATACGGTAACCGTCGGCGCCAATATCAAAGTCCCATGTTAAAAATGCCGATTTGCCGTTATTTAAATTTTGCATAACAATTATGCCGGGGAACGGGTCTGGCCGCGTCTTTCCAAAAAAGGTTACTTCTTTCCCCTGAAAAACCTGATTCCCGCAAACCTTGTCCAACCTGTATGCATAAGACCTTTCCGCCGCTACCGTATTATCAATGTAAGAACACACATTTATTATTTCTATTTTTTCTGTCGCATATTCATCGTTAAAATCTACGCCGTTCCCGCCGGCTTCTGTCTTCATCACTATGTATTTGTCTGCATTTTCATCGGCTTCCCAACTTAAATATACAGACCGCCCGTCATTAATGCTCTGCGCCGTTATTACTCCCCCTGACGGTTCCGAACGGAAATAATAAACGCACCCGCTTCCTTCGAATATTTTGTTTCCTTTTATTTTATCCAGGCGGTATGCGTATGTTACCGCTACAGCTATATCGCGATCCAGGTATTCGCGTTCTATTCCGCTAAAAATCGGCAAGAATTCCACAAACCCGTTCTCATCATATATGCTTCTCATCACTATATACTTGTTTGCCCCGGCATCTTCCTGCCATGTCAAGTTTACCGCCCGTATATCCTTCAGTTCCTGTATTTCAACAACCCCGTTAAAAGGGTCTTTTTTTGTTATTATTTCATTCATCGAATTCATGTTACAAGCGCAATATGCCAACGTGCCAGTTACAACAATAAAAGCTTTTATAAAGCGCATTACATTTTTATTTTTCATTATTGCCCCCTAGCAGGGTAATTACCGAGCCTGCATAAAAACGGAAAATCAATGACGTATCGCTTACAAAGTATCCGTTCATATTTAACCCAAAATTTAGCGTTGCCCACCGGTTGAACCGGTAGGAATAATCAAATGCCGCTGAGTATCCGGTTAATGATTGTTGAAATTTTCTGGTTCTCTCGTATTCCGGCTCTTCCATCTGCCAGAAATCGCTCTCATAAAATATCCCTGCGCCCAGGCATATCCAGTTTTTAGAGTAAAAATTAAGATGGTACGCTATCTCCGGGTTAACAATTACCCCGTTTAATATTGCCCTGTCCCTTCTGCTTGTAACCCCGTTACGGTAATTAATATAAAACCCCAGAGAAAACTCATTTTTCTTCCCGTATAACGCCGGCAATTGCAGCTCTGGGAATATGTCTACGCCTAACCTTACTTCAACGGTCCCCTGCACCAGTTCTGCCCATGCGCGATCAATATAAGACCAGTACCCCACATTTACAGGAAACCGCAAACCAAACTCTTTCTCCGCTTCTACTCTCTCGGCCTTTTCTTTTACCGGTTTTGTTTTTGTTTTTACCCCTTCCTTCACTGATGTCAATTCTGTCCGTAATTCCCGCACTTCATCCCTAAGGGTGTCTACTTTATCGCGGTCAGTATGGTACCATTCCAAAATGTGCTCGCTTATTGTTTTTATAAGGCGTTCATATTGGCCGTTAGCATCGCTGGCAAAAAATAATCCATAATCGTTACGCCGTTTATTGTATATTTTAAACTCGGCCGAGATTGAATTGCCGTCGTTTTTTATTGAACCATAAAGAACGTCGTTTATTTGATGGTATTCCGCCGCCCTACGGGCATCCGAATCGGTTACTCCGGCAAGGCGGTCTCTTAATGGCGTTTTGTCTATGGTTACCTCATGGTATATGTTTAACCGTGAAGATATGTCTGCTGTTATATTTCTTTCGTAGTTCTTCTGCGCATAATTCGATCCTTCTTTTTCATAATAAACAACCGGTATTATGACTATGTCCAGCCCATAAACCGATACTGCCCCCAACACATATAACAGCAGCATGAAAATTGCTAACTGTAATTTCTTTGTCACTTTGGTTTTACTCTTCTTCATAATCATTAACTTCTTCATAAACCCTATTCTCTTCATAAGCGTTGTCATCTTCATAAACATCACCATCCCATTGCTGCCTTAGAATATCAATATTATATTTAATTTCAATCATTTTATTTTCCATTTCTTCAATAGAGAACTCAAGCTGTTCATTTTCTTTAAAACCCCGCTCTTTAATTTCACGAATGCCTTTATCTATGGCTGTTAATTCCAATTCCGTCAATTTAGCATTCTTTTGCCCAAGGTACAAAGAATATATTTGATAAAATTGAAGCGTGCTGTTATTTTCCTGATACCTTAACGCCAGGCTGAAAGTGGCATAAGCGTTCCCATAGTCTGCATCCATAAAATATTGTAAAGCCCTTTGAATGTAATCATAAATCAGTTTTTCGGCTATCATTCCGATTATCTCTCCGCCGCGCACCTGCCCTCCCATCCTGCTTATGGCTCTTAATTGCACCATCAGCATCTCCTGCGTGTTCTCCGACCCTTCCTTCAAAAGGGATAATTCTTCAGTTATTTTGTCAAGCCTCATGCATATTGTTTTCTCTGCTTCCCTTTGCTCTTCCCTGATTTTTTCCAGATCTTCTTCTATACCCTCATGATCTTTTGCCAATTGTTGAAATAACCGGGAATATTGCACTGTAGTTACTATTGCGCCTATTGCTAAGAATATGAGTATTATTGCTATTATGCTTTGTAAAATAAGAATTCTTTTGTAGTTATTATGCTCAGGCGCTGCTTCCATTTTCATGGATAAACATCCTCCTAATCTATAACATCAGGTTTTTCGTAGAACCTGCCCGGCTCCTTTGCCTTGCTTGCATTATACTACTATTTATAAAAAGATTACAATAAAAAAACGATAAGAACTTTCCCGTTACGCATTATTTTCGGTCAAATTCTATATTTTTCTTATAAAAATCGTCTAACTGGCAATTTTTATGCCTTATTCCTTCGGCGGCTGCGCTTCCCGTATGCTTTCCAGCAAAAGGGATATCGGCGGGTCATTATTGCCGGCCATTATTAAATTCTCCAAGATTTCTGCAGATTCTTCGTTTCTGCCCTGCAAATAAAATACGGCGCTTTTCAGAAACAATATATCAGGCCGGTTTGGCTCAAGTATTAATGCCCTGCCAATATAATTTTCCGCTGCCGAAAAATCTTTGTTATCCAGCGCGGCTTCTGCCAGCGCAGCCAGTTGCGGCGCATTAATTATCTTAAAATACAAAACCTGCAAAGGATCAAAATAAAACGTTTCTTCGAATGATTCATATCTCTTTTTTGCCAGCTTTATGCGGTATTCGCCCTTTTTCATTTTATCTAAAACGAACCTGCCTTGTATGTCGGAATCAACAATCTTTTTCCCGTTTATGAAGGCAGTCACGCCGCTCACCGGCATATTATCGTAGTCATAAATCATGGCGTACATAATGCCGTCATCAGACAATCTTTTTATTGGTTTCCCGCTCTGGCAGGAAATCAACAGCATTACTCCAAAAAATAAAAAAATACCAATTACTTTTTTTACCATGCGCTTTATCTCCTGTTTATCTCATAAATATTATTATCAATATACACTATAATGCTGCCGGACGGGCTGGAAACATACCGCATGTTGCCCTCGCCAAAATTCCCAAGTTTTAATATCGATCCTGTTTTTGTATTTTTTACATATATAAACTTAACATTGCCGTCGTCATTAATACTGCCCACATATTCCAGCCAGGAAACTTTTTCTGCTTTTGACGGCATCGCAACAGGCACCTCTGCGGCAATTGCCTTTTCTGCAGGCCTTGGCGCCGGAGCGGGCCTAAAGTAGTTACGGCTTATATTTGAAATTGGAAACGGGCTGGCGGTTTCTGCCGGCGCGGCATTGATGCCGCTGCCATTAGGGTAATGGTATTCAGTTTTTATGCGGATTACAATATCAAGCGCATTGCGCGGGTATAAATTCCTGATTTGCGTTAAGCGCACGTCCCATAAACGGTGTTTTGTTTTTATTTCATAAAGCGCATTAAAAAAACCGCTTCCAGCTCCTCTAAGCGAATATTCCACTTCTGTTTCCTGCGAATTATTCATAAACTGGTAACTGTTTACAGCGCAACCCCATTTCTCAAACAACGCTTTTACAGCTTCGCCGAATGCGGAAGGGCTTAAGCGGGCATCCGACGAGTCATAATATGTTTCTGCAGCTATTAAATTTTCCAAAATAATAATTTGCTCGTTCGCCGGCAAAAGCTCGTCAATAACTTCCGCCCTGTGCTGAATAACTCCGCTCAGCGTAAAAGCATCCCTGTTATTGGCAGGGTGAACTTGATGCAGCCTGGCATTGCTTGCCAGGCGGTGAGTCTCAAACATGTGCAGCAACGAAAGAGAATTATCAGTTATGCCTTCTATTTGAAAAAAATTGCCGTTAAATGTTGCAGATTGTATTCTGGTTTGCTGATTCACGCATTCGGAAATAACCACGGCTATATCATAAGGCGTTGCGGCCTTTGAAGATATCATCTCCCTGTAACGGCTCGCAAGCTCCGAAAGCCGCTGCTGCTCGCGCTGCTGCTCAAGAACGGCTTTTTTCAACTGTTCCTGTTCAATTTGCAACCTGGCATTGTGTTCCTTCTCGCTCAGGCGGTGTTGGTAAAAAAGCCACGAACCAAGGCAAAGTAAAAAAAGCATGATTGCAGACAATAAAATTTTCCGCCTTTTAACAACAGGGCTCTTTTCGCTGAACAACGAAATCTTGTGCGCATCAATTTTATTCAGTTCAGTTGCGCTGTCAAGAAACTGTACATTATCATCCTTAAACGGGGTTAAAGACGCTTTGTCGGCTTCATTACAATAGATTAATAAATCTGTTTCCGCCCCGCACAGTTCTTTTACATCATCGAACAGACGGAATTCTTTTCTGTTTTTTACAGTAGACGACTTAATCGTTCCGTTTTCAATACAAACATAATCAAGCCATTGTTCATCAATATAAAGCACATTTGCGGTTTTTTGCGCGCACGCATATTTGGCAAAAAGAGGCGAAAGCGGGAGCATTGCGCTGCCTGTATTTTTTTCCAGCACAAAGATCAGATAACTCCATTTTTTAGCGCCGTTTTTAAGGATTTGAATATTGCAATCATCGGCATTCCCAGGGTATAAGCTGCTCAATTTGAACTTGACTGCCGACATGAGTTCTTTGCCCCGAACATGGGGAATTTCAAGTATAAATAACCAGTAAGCGCTCCGATTATAGAACTCAATCATTGCAAAATCTCCTGTCAACAAGCCGGTATAATTCAATTTCCTGAATCGCGCCGCCTTTTTTTGGTATTGCGGCGACAACGGCTTCCACTTCCAAAGACGGCGGCATTATAAAACGTATCATCCAAAAAGCAGTTTTAGCCCCCAAATAACCCATCAACGGATGATTTACGGGAATTCCAAGAGTGGAAGAGACATCCGAATGCAATATTGAACCGCTTCTCAACCTGTTAATTAAAGCGTCTGCTTTTTCATTTGGTTTTTCAATTTTAAATGATTTTCGCATAATCAGCGGCTTGATTATCTCCGGGCTTACCATGTTGACATTCATGCGCGGAAAATCATTTACCAATGGGTATAATTTATTGGGATCGGTAACGGGCAATGACCTGCTTATGCTTCTGAAAGCAAAAGATTCTATGTCGCCTTTATGCAGCCAGCCGTATGACACGCAGCCTTTCCAGGCTTCTTCTTTTATAAATTCCCGCCAAACGGCTTTTGAAACAGAAAGGCCGTTCTTATTGCGCCATGCGGTAAAGGCGTTTCCGGTATTGTCCGTGAACAAATACTCTGCAATACTGCTATCCGCAATGTCTGCGTCGGAAAGAAAATCAAGATGATAGCCGCTGGAAATATCTGTAAATTCCAGGGCGTAATTTCCGTACTCCCTGCAAAGGGATGCAAGCATCTCATTGTTTTTATTGTCATAAGGATACAACCGCAGCGGCTGCATTTTTGCGATTATTTCTTCAAGCAAAAGATCCGCTTTCAGCCTGTTATCGAAATAATGATTACCGGTTTGTGAATATGTCATTGCAGCTGCAGTAAATAATACGCCGCCTGAAATAACCGCCGCCATGAAAAAAAGCAGCAATACCGCGTTGAATTCGATAAAACCTGAATCTTTTTTCACTGCGCCATATCCATTATTACAACAGACGAAAATAATGCAACAGTCCGCATTTCACGGCTGTTTACCGTATATATGACTTCAATGCCGCAGGGGACTTTGTTGCGATCAAAAACCACCCTTGCAGATTTGATATAATTTCCTATTTTAGACCTGTATAATTCAGCGGTAAAGGCTTCAATGTATGGCGTTGGATTCGCCCAATACGGGATATGCACATTATTAGCGCTTGCGCGAATATGCTGGTCTATACGGGTAAAAGCCGCCGCAGTGCTTACCGCTTTAAATGATTGGGACACGCCTTGCATTGCGGTGTTTGACGCAACAACCAATAAACTGCCAAGAATAAGAATAATTGCGACAGACAATAAAACCTCCATTAGAGTAAACCCGGCATCTGTTTGCAAACCATGCTTGCGCTTCATTGATTAACCCTTTTAAGCACAATCTCGTTTCGCGCGCTTATTTCCTGCTGCACATTCTCCAGCAGGCGGGAACCTTGGCGGGACAACATTGCCATTGCCGCCATTACCGCCGCAAAACACATAATCACAACGAACATAACAAGCAACCCATGCAGCATGATAAACCCGCCTGCATTGCCGGAAGATTTAATCCCCCCAGGAATTAATATCCGCATTTTCCCCGTCTCCGCCTTCTCTGCCGTCGGCGCCAAAAGAACGGATGTTAAAAGGCATCCCTTCAGGGCCTGGAACTTTGTATTCATAGGAGTGGCCCCATGGATCATTTGGAATTTTCTTGCTGTATATATACGGCCCTGACCAATTAGGGCTAACCGGTTCAATTGACGGTTTTTTCAAAAGGGCTTCAAGCCCCTGTTCCTCTGTCGGATAACGCCCGCAATCAATGTAATAAGATTCCAGGGCAAGCGAAAAAGAATTAATTTGGCTGCGGGCTGCCGCCGTGCGCGCCCTTTTAAGGTGCTGTATCCCGGTAACACCCACTATGGCAGTAAGAAGCAATACAATAGTAATAACAAATAGGGTTTCCATAAAAGTCCACCCTTCGTCCGCCCGTGGGAATCCAGGTAAAACAACATTTTTTTTCTTCATAAAAATCTCCCATACAAAGAAAATAACGGCAAAATAAATTGCATTATCATAATTATAATTATAACGCCTACAGCTAAAATCAAAAAGGGCTGAAGCAGGTTTATCAGGCTCTCGGACATGCGATCCGCTTCTTCCTGAAAATATTGGCGAATCTGCGTGAATACCGGCCCAACCATTCCTGTACGTTCCCCTACTGCTATCCACGTAGAAATATAAGGGGGAAATTCCTTATAAAGGCCAAATGCCTTTGAAAGCTGTTCCCCTTTTAACAGCATGGCGTACACTTCGGAAATCGCTTTTCCATAGGCACGGTTTCGCGCCACAGAAGAGGTTTCCTGTAATGCGCTATGGATATTGATTCCCGCTCCGGTCAGCATTTCCATAGCAAAGGAGAAATCCATAGTTTGGATCGCTTTTACATAAATGCCGAATAACGGCAGCTTAAGGAACATATAATCCGAAAAATATAGAAAACGCGAAGAATATTTGCGAAGCAGCGCAAAACTGATAACCGCAGAAGCAGCCAGAAAAAAAGTTGCAACTGACGCCCACACAGAGCGGTACACGCGGGACAGTTCAAGAATTGCGCCCTGATCTGTCCCTGGTTTAAAGGCAAGAAAGAAATCCGCCATCTGGGGCATAATGAACGCAATTATGACAACGCTTCCAATAACGGCGGCAAATAACACCATAAGCGGGTACCAGATTACATTGCCTACTTTTCCCCGTATTTTTTTTTCATTCCGTAAATATCCGCTCATGCGTTGAAAAACAGCGGCTACCGATCCGGTTTGCTCACCAAGCCTTATCAAAGACTGATACAGGGAAGAAAACGAAGGGGAATGCATCTTGAGGGCTTTATGCAGCGGCAGGCCGCCATGCAATGCCCGAAGAAGGCTCTTGCACAGCCACGCTGTTTTTGGCTCTGCCGCTATTGTCGCGCATAGAGCTACCGCATCCTGAACAGTCAAACCTGCCTTAAGCAACGATGCCATTATTTCTGTAAATTCAAGTATTATGTTACGGTTATAGTTTTTTTTTGAATGAAATATTGCAGAATCGTCAACTTGAGCGTATTTAATCAGGGCATGATCGTTATTATTAAAAGAAGCCTCCAACTCACGCTCATTTGCGGCTTCTTTGACCAATGCCGTTCTTTTTCCGGCAGCGGTAACAATAGTGCATCGATAATAAGGCATTAAAACAGCACCTCCCGCTCCACTTCATGAAGGGTTGTAATGCCGTCAACCGCTTTTTGCAGGGCGTTCTTCGCCATGCTGCGCATTCCCGCATGCTTTGCCGCATAATCCGCAATTTTCGAAACCGGCTGGCGGCTTATAATCATTTCTTCAACCGTCTTGTCCGTTGTAAACACTTCGCTAATTGTTGTCCTCCCCTTGTAACCTGTGCCGTCGCATGAAGAACAGCCTGGGCTTTCATGCATAAAATCTGCGTCAATTTTGTATTTTAACAATAATGACCGCGCTTGTTTGTTTACAGGAACCTTTTTCCCGCAAGAAGGGCATATCTTCCGCACAAGGCGTTGAGCCGCAGAGCATTTTAGGACTGCCGCAATAAGGTACGGCTCAAGCCCCATGTTTTCCAAACGGGTTATAACAGAAACGCTATCGTTCGTATGCAGGGTCGATAAAATCAAATGCCCGGTTAAAGCCGAACGCAAAGCAAGCTCCGCAGTTGCGGCATCCCTGATTTCCCCCACCATTATGACATTAGGATCCTGCCGCAGCACGCGGCGCAGCATGCTGTCAAAAGAAAGGTTTATTTCATCATTTATTTGCACTTGGTTCACTCCCGGGATAAGCTGCTCTACCGGATCCTCAATAGTAATGATTTTTAATTCCGGCACAGGCAGGCTGGCGATAAGGGCGTGCAATGTGGTAGTCTTGCCGCTTCCGGTCGGCCCTGTCAGAAGGATTAACCCGAACGGTTGAAGAACCGCGGTTTTTATTGCGTTAAGGTCCTGCGGGTGAAAGCCCAACTCATCAAGCGCCAGCAGCTTGGTTGTTGAATTAAAAATTCGCAAGACTATTGACTCCCCGTTAGCAATCGGAATAACAGAAACGCGCAAATCAATAGCATTGTTTCCAATAGTTACAGACATCCGCCCGTCTTGCGGCAACCGGCGTTCCAGCGTATTCAGATTCGCCATAATCTTCACAAGGTTTGAAATTGTAAGGAAGGCCGATTTGTCGATTTTTTTTACCGTCCGCAGCACGCCGTCTATGCGGTAGCGGATATGCACAGAATCCGCCTGAGCTTCTATGTGTATGTCGGACGATTCAACCCGTATCGCTTCGATACAAATAGCTTTAATAATATTCTCTACCGGGGAGCTTTCCGCAATAGAATCAAGCGCGATAAAACGCTCATTTTCCTGTTTCGCATGGGCGTGCGCCGGATCTATAGCCGTAGTCTCCCCAATAAAAGTCGCCAGCTCCGCTTTGCTGATGCTGAAAAACACAACTTTTTTTGAATTGTGATGATTTTCCAGCTCATTCCGCAATTGCGTGTCGCCCCCGCCGGCAACGGCAATATGGACTTCGTCCGCCGTTTCCTTAATTTTTACAGCCCCTCTATAGCTGATAAATTCTCTGGGGTATTGTTCCCCAAAAGCGGAATTGAATTGGAAGTCTTTCAGGCTAACCCGTTCCATAATTGCTATTACCTTACACTGTTTGCAATTATTATACACCCATTTACATTAAATACCAATCGAGTAGGAGACCGTCCATTATTTGGACGGTCGTCCTCTCACACCACCGTGCGTACCGTCCGGTACACGGCGGTTCAACAAGTTCCATGCAACATTTCTAATAACTTGGCTC